>Ga0208766_1001138_pt1 | contig 14401 bp, 24 predicted proteins | sample ETN01SmetaG_3_FD_185792 | JGI IMG/M metagenome (GOLD analysis project Ga0208766, IMG submission 185792) | Marine microbial and viral communities from oxygen minimum zone, Eastern Pacific Ocean - ETNP2014F12-01SV263 (SPAdes) (version 2) | ecosystem: Environmental > Aquatic > Marine > Oceanic ... | reverse complement strand
TCCTTAGCATTTTTTTCCATAAGTCTTTGGCTTTTATAACTTTAAAGTTTTCGATTTCTCCAGAGTCTGCGCTCTTGCAGTACTTTTTGTATTTTTTGTCAAAATCTTGAGCGTAAGAATCATGAAGCTCTGGTGTGTCAGATGGAGAAAAAAGATACCAGTCCTCGTCATTTTTAACTTTTTTAAAAAACAAATCTGGAATCCAGTTGGCTGTATTTAAATCATGACACCTGCGACGCTCGTCTCCTGTATTCTTTTTTAAGTCTAGAAATTCCTCTATATCTAAATGCCAAGGCTCAAGATAAGCACAACCAGCACCGGGCCGTTTACCTCCTTGATTAACTGCTACAAGTAAATCGTTATAAATTTTAAGCCAAGGTACAAGTCCACTAGAAGTCCCGTTTGTTCCTTTAATGTGAGAACCTGAGGATCTAAAATTGGTAACATCAAAACCTAATCCTCCTGCATATTTTGATTTTCTAGCTTCTTGCCAAGCACCCTCAAAAATTCCATCAATTGAATCGTCAAAAGTATTAAGATAACAACTGGAAAGCTGACTATGAGGACTACCGCTATTAAAGAGGGTAGGAGTAGAGCAACACAAACGAAACTCAGACAGCGCGTTATAAAACTCAATAGCTTTTTCATTTTTGTTTTTTTCGTTTAAAGCCAGTCCCATTGCCACCCTCATCCAGAACGCTTGAGGTGTCTCGGATATATTTCCATCTATTTTATGAAGGTATCTATCGCTTAAAATTTGTAAGCCGAGATATTTAAACTTTAAGTCTCTGCTGGGTTCTAGCTTTTCGGAAATAGTTTTAAGGTCGAACTCAAGTAGGTTTTCGTTAAGGATTTCCTCTTTTATTAGCTTCTTCGTGTTTTTCACGAAGGACATCTTGTATTGTTCTTCGAATATATCTTTATCCCTGCTCTCTTTAAAGACTTCTTTATGTATAGTCCCAAGTAAAAGTCTTGCGGCGGCGTACGCATAGTTTGGCTCTTTTTCGATTTTTTGCCTTGCTGACATGATTAAGGCTTTATCTATGTCGAGCGTGGTTATTTTGTTGTAAAATTGAACATGAGCGTCGAGTACGATTTCGCTTGCGGAGACATTTTCTATATTAAGACAGGCTCTTTCCGCACAGAGATTGATCTTGTTAGTATCTAGCTCTTCGAGTCTGCCGTTCCTCTTCTTTACGTAAATCTTTTCTGGGGTCATCTTGAAGTGTTATTACATTACATTTTTTCTTACCGAAATGAAACAATAAAATCATTATTGGTGGTATATTTTTATGTGTTTGAAGATTTTGTTTTCTTGGTTATATTTGTTGAAATTAAAAGTGTGCCTTCCGTGAAATCCGAACGTTTCTTCTTCTACTAAAAATTCTCCCTCTACTGAGAATTTTACGGCAACTTCATATGGCGCGAAAGTGTGGCCAGCCTTTATTAAGTCTTGATGAAAGTCAGAGCATATCAGTCCATCTTCTGGGGTAAAGTCGTAATATGGGTTCTGTGATAATTCGTGGTTTGCTATAAATTCTAAAAGACTTCTACTCCTGAAAGAAAACCCACCATTGCCAACTCCACCATTAGGCCAAGGTGCTCCTATGTAATCATAACTAAAATACTCATCATTCCACGAGTTGGGGTTTACGAAAAATCCATCTCGTTGCACTATCAAGCAAAACTCTGTATCTATGTACTTGTATAACTCTTTTATTACAAACCTATCATATTCACCGTAATGTTTCATGGGTGGTGTTTTAATAGAAAATTCTGAATCGAAATCAGAACAAAATAGCTTAGTGGATTCGAATTTAATTGTTTTATTTAAATCATAAAGAAGTTCGTGTGCCATACAGGGATTAAGGTCATCTATGCATAGTAGTGTTACGTTGTCTAGTTTCATTATAGATTGGGTGGAGGTTTCATTCCTTTTCTTTTTTTACTCCAGTCCTCTCTGTATCTTTTTTTAACTGGGTCTACTCCACCGTTCATTTTAGCTCTTTTTTCACTCAGCTCTTTTGATTGGTCCCATAGCTCTCCGACTGTGCTGTTTTTTTGATTTTTGGTTTTCTCAGCAAACTCCTTTTCAGAGAAAGGATCAATGTCGGTATCGATAGACATGTTGGGATTCACCCATATTCTGTCCCATTCAAGTCCGTCTGAATCTATATAGACGTGTTCGTCTTTCATAGATTGAATAACTTCTATTATTTCTGATGTGTTTGGGTTTTGGAACAGGTATAAAGGCATTGCCTTTATAGTCTACAATTGTTCAAGGACTAAATCAACCATTTTAGAAGTCGTAAAGTCCTCTTTTATTTTTCGACCAGACTCATTGGTTTTGGAGGTTTTTGTTCTTTCGATTGCTCTTTCGCATCCATCAAGAAAAGACTCTTCTGTCCAGTCGAAGATGTTACCTTGGTTGAATTCTTGTCCTTTTTTAAAGAATAAGTCATCGTAGACTTCGATTTTACCAGATGGCTCAACTAGGCATGAATTTTCTTCGGTTGCCCACTCTTTGTAGCTGTGAGCATTTAATATTACGGAATGTTTACCGATTCCTAGAGACTGAAATTCAGGTAATCCCCAGCCTTCTCCTCCTGACATTCCTATAATTATATCCCCAGAGTTAAGAAAATCATTATATGAGCTGTTCTTTTCCATGAAGGGGAGAAATTGAACGTTAAAGTAGTTCTTGTTATCTAGAGCTTCGTTAAAGAGTTGTCTATTTTGATCCTCTGATAAAAAGGGATTAAAAAGAGCACATTGAAGTTGGTAGTCTTTATTGTTGCCGTATTTCTTTACCCAAGCCCTTATACTTTTTTTGTGATGTTTTCTGTGCTCGAATTTTCCACATATATTGAACGTTATTCTGCTGTCAGAGAAAAAGCTTTTATTGGAATGAAAGAAGTTGTACTTGTCGAAAGCTAGGGGTATTTTAACTGACTCTATGTCGTGAGATTTAAGTACTTCTTTAGAGAAGTCGTTAGTAACTATTACTTTATCCATGGACGAGAGCGTGTTCTTTTCCGCTTTCGTTAGGTCGTCTAATTCATGAAAAGTTAATAGGTGAGTCTCTTTACTACAGCTTTCCATTGCTCCGTTAATGTGCCATAACTTTAGGGTCGGAGTTAATCGGCTGTGATTTTCGCTGTAAGACGATGCACAGCCTTTAATTTTTTCACCAAAATCCTTCTCTTCTGGTTGAGAGGTTAGGTCTACGTTTCCCCCAATAGGAAGAATATCAGGAAAAATTTTTCTATCAAAAAAACCCCTTAATAGGTGCGTGGCGACTTGGCCGAACGACACGCCATTAAAGGGTGCATTGAAGCAGAACTTTTTCACAGGATATCTTCTTCTGGAGAATTATCCTCCGCTTTTGCGCTGCTTTCCACATTAGCCTCAGAGGAAACCTCAGAGGGAGCGTTGTATTCCTTGGATCGATACAACTTGAAGTCAGGAGCTCTTTCGCTTGGTTTATCTCGATTAGAGAATAGGACAACCTTGGTTTTCTTTTCTGCTCCGTATTCATCTTTTTCAATGATATGGCCAGCTAAGTATGTACCGTCGCCGCTTTTATACTCCCGTTTCCAGAATGCCCCCAACTCTCGTTGACGCCATTCGCTTTGTTTTTCTGTTTTTTGTTTTTCTTCACTCATAAAATTATTTTAGCCAGAGGTAAGTCTTTTTCTTTTTCCTACCCGCAAGTTTGTCCCGCCGAGAATCATTATGAACCCATTTTGCAAAGTTGTCAATAGCGATAGATAATTTTTTTTGTTTTTCTTGGACGTTTTGATCTATGGTCCAAGGAGTGTCTTTATATAAGGAAGATACATCCTCCCATTCAATTTCGTAGTCCGACCCCTTGATTAATTTAGGGTCATTTCTTGTTTCTGTTGGGTTTGCAGGGGGGTGGTATTCCATTTCTCCTTGTGGGTTAATCTTGATTTTAGAGATATGAACTAGGCTTCCCTCTAGTGTCTCTCTTAGCCATTTTACTTCATCGTATTCATATTCGTCAAACCTTATGTCTGTTATAAATATAGTTTTGTGAGTCTCTTTTGATTTTATAACTTCTTCTGTTATTTTTTCGAACCAATGAGTTCCCTTGGACAGGTCTCTTTTTATTTCTCCATGAGCGACAAGGATTTTTCTTACTGCATCCTTCTCTTCCCAAGAACAGTTATTTATATTTATTCCGTAATTGTCATATATGAAAGAAAAACATTCGTCTTTAAGAGACTCGGCTATGGAGAATTTTTTTACAGGCCATAAGGATCGAGCGCACGGAAGAGTTTCGCACAAGGAGTAAAATAAATCTTTACCAGAACCTGCTACACCTGAAAGACCAATTACCTGTGTTGAATTCATATTTTTTTATTTAAATAAACCTCTTAGTTCTTCTGAATTTCCTAGGAAAGTTTGTCTACCTATGTGGTTTAGTTCTATATCTGGGTCTACCCAGATATCCCCTCCAATATCCTTCCACCTCTTACAAAAGGCGTAGTCTTCAGAAAGGTAATTATTTTCGTCGTCCTCGTTATGCATAGTATCAAATAAGCTATACAGGTTCTCTCTTATTCCTTGGGGTTTATCCGTATCAAAGTTCATAACTTTAAGAAACCCCCTGTCATAATCGGTTGTGTATTTCAGGTTCGGGTACTCTTTTTTCATAATCTCAATAACGTCTCTCTTGATCAACATAAACCCTGTCCCCACATCGTTTACTGAGAACATTTTATGTCCGTCAGACACATTACTCACGAGACCTTTGTCGGGTACATTTATCACATATCGTTTGCAACCTGCGGCGGGTTGCTTTTTGATGGGGTAAACCCCACAGGCGATCCCTTTATTTCCAGCTATTAATTTAGCAATAGATTCTTTCGGGAATACTATATCTGCGTCAATAAACATCAAGTGGGTACATTTTGTGGACATAAAATACGACACTAAATGGTTTCTGGCTCTCGTTATTAAGCTTTCTCCGCTAATTAACCTGACATTGTATTTAATATTAAATTGATCTAAAACCTTTATTACTCCAAGTAAGCTTATCATGAAATCAGAATAAACTTGACCCCCATAACAGGGAGTCGCAAGCATAACTGAAGTGTTTTCCAGTAGCTCTTGTTCGTAGGGAGAGTTAAAATCAAGGTCCGAGGGCTTTAGGTCTGTAGAGTATTCCATTTGACAAATAATAAGGTTTTCTTCTTCTAAGGCAAGTTTAACCGTGTGTTAATTTTTCCTTAAGCAAGAACATAACACCCCCCCCATAAAGGGGGAGATGTTAAGTAACGTGTGCTGCTTTTTCCTATAAGCCCTATGTTTTTGACATGGATGGGATATTCCACTACACGCTGCAAATCAGAAAATCTGAACCTGACTACCTAAAAGGCGAGAGAGACCGTACCACAGAAAACTCTTCTTACGTCAAGCCACCTAGCTTTCGCTAACGATGGGGCAAACCTTGGTAATTAACCAAGTGTCTTTTGATTACTTGCAGTTAGTAATCGGTTGCCCTTTGATATGCAAGTAAACCAGCTCACACCCTACTTTTCTTCGGTCATCTTAGGAAAACTCTACTGATGTATCCCAGCGAGATTAAAAGGGTTTTCGCCTTTTTACAGTATAATATTATCGTCCCCTTCGCCTTCTTCGTCAGGAATTAACGCACTGACTATCCCAGCAAGGTTTCTGATATCTTTAACTTTAAGTTCTTGAGGGTCCGCGTTTTCTGCGAATCCGTCAAGTCTTCCACATAAATTATTCAAGGTGCTAGCTACAAGGTTGGAAGTAAGGAGATCGATCTCTAAGGTTTGGTCGTAAGCGTTCAAAGGTTTCTTTAACACATAATAATGCTTTTCACCCACAACTGATAAAGATAAAACCTCATGAGAACACATATCAGCCAAAGAAGACTGAATGGCAGCGAAGTCTCGTTCGCTAAAGTCTTGCCCGCCATCCAACTTAACAGCGTCTTCCTCGGGGCAAAAAGAGTCGAAATCGCTAAACCATTGGAACAAAATCCCAGAAGCAGAAAGCACCGTCATTAATTAATAAATACGAGAAAACACAAGTTAAGTCAATTTTTTTTAAAAAATATTTGACTTATTCTCACAAAAAAAATACTATGACGACATGAACAATTCAGAAGAATTACATAAAACAAGCAAACGGGGCCGTAAGCCAATTAACGTAAACTGGCCAAACGGCGATTTCACCGCTAAGGAATTTTTAAAACTTAACGAGGATAAAATGTCCAGAGCGAGTGCCCACAGTAAGATAAACCAAGCGGTTGATTATGGTCAAGTTACGTTGGTCAGAAAGGTTAACCCAGACATAGGTAGGCCAATCAATGTGTATAGGGTTACAGTTGAAGAAGTAAAGGGGGTGAGTCATACACCTTCTCCATGAGGATTTCTTGGGAAGAATACTCTCTGGACATAGCTAAAACAGCATCTAAGAGAAGCCAAGACCCTTACGTAAAAGTAGGGGCTTGTGCTTTAGATTTTAATAATATAATATTGGCAGCGGGTTATAATGGGCTTGCGGCCAACAAAGAAGTTCCTCACTTATTTTGGTCAGACAGAGATGGTCGTAGACCCTACATGATACATGCCGAAGCAAACTGCCTGTCTATGTGTAAGCGTGGTGAAGTCAAGACGATAGCGGTAACATTATTGCCATGTTCCTCTTGCGCGACACTAATAGCTTCATACGGAATTAAAAAGGTAGTTTACGGTGAGGAGTACGATAAGGATAAACAAGCTAAAGATATATTTAAGTTTTACAATATACAACTGACAAAGATATGATAATACCAGTAAATTTACACGACGGACAGTCAAAGCTTCCATTAAGAGCTCACGAAGGAGACGCTGGATATGACCTGTCTTGTTTAGAGGGCTTTGAGCTAAAGCCCCAACAAAGAAAGCTGATTAAAACAGGGATTAAAATTGCTATACCTCAAAATTTTTACGGCAGGATAGCTCCTAGAAGTGGTCTTGCTCTTAAATTCGGAATAGATGTAATGGCTGGAGTAATAGACTCTAACTATAGGGGGGAAATCGGAGTAGTTTTAATAAACTTATCTTCTGAAGATGTTTTTTTCGAGAAAGGAGAGAAGATAGCTCAGTTAATAATTGAAAATTGCCAGAAAGTAGACTGGCTAAAGACAGAAGACCTAGAAGAGACAGAAAGAAACTCGAAAGGATACGGCAGCTCTGACTCTAAAAAGCTACCACAGCTTTCTGATTGCCGTCAAATAGATACAATTGAAAGACTGGGATCACCATCAACCGAAGATAAACTGTCTGACTACATGTAAAAATGACTGACTTTTTCCTAAACGCTTTCGCGGTTTTGCTTTTAATGAATATATGGTTCAATACAAATGCGGTAGTGGAATACTTTCTTTATTTCAACATAGGGCATTGGATAGACGCAAATGGATATATAGACCACATAACAGAGAAGCGTCACATCTCTTTCCCTACTTATTTAATTATAAAATACCCAGAGTCTTTTCTTGTAAAGATATTAGCTTGTCCTATATGCGCCTGTACTTGGCTAAATATTTTCTTTTTTTTAATAGATTTAGACCTAGTAAAATTTGTATACTGTTATAGCTTATCATTGTATTTGTTTTTTTTATTACAATTAATTATAAAAGGAGAAGAATAGATGAATATTTTTTTAGTAGAAGGGGTTGAGCATTACATCAGCCTAATCAATCAACAAGTTAAGTTTCCAGAACTTCGCGAAGACGAGTCTTTTAAGGACTTGCTAGAGCAAAAAAAATCCTTAGCGTCGGCGTGTTGTAAAACTCGCAGGGAGATATTGGAAAATATGTCCGATAACTTCGTTAAAACAGTAGAAAAGTTAGCTGAAGATAAAGAGACTATGAGAAAGTTATCAGAGGCTTTTAACTGTACGGAGTTAATTTTTTCTTGCAGAGATTCCAGAAATAACCTATTAAAAGAAGTTAGATATGAAAGACAAGAATGAACAAATCGGGCTCGGCTACGAAAAAGCCTCATCAATGAACCAACTAGACATCCACAAGCAGATGCTTGGGGAGCCAGTTTGGGTGGTGCGCCATCCAGAGAAAGCGACTTCTCTCCCTTGGAAAGGAACCGTTACAAGCGTTGTTGACTCTGAGACTTTTTTAGTTAAAAAGTTTGGCAGCAAGGCTGAGGAAAAAGTGGATATGTTTGACATTCGCTCAGTCACGAAAAAGAAGCGAGTATAACTTCGCGAGAGGGAAGCTCTCAACTTCTACAAAAAAGGGAGAGTAGCTCAATCGGATAGAGCAACGGTCTTCTAAACCGTAGGTTCTGGGTTCAAGTCCCAGCTTTCCTACCATACGGAGTTTAGAATAAGTGTATGTAAATTACATGGGCTCCGCGAAATCATCAAAAAAAATCAAAAAAAAATGCAAATATTGCCAAAAGAGATTTAATAGGGAAAATTTTTTTTATCACGGCGGGTTTGAAAGAGCAATCTGTGTAGGTTGTTATTCCCAAGAACGTTCAGATAAGAAATCTAAAATTAGAGAACATTTAAATGAATTGAAAAGAGACTCTGCGTGTAGCAAGTGTGGGTTTGATAACCCAGTAGCCTTACAATTCCACCACAAAAACCCCGAAAGCAAAAAATACACAATTGGAACCATGGCCTCACAGGGCTACCCGCTCGAAACCATAGAAAAAGAAATCAAAAAATGTATAATTCTTTGCGCGAACTGCCACGCGATAAAACACCAAAACGACAAAAAATAAAAACTGGAAAAAAGATTATTTTCTTGAATAAGTGTACTTATAGGAAGATTATGAAAGCCTATCTCTGCATCCTGAGTCTTTTTATTGTTTCTGCTTCCTTCGCGGAAGACAAGAAGCGATCTACGGCTGACCATCTCCAGAATGTATCTGTTACAATAAGATCAGAGGGAGACTTTTCAAATGGAGAAGGGTCGGGAGTAGTCTTCACAAGAAAAGACCTTAAAGGCAATTCAGTAAACTTTGTGTGGACCGCTGCACATGTTATAGACAACCTCAGAAAAGAAAGAAAAGTACTGATAAATGGAACGTCTAAAACTATCGTAGAGTTTAAAGACCCTATGGTGGTCAAGGAGATTAGACAGAATGGACGCACAGTTGGCCGTCTACAAATGGACGCAGAAGTATTGAAGTATAGCGACGCAAAAGATGGACACGACTTAGCCTTACTCCGTATACGTAAATTTAATTTCGTTAAAGATACGGTTACGTTCCACCTCGGAGAGGATATTCCGAAGTTAGGAACAGACTTACTTCACGTTGGGTCTTTGCTTGGGTCAGCAGGAGCCAACAGTATGACTGATGGAATTTATTCCCAACATGGAAGAATATTAAAAAGCCTTAACAAATATGTTTTCGATCAGACTACATGTACTGCTTTTCCAGGTTCCTCGGGTGGAGGCGTATACCTGAAAAACAATGCTCAATACATAGGTATGCTTGTGCGTGGCGCAGGAGAAGGCTTTAATCTTATAGTGCCAGTTAGGCGTATGAAAGCCTATTGCGAACAGCACAAGATTATGTGGGCCTTAGACCCTAAACTGCCGATGCCCTCAGATAAAGAACTAAAAGAAGCTCCTGTTGAGCATGAGCCAAAAAAAGAAAAAGATAGCTCTGGCGAGGCTCCAGACGCAGAAGATGCAGAAGACGCGATCAAAAAGTTCCCTTTCATGCTTAGAATTTACCCCAAAGATGAAGGTGATCGTCCAGATTTTTTAAAAACCAAACCAAACCCTGTTAAAACGATGGAGAAACACTAATGAAAAAACTATTTATTTTAATTGCTGGCGTCACCTTTTCTTTTGGATGTAAGGATTCAGCGCAAACCTGTGATGGTTGTAGCTGCGAAAAAGGATGCTGCGAGTCAGGAAGTTGTTCTGACGAAGGCTGCTCTTGCGCGTGTAGTTAAGTTATGCCCCTACCATCACCGAAAGGAAAACAGAACGAGCAAAGCTTTATTTCTAGCTGCATGAGCGACAGCGGGATGAATAAGGAATATCCCAACCAAAAGCAACGAGCAGCAGTATGCTATTCTCAGTATAAACGCGCCAAAAGAGTGAAAAGTTCAGAAAACGTGGACTGGTCAGATATTTCTTCCGACCAGTACATAATACTTCTTTAAAAAGTGTATAAGTATATGTGAAACGAATGGAAGTTTATGGGTGGACTTTAGACGTCGGGAAAAGGAAGGTTAAAATATACGACGATAACGATAAAATCACCGACGAAGAAGCCGTTAGTATAATAACTTACCTAGTTGACGAAGGGTTACTATCTAGTATGCAGGTAGAATGCGTCATCATCTCCAAATAAGTTTCTCAAGCTCTTTATTTGTCCTATTAGATTAAGTACGTTTTCGCATTTAATAAAAGGAGTTTGCACGGTATAAGGATAATTATTCTCTACATCCAGCCTAACTCCCTCTAGATTCCACTCTGGAAGAACTATTTCTTCTATAAAATCATAATAACCCTTGGACTTTAGGTAATTGTAATAATTATCCACCTGATCTTTTTTTGACTCAAGCAATACACAGTATTTTAAATCTTCCTTAGCAGACATAGTAAGAAACCTGAAGTAAAGCCCCTCAGAAAGAGGCTCAGAGCTTAATTCAGCCTTCACAATAAGGTTCATCAATAGTATATTTACACATATAACATGACAGATAAAAAGAAAATATTAGAACTACTAGATCAAATAATAGAGCACTCCGAAGAGCAGGATGACATTATCAAATCAGACCCCAACCTGCCGCTGGAAAAAAAAGTTGGAAAAAGTTGGACTGTTTTTCATTTAGAGCAGCTTAGAACACTCATAGAGAACTCTGGTTAAATTTCTTTTTTTAGAAAAAGTGTATATAATAAAGATGGAGGGTAGCCATAGTAATTATGGGCAAAGGATTTTCTCCTTCAGGAATACGAAAAAAGTCCACTACGACGTTTATATAAGAAAACCAAATAAGCTCCATTACGGAGAAGGGGTTTATGGACTTTGCTTTGATCCTGAAGACGAGAACCCACATATATTAATTAATCCGAGGCAGAGTGATCGATCAATGATGAACACTTGTATCCATGAGGTTTGTCACGCTTTCTTTTGGGACAAGTCTGAGTACGACATATCTAGATGCGCCAGCACTCTAAGCAATTTGATTTTTAAACTTGGTTGGCGTAAGGTTGAAGACATTAACTTAGAGCCTTCAAAGAAAAACAGAAAAAAGGCAAAGGCAAGAAAAGGTAAAAAATGAGACACGTATGCGGCGGAATAGGCGACTTCATACAAAGTTTTGATTCAGTGCAGAAGGGAGAGCGAGTAAGAGTTTTCTCCCATTTCCCCAAGGCGGAAGATTTTTTCTCCCCAATTGACGCCGACTTTGAATTTAAACACTTTAACTCGGTACAAGACCTTCAAGAGATAAAGGACGAGATTAATAGGTCTGGAGAAGAGTTGCCTAGGCAAATTTTTCAAAAATTTTTATCTGTCCCAGAAGAAAAATTTAATAAAGCGTATTCTAACGTGGGGGACTGGGAAGATATAATAGGAATACACCCAGTTGGAAGTAAGTTGTCTAATGATTTTTGGGGTAGTCTCAGCAAGCCGAAGAAAATAATACCCCCATGGTTTACCAAGGCCATAATAAAAGAGCATAAAAAATATTTAATTTTTGGAACCCAAGAAGAGCTTACCCCCTACAAGGAAGAACTTAAAGATTTAAGTAACGTAAAATATATAGACTATGAAAATATTTGGGATAGCTTATGTCATGTTTTATGCTGCAAGTCAGTAATTGCGGTTGATAGTTGTATAAAAGCAATGTCGTGCGCTAGGAAAATACAAACGTTAGTTTTCGTAGGAGATTATGAAGATGAATTCAGAGACAAAAATTTCATATCTCCTTACGTTAGAGAAGGTATAATGAAAGTAATTCCATTTACCACAATAAGTCGCAGCCACGTCAGACTAGTAAACGAGCATACAAAATGAAAAAAATAATAAATTTTAAACCGAACATGAAAAATTCAATAATGAAGGTTATTTTCAGGGCTTGCGATAAGCAGGGAGCAGTAAACGGAGTTCCCCGTCCTTGGGAAATGGATAAAAAAGAAATCTTAGAGACATGCTTTAGGAGTTTGCATCTATCATTAAAGGACAGACCTCACGAGGTACACATTATAGGCGATTCGCTATCCGAGGAGAGAATCAACTTTTTCGAAGAGTTCGAACCGAATTGCAAAATTCATAACCACGACAATCTTGGAAACGACAACAGCATATTGAAATCTTTTGAACTTGCAGAGACCTTTGACGATGAAGATATAATTTACTTTTGCGAAGACGACTACTTACATGTTTCAGATTCGTTTTACGATAATATAGCAGAGTTTTTAGAGCTGCATAGAAATCATGAAGTCCCATTTTTTGTCCACCCAAGTGACTACCCCGATCAATACAACAGGCTTCAGAAAAGAAATTATATAATTGCGTCTAAGAGTTGTCACTTTAGAGAAGTTAGCTCTAGCACATTTACCTTTTTAACCATAAAGAAAAACTTTATGAAATTTGTAGATATTTTTAAAGCTTCATCTCAAGGGGCTGAAGATGGAGAGTTCTCAAAAATTTTCGGAGAATCAGCCTTGTGTTTTAGTCCGCTTCCAAGCCTTGCAGCTCACCTACACATAGGAACAATGCCTCCGTATGTTCCATGGGATATGATTAGATACTACACCAACGTGATGACAAATGTACCACAGCAAGTAAAAATGATGACGACCCAATGAAGACCTCAGAGAAGATCATTCATTTTCTAAACCAAAAATTAAACTTTTTAAAGTTTTGTGCGTGTAGAAATCCCATCACAAATAAATATTTTCTTTTAAAGAGAGGAAGAACCAAACCCTACGAAGGGGATTTTTCTTTAGGTTGCGTTGTTGGAATCGGAAAAAACGCTCACAGTGAGTTGAACCGCTTCGCGGTTGATGGTGGAGATTGGAGCCCGACCACAGACAATCCCTCTACTGAATTCCCTTGGTTTTATTCTAGCAATCATTTTTTGGGAGACATTAACCAAATTAAACATTATGGAAATAAAAGTGAACTAGAAAAAGCTATAGAAAGCATACATGGCCATAAAAAAGATTTCTTTCTAGACACAAGCGACGAAGACGTTATGAAAAACGTTTTCTTTTTTACTTCTGTAAGAAACCCCTATTCAAGAGCTCATGGTGCGTGGCAGGAGTGCAAAGAGAACTATATGGTTAATATGAATTTTAAGGAGTTTTTACTCTACGTTAGAGAGGTGTCTGATGCTGGATTTAATACAGAAATACTCGAAGGAAAAAACGGACTTACCCTAGGTAGGGCGTGGTGGCACTTTAGACCCCAGTTGCTCCAAATGTTAGATTGCGAGAATAAAATAGGAGTGCATTTCATATGTAGGGTGGAAAATCTTGGCGACGAATTAAATGAATGCTTAAAAAATTTCCATAATTTCAAGGGAGGAGCTCCCTGTCTTCACACGAACATAAAATACAACGGAAACTCTCACAAACGCATGGGGAGCGGATACAGAGAGTTTTATGATAACGAAAGCAGGAGGCTTGTAGAAGAAATATATTGGACAGATATAGATTATTTTAATTATGAATTTTAAAAATTTATATTGACTTAATCTAAGAAATTAAATATTCTCAAGGTATGTTGAAATTTGAAAACCTTGAATCTAGTGACAGCTATATTGATACCATAGATTTCTTGGAAAATTCCTTAAAGAATCAGCTTTCAGAGATTAGCTGCGACTTAAGGTTAAACCCAAAGGCTACTAAAAACATCATCATTACCAGCGGAAGGATAGTTAAAGAATACGATTCTTATATTAATCATGTTATTAAAATTAATCCATTCGCGATCAAGGACATAGAAAAGTTAAAAGAAATGAAACATTTTTGGGAAGAATTTAAACGAAAGGAATTAAAATTATATGATTGAAGTAAAAGTAAGAAACAAAAGAGTTGATCATGCCATTAGGGCTTTGAGAAAAAAATCAGACAGGGACGGAACCCTAAAGCGAGCTAGAACTAATCAACGCTTTGAGAAAAAGAGTCGCAAGAATTACAAAAAGAAACAGAGAGCTAAGTATTTAGCTAAGATGCAAGCTGAAGAAGATAGGTACTGGAGATGATAAAAACGCATTTAGACCACCCAACAGAGATAAACGAAGGAGGTTGTGTGCAACCCCCGTTGCGAGTTTTAAATAAAACAAGAACATATCTTGTAGGCCACATGCAGTATGCAAGCGGTAGAGATTGGAGACGATACGTTGAGTCCGAGCTAGAGAA
>Ga0208766_1001137_pt1 | contig 14419 bp, 3 predicted proteins | sample ETN01SmetaG_3_FD_185792 | JGI IMG/M metagenome (GOLD analysis project Ga0208766, IMG submission 185792) | Marine microbial and viral communities from oxygen minimum zone, Eastern Pacific Ocean - ETNP2014F12-01SV263 (SPAdes) (version 2) | ecosystem: Environmental > Aquatic > Marine > Oceanic ... | reverse complement strand
ATTATATCCAAATAGGGCAAAGTGAATACGGGCTGCTACAGCATGCCGTAGAATTCATGCTACCAGGTGTTTCTGCGGATCTGAGCGATGAAAATGCCTTTATTGGTGATACGGTTTGGGTGGATTTAGATGTTAGTATGACAGACGACACCAGTTATTTTGCGTTTGAAGGAACATTCTCCGGTTTTGATGAAGGTATGGAATTTTTGGGGTTTGATACGGCGGGAACCTTAATGGGTGATGCTGGTTGGTATTATACATATAATACAAATGATGATATGAGCGAAATATATTTCGCTGCTACTGGTGATGAAGATGTGGTTGCCGATGGAACGTTATTAACCTTGGTCTTTTTGGCAACAGATGTAATGGAAGATTTCCATGTCAATTTAAGTAATGCAGTATTTAATGCAGATATGTTGCCTCAGTTGGGATCTGGGAGCATAACTGTGTTTGCACTCAATTATGGGGATGTGAATTTTAATGATAATGTGCAGGCCTATGATGCATCGTTGATATTACAGTACTTAATGAATTATATTGAATTTGACTGGGCACAGGAACGTCTCGCGGATGTTACTTTGGATGCAACTGTTTCTGCACTGGATGCATCGGTTATATTGCAGTATATAGTAGAATTGGTTGATTCATTACCGTATGATGACACTTCAAACGCCTTGATTGCGACAGGGAATACGTGGATGGAAGATATGCAAGTTCATATAGGGCAGGAATATCAGTTACCCGTTGCAATGGATGAGGCAAATAATATCTATTCCATTGAAGGTGCAATTGAATTTGATCCAAATGCAATACAGATCAATGATTTGGTGTGGAATCAGTCTTTTGGAAATTTCTTTATTGAAGAAGAAAACACTGACGGCTTGATTCGATTTGTTGTAGCTGGAGTAAACCCTGTTAGTGGAATAGATGAACTATTCAAAGTGAATCTGGAAATACTAAATGGATTATCAGGTGAAACGACAATGAATCTCATTAATCTTCGATTAAATGAAAGCTCTATAATTGATTTGGCTTCATCGTCTGAAATTAGTCAATCGGTATTGAGCGCTGATAATGAAATACCATATCAATTTACTCTACATAATAATTATCCAAATCCATTCAACCCAGAGACAAATATCCAGTTTGATATTCCAGAGAGCTTGCCAGTTAAATTGGCTATTTATGATCTTTCTGGTAAAGAAGTGAATGTGTTAGTTCAAAATACATTTGCCCCTGGAAAATATAAAGTGGTGTGGAATGGGAAGGATCAGTATGGACAACCTGTGAGTGCTGGTATGTATATCTACCAGATTGAAGCGGGAAATTTTCGCAATACAAAAAAACTGATTCTATTGAAATAGTGACCATATGAAGTATGCGATAAAACAGGTAATTATTATAATGGGATTTATACCATTTCTATTTGGGCAGGAATATTCTCTTGAATTCAATGGATCTACAGACTATGTGGAGATCTCTCATAATAATGAGTTAAATCTTGGTGCGAGTCAGGGTACAATTATGGCATCGATTAAGATCAATGATATATATGAGGATAGTTATAATAGAATTGTATCGAAAAAATCATTTTGGGATAATCCGGAAGGGTACGAACTCGAGGTAAATCCAGGGCAAAATATTATTACTCTTCTTGCTGGGAACGATAATTTTGCTAGAGCTTCCTTTACTCCTACAGATGATTGGATACACGTAGTAGCGACATTCAATAATTCTACGGTAACAATATTTGTTAATGGAAATAATATGACAATTGATGATAATATTGATGCAATAGAGAGTAATAACCTACCTCTGTATATTGGAAATATTTCTGGTACAGCTGGGGATGATGCAGCCGCAGGATTTAATGGTCGTATCAAGAAAGTAGCGATTTTAAATGATGAGCTTTCTCAAGAGGAGGTTCAACAGATTATGGATAATGGTATCGATCCAAGTATCACTGCCGGCTATTGGGGCTTTGATGAAGGGGATGGAAATATATTACATGACGCAAGTGGAAACAATTTTCATGGCACAATTCATGGCCCAGGGTGGTGGAATAATGATGCACCTGTCGTAGACCCAGTTCATTTTGAACTTAGTTCTGTGGATTCAAGAACTGGAGATACAACCGTAGTGGAGTTATATATAGATGAATTACCAGACATATCGGTTATGGGTTTGGAATTTGATTTATCAACAACCATAGATTCTATAGAACTAATTGGATTAAACCTTTCTTCTGGAGTGGAAGGCTGGAGTTATGAATTTAACCAGGTTGATACTTCCATTATGATTGCCATGGCAGGATCTGATCCAGTGGGATCTAATGGTGTATTATGTGAGTTAATATTTGTTGTCCCTTTTGGCCTTTCTACTGATTACTATCCATTGCAGTTTGAGTCCATTGTTATTAATAATGGCAACATTGGAAGTGTTTCGTATAACGGTGGATTGGATGTATTAGATAAACACCCACCATATCCATTTAGTTTGCAAGCACCAAGCGATGAAACGGTTATTGATATTACAGATGCTTCTATCGGCTTGAATTTAATTGCCCAGTGGGAAGAAACAACTGATATGGATAATGATACTTTGTATTATTACTTATCCCTTCGACCAGAGTCTGATCAATTCGAAATAGGGCTGGTTCTAGAAGGTACTACAGCTCTTCTTCCGTATCAGACTATTTATGATACCATGTATTATTATGGATTGACAGAGGGTACTATCTTATGGAATGTTGCAGCATTTGATGCGTATGACGTGACTTGGTCTGATAATGGACCTTGGAGCTTATCTATTGATGTATCTTCTCTTCATACGGACTCTAATGTTTCCACACCACATAAGTATACATTAAGTCAAAATTATCCGAATCCGTTCAATCCTGTAACACAATTCAATTATTATCTACCTCAACAGAGTATGGTGGCAATAATTATATATGACATCAAAGGACGTGAAATACGTTCATTGTTTCAAGGATTGAACGAATCAGGTCAGTATTCCATCGCTTGGGATGCATTGGATAATTATGGAAATCCAGTTAGTGCAGGAGTGTATTTATACCATATCCAGACGGAACATTTCTCACAAAGCAGGAAAATGATACTGCTGAAGTAATTTTTTCTTCCTTTATAATAACATTTCATATTTTTAATCAATTTCTTCATTTGTGAGTAAGATCACAGTCCAAAGGAACCTATTTTTGTTTTAGCGTACAAAAGGTATATTCTGCCATTGTAGTGTGTCGGTGTTGAAGTAGAAAAGGTACTTTATGTATAGATTTACATCAATTATTATCTTATTGTGTTTTTTAGGCATGTGGGATCTCCACGCCCAATCAGGCGCCAATCAGATCCCTGCACCACAGCTTGTAGAAGTATCTATCACATCAAGTGGCTATAATAGTAGCCTTGCCAGAGCTGGGGATTCCGTTTATGTAAATTTTTCTGTTTCTGAACCTGTAAACCCTATGGGTATTCGTGTCGAGATTCTTGGTCGCGATGGGGCAATGTCCACAAACACAGCCTTTCAACATTTTAGTTATTATATCGTTGTAACCGATGATACACCTGAAGATGTCATTTCTTTTACTGTATCCGACTACATGGGATTCTCCGGAAAGACAGGTGAACCCGTTAGTGAGGTAACAGATGGCAGTAGTGTCACCTTTGTGATTAGCAGCGATATCATGATGACGATTAGTAGCGTTACTGCAACTGGGGGCATGGTGATTCCTCCCTATTTTAATAACACAAATAAAGGAATTGAGTTTACTGTTCCGATCCCGAATGATGAATCAGTAATCAATAGCTCTATCACCATTTTATCAAAAGTAAACGGAAATGAAACGGGACCAATGGGAACCTTCGTGATTGAAAGCTCTGCATTAGGAACGGACAAAATAGTCCCAGCATTAGAAAATGCAGACTTGAATGCATTATTGAGTTCTTTTGAAGAAGGAAGCGAAATTAGATTTTATGGTACTGTAACAGATGTTACGGGAAATGTAACACCTATCTCCGAATCAGTATCAACAGTAACCGTGGACCAGACAGGTCCTGTCATTGATAGTATCACAATGTATTCCAGCAATGAAATACCAACCAAAGCTGTAGCAGATGATACAGTCTACGTTGAATTTTCAGCTAATGAAGGAATTGATACGGTTGGGGGCATGATAGGAGGGAATCCTATTGATGGTTTTGAAAATATAGAAGGTTCACGGGTACGCGTGTGGAAAAAGATGATGAACAATGATCGCGAGGGGATCGTTGCGTTTATGTTCGCAGGTGGAGATAAGGCCCGTAATCGAGGAGAAACTATTACAAGTGTTAGTGATACTAGCCAGGTAGAATTTTTATCTGCCGGACTATCTATTGTATCAGTCAATATATCATCCAACAGCAGCTTCAGCGACACACTGTTTAGCATTGGAGATTCTGTTTATGTAGAGATACAGATGGATGGACCCATGATTGTCAATGATGCCATGATTAATAATCGTATGGCATCATTAGTACAATTAGAGGAACATCGGTACATTTTCTCTATTGTTGTTGGTGACGATACGGATAGTCTGGCAAGCTTTTCCATAGCCTATACAGATGAGAATGGGCTAATCTATAATAATATTATAGCGACAACGGATAGCAGCTTTTTACAGTTGCATGACATTATTCCAGTCTTTCCAGAAGTAGCGGTTTCTTCTTCCAGAGGAGACTCTTCTGTCGTTGTCGTTAATGACACCATATATCTAACGTTTCGTGTCCAGGAAGCGGCGTTTGATTCCCTGCTTACCATGATGTACAGAACACCTCTATCCATTGACAGCATTGGGGACGGTCTGTACCGAGCAAGCTATGTCCTAACGGAAGAGGATGAGGAAGGAGTGGTTACCTTTCAAATACAGGCGGTCAATATGGCTGGAGATACGGTAGGAATTGACAGCACTACAAATCGGTCTCAATTAGTATTTGATCTTTCTCCACCCGTTGAGTTTACTCTAGCGGAAGTAGTGACAAGCGGAGGAATCGTTACAGAAGGTTTTTGGAATATGTCTAATCAAAACTTATCGGTCCACATCCCCATTGATTATGACTATAGTTTAATTGATGGAAACGCTCAAGTGCTCGTACAATTCGATAGTACGGACACCTTCGCGCCTATAGGCAATAGTTTTGCAATCAGTGATACGACGATTGGTGATACGTCCCAAATGGACATAGGAAAATTGGAGTTTGAGAGCATGCCAAACTTTCGCATAGGCTCAAAAGCAATTTTTACTGCTCGGATTACTGATCTTGCTGGAAATAGTACGATCGGTACTCCTAGCCTAGATCAAATCCAGATAACGGACACGACAAGTATTATTGAAAATATTGCGGTTACTTCTAGCAATAAAAAGAATTCCAAGACGGCCAAGACTGGTGACTTGATCTCAGTTATTATCCAGTCAAAAGAGTCCGTGATGCGACCCGTAGTTCTCGTGGCAGGAGATACAGCAGAAGTGGTTGGGTTTGGAAATAATTGGTTCGCCAATAAGATGTTGGACTCGGATGATGCACAAGGAGTCGTTTCGTTGTTTTATGTTCCGTTAGACATGGATGGGAATCCTCGTGGTTTTTACACCAGCAGCACCGATGGTTCGGAGGTAATGTTTGATGATGTTGCTCCAGTAATTGATCATCTTTATGAAGGTAGTTTTACAGAGGATAGAGAAAATATTCTTGCATTGGATTCCTTATACCTGGGCATGTCTGTTCATGATAATGTATCAGGAGTGGCTGAATTTTATTTTGCAGTGGGAACTGCTCCCAAATCAGGGAATACCGTGCCTTGGACGGCAGTAGCCGGTGAAGGAAATATGGATACGTTGCTTACTGGTTTATCCTTAGAAAACAACGTTCGCTACTTTGCGAGTGCCGTTGCAATCGATCAGGTGGGGAATGCGTCGGACACATTGAGTGGCAATGGGTTTATGGTAAATAGTATCTCGATGGAGACGGGTCTGGCAACAGCAGCACCGCCACCTACGGTGGAGGAGCCAAAGTTTAAGCCAACGGTTGCAATTTTAGATTTTGAAGGGAAAGGCATCAGCGTTCAAGAAGTACAGACACTCACAGAGCGGATGCGTACAGAAATTGGAAATACAAATGCCGTTCGATTAATTGAACGAAAAGCGATTGAAAGTATTATGTCGGAGCAGGGCCTTGCCCAGTCCGGGTGTGTGAGTGATGAATGTGCCGCAGAAGTTGGTGAACTATTGGGTGTGCAGTTCATGATTAATGGTGTATTAGGGAAGATGGGCGATAGCTACACCATTGATGCCAAAATGTTTTCTGTAGAGACAGGAGAAACGGTAAAAGCAGTAAATGTTACGTACGAAGGAGAGATTCAGGGACTGCTACTAGAAATGCAGATATTATCCTGGGAAATCGTTGGGCTTGATGTTCCACCGCGATTAAAACTACAGCGTGCTGGTGAAACCGATAAACCAACGGTGGCTGTATTGGACTTTGAAGGACGCGGGATATCCATTCTTGAATCGCAAACGTTAACGGATCGCTTTACCACGGAGTTGGCTAATACAGACAGAGTACGAATGGTCGATCGGAATACCATGACAGACGTATTGGTAGAGCAAGGGTTCTCTTCGGGTGAATGTACTAGCCAAGAATGTGCCGCGGAAGTAGGTGCAGCATTGGGTGTTGAGTTTATGATCAATGGAACGATTGGGTTAATTGGAAATACCTATACGATTGATTGCAAAATGTTTTCTGTAGCGACTGGTGCAGCAGAAAGCATGAAAAATGTTTCCTATCAAGGGGAAGTAGACGGATTAATTACTGAAATGGAAATTTTAGCTTGGGATATCTTAGATATTACTATACCTCAAAAATTAAAGAAGAAACGCCAAATGGGTATGGCAGCATTTATGGAAAACCAAGCATTTGTTGCGCCAAAGACAAAGGTACAGTCTCTGATTCGTTCCGCTGTGTTTCCTGGTCTCGGTCAATTATACAATGACAAAAAGCTTGAAGGGTATGCGTTTGTTGGTTCCGCTGTCTTGTTTGGTGCGCTAGCAATGACTAGTAATTCGGGGTTTGCCAAAGCGCAGACGGACTATAATACCAATCTAGATTTATATAATAATGCAAGTAATGTAGATGATATTTCCAGTTACCGTTCCAAAGTAGAAGACGCAGATCAGGAAATGTCTTCCAAGAACACCAACTTGATGATTTTTTCTGGACTGTATATCGGTGTATGGCTCGGAAACATGGTTCATGCCTACTTGACCTGGCCGGATGATGATGAGGTGTCCTTGCCCGTTCGTCTAGCCTATGACCCCAACCGTCAAATGGCCCTACTGCGCTGGGAGTTTGAATTATAATGCGCTATCTATTATATATCGTTTTTTCATTCACGCTTCTGTTCACTTCCTGTTCAAAGGATGTGGCTGGAACATCGAATGTATTTTCCAACCCATTGGATCCAGTTACAGCGGAAGAAGAAGGGTTTATCACACCAGCCATTGTGTTTTTTCCATCGGAAGTAACGGTTGCTGAAGTATATGAAGAGGTAACACTGGATGTCCATGCTATGCAGGTCCCGAACCTTGGGGGTGCCCATATCCAGATTAGTTACAACAAGCAAAAACTTTCTTTAGCGAATTTATCCTTGGGAAGTTTTTTTGAGGCTTCGGAAGGATTGATTTATCATGAAGACAATACGGATTTTGGTCTCATCGATATTTATATGGGATATTTGGGTACCGATTCATCGGAAGTTACAGGTACAGGACAGTTAGCCATTCTTCAGTTTCAGGCCATTGCCGGTGGAGCGTCCACGGTGGCTTTCACGGATTACAGTGAATTTGTGGATCACGAGGATAATGACATTGCCATCTTAGGCAAAGGAATTTGTGTTGTAACGGTGGGGAATTAAGACGGCGTATGAATAAAACTATCCAGAAATATTTCTTCATTATGTTGGCTGCAGTTTTGCTGCATCCACTGGTTCTTGCCCAGACCACCGTAACCTTTACCAATGCTGCTGCAACTGGCAGGTATGGTCCTACGCAGTCTCAGGTAAACACGGCCTATGACGGTACTACCCTGGATGACGCCGTTACGATCAATACCCAAGGCATCCAGGAATGGACAGTCCCTGCTACGGGAACCTATACCATTGAAGTGTGGGGTGCACAAGGTGGGACTGGACAACAAAGCTCTACTTCTTATACTGGTGGTCAAGGCGCCAGGATGAAAGGGGATTTTACTCTTAGTGCCAATGATGTGTTAAAAATTTTAGTGGGACAACAAGGTAGCCATAGTACCCAAAAAGCCGGTGGTGGCGGCGGTGGTACATATGTGGTGAAAAAAACAGGTTCTGGTGCAACAGATATTACCGCCTTAATTATTGCCGGTGGTGGTGGCGCCGGTGGTGGGAATAGTAATCCTGGCAATGGTCAACCAGGGCTCACTGGCACTTCTGGAGGCAATTCCTCTCTTGGTGACTATACAGGCGGTTCAAATGGTAGTGGTGGTAATACTTATTCAACTGGTTCTGGCGGTGGTGGTGGTTTGACTGGAAATAGCGCCGCAAGTTATGGACAGACAGAAGGAATTTCTTTTACAAATGGCGGCGTAGGCGGAGATGATGGATGTAATAATGGAGGTCTTGGCGGCTTTGGCGGCGGCGGCGGCGGTGAGTGGTGTAATCGAGGTGCGGCTGGTGGTGGCGGTGGTTATTCTGGAGGCGCTGGAACATCAAATAACGGCGTACCTGGCGGCGGTGGTTCCTATAACTCATCCAGCACAAATGCGTCCAGTGAAGAAGGAGCACGGGAGGGCCACGGTCAGGTGGTTATTACCTATTGCGCTGGTTTCTGCTTTGAATCTGCGGCAGTGGTTGCAAATAATAATTATGTAGACATTACATTTACGGCTGGTGCCTATAGCACCAATGGTGGTAGCGGTGCTCTTGCGGTTTCAGATTTTTCCCTAACATTTGCCAGTAATGGCGGACCTGCAAGCGCAGCGTCTATCAGCAGTGTCAAGAAAAATAATAATGCTTCCGAAGGAAGTGCCAGTGCACTCTCTGGCGGGGAAACGGTCGTACGGATGTTTCTGAATATTACCGGATCTCCTGCAGGAGTAGAAACTCTCTTAATAAAAGCTGCAAATGGCAGCAGTATTTATAATAGCAGTGGGACCGCAATGAATGCGGCATCAGGGATGGGTGCAACCTTAAATGATGTGACGGGTCCCTATTTTACAGGCACAACATTGCATGATATTGGACTTTACACGGACCTCAATACAACGGTGAAAGTCACCTTTAGTGAGACGGCCTATAATACCAATGGCGGTAGCGGTGCCTTGCAAACTAGTGATTTTGCGCTATCGATTAGTGGAGGAGCGGCCACATTATCCAGCGCTACCCCAACCAGTATTTCTGTTAGTAGCAATACCTACACACTGGGTGTTGGCATTTCCGGAACGGCAAATGGTCTGGAGACCCTGACCGTAAGTCCCGTTGCCAACTCGATCTATGACGCCAGCGGAAATGCGTCGGCTACATCGCAAAACAATGGTACGGTGACACTGATGGATGCACGGTTAGCTGTCAAACAAACCTATGAACATGATAATAGCGTTGCGCAATTTAATTCTCTATGTAAAGTGGACGCGGATACCTATCTATTGGCTTATACGGGCCCTAGTAGTTATGGTTACATGTCTACCTTTACTGTGGATGCGGACGGTGATCCCATTACGGAAGTAGCCAGTATGCAGTTCACTGGCAACGCAAGGATGGACTGGCCTTCCCTGGTGCAGTTGAATGAATCGACCTATGCCCTGGCTTATAATGGGTATAATAGCGGAAAAGATTACAATGGGACGGACATTACCAATCAAACTGGTCAATGGATTTCCATATTTACAGTACCCTCAGATGGTTCGTCTATTACCGAAGTCGCAGCTTTCCGCCATGACACCCATAATCAAATAAATCCGCATTCATCCTTAATCAAAGTAGATGATAATACGGTTGCCTTGGCCTATCATGCGGCTAATTATGGTCCGTCTGGTGGAGGTAGTTGGGGAGGATGGATAAAAACATTTACGGTGTCAGGTAATACAATTACCCAAGCAAGCCAATTACGCCATTTTACCAGTTATTCCTACGGCCATTCCTTTGCTAAAGCCGATGCAAACACCTTTGTCTTAGCCTGGAACGATAATGGTAACGATGGAAAAGTGACTACATTCACTATTCCAGCGGACGGTTCCAGTATTACCAAAGTTGCAGAACTGGAATATGATACAGATAATGCTACATATCAAAACATCGTAAAATTAGATGCAAACACTTATGTGGTAGCGGATCAGACCACTGGCAACAAAGGACAAATGACTACCTTTACTATTCCGGATGATGGTAGTACGATCACCAAAGTCGCCCAGATCGAACACTCTGATTCCTATGGATCTTGGAATTCCATGATTCCTATTGATAAGGATAAGGTACTTCTGGCATATTCCGGAAACAGTAATTTAGACGGATATATTAAAGTATTTGAGATTCCAGAGGATGGATCCTCTATTACGGAAACAGTAGGGTACGAGCATGCCCAGTCAGGTGGAAAATATCATTCACTTGTTGCGCTTGACTACGACACCTATGTGTTGGCGCTTCAAGGTTCAAGTTCGGATGGATTTATACGTACCTTTGATTATACTCGGGCAGCCAATACGGTAACCCCTAGAATTTCTAGCATTGCGGTTGCAGCAGATAATGCCACCATTGCAGTCACCATGAATGAAGCGGTATATAATGCCACAGGTGGCAGCGGAAATCTTGAAGCCAGCGATTTTGCTCTGAGTCTTTCTGGTGGAGCGGCAACGCTGGGAAGTACCACCCCAACCAGTATTTCCAAAAGCGGCAATGTCTATACACTGGGAATGAATATTAGCGGGACACCTACTGGTTTTGAAGAGATCACGGTAATCCCGGTAGATAATTCCATTTATGATGCCAGTAATAATGAAGCATCTACCAACCAGGTGATGAATCAGGACTATTTAACGGATAAAGTTGGGCCAACCATTTATTCCACGGTAGTAGGTGCAAGTAACAGCAATGTGGTGGTAACATTTTCGGATCCCGTATTCAATACCAGCAGTGGCAGTGGTGCCTTACAGGCAAGTGATTTTACTGTTTCCGTAAGCGGCGGCACAGCCTCAGCAGTAGCAATCAGCAGTGTTTCCGTAAGCGGTACAGCAGTCACACTGGCATTAACAATTACCGGTGTTGCCAATGGCTCCGAAACACTGACCGTAAATGTAGCTGCCAATTCTGTGTATGATACTTATGGAAATGCTTCAGGGACCAGTCAAAGCAATAATACCGCTACCTTAAAAGATGGAAGAATTCTTGTGAAAAACGGCCTTATGCATCACGCTTCCCAGGGTTATGATAATAAAATTGTGCGCATGAACAAGGATCGGTATTTACTGGCCTATAAGAATCATGGGTATCTGCAAACATTTACCATATCCGATGATGGATCAACGATCACGGAGGTTGCGAGTCTAAACCATGCAACGAGTAGCGTATATCAGCAGGATTTATTACAGATTAATTCCGATACCTACATATTGGCCTATGGAGGATACGATGCCCAAACAGGTTGGGGGCAGCACATAAAGACCTTCAAGGTGAAACCAGATGGAACCTCCATCGTAGAAATCGGAGACCTGGTTCATGATACCTACTATCAAACAGATAATTATGTCTCGCTGATTCGAATTGATGTGGACACCTATGCCATTGCCTACTATGGATACAATCAACCCACAGATAACAGCTGGGGTGGGTATATTAAAACTTTTACGGTGAATGAAGGGACCATTACGGAGGTCGCCAAATACAAGCATTTTACTTCTACTGCTCAACATAATGATTTTATTCACGTTGCAGGGAATACCTTTGCCTTGGCATGGTCAGATGGTTCTCAAGATGGTCATATTACTACGTTTACTATTTCCAATGATGGAGCAACGATAACAGAAGTAGCAAGTCTGGAACATGACACCAATAATGGAAATTATAATAGTATATCAAAAGTAGATAGTGATACATACGTCCTGGCTTATTCCGGCAATGGGAATGACGGGTACATTAAAACCTTTACCATTGCTGCGGATGGAGCCACCATTACCCAAGTGACCAGCCTAGAGCACGATGACACTTATGGGATTGATAATTCTCTGGTTCGATCCAACAACAATAGTTTTTTACTGGCTTACAGAGGAAATGGGGAAGATGGATACCTGAAAACGTTTACTATTCCGGATGATGGAGCGTCTATTACCCAGGTAACAAGCATCGAACATGATCCAAATTATTCTAGTTATAATAATATGGTTCAGATCGACCATGATAGTTATGTCCTGGCCATGTATGGTACCCATACCCGTACGGGAACATCTTCAACAGGAGCCTATATCCGAACCATTGATACACCTGCACTTGCGACGGCGACGGTGCCCAGGATTTCTTCTGTAGCTCTTGCTGCTGATAACAGTACCGTAGCCGTAACATTTGATGAGCCAGTGTACAATACCAACGGCGGCAGCGGTGCATTGCAAGCCAGTGACTTTGCATTATCTATTAGCGGCGGAACCGCCACCGTATCTAGCGCTACCCCAACCAGTATATCTGCCAGTGGAAATACCTACACATTGGGTATCGGTTTGAGTGGAAGTGCCACAGGGAAAGAATATTTGAGTGTGACAGTAAATGCCAACTCTGTGTATGACGCGCAGGGGAATGCAGCCAGCACCACACAAGAAACCTCCAGTACGGAGTTAAACAAAGTATACCTAAACGATGTTACTGCTCCGGTGATTGCATCGACGACCATGGCTCCATTTAATGAAGGGGTCATAGTAACCTTCAGTGAAGCGGTGTTTGCCAACAATAATACCACAGGAACGTTAGCTGTCAGCGACTTTTCTCTGGCATTAAGTGGCGGGACCGCAACCTTGTCCAGCGCTACTCCTACCAGTATTAGCGGAGACAATGGTCCGGCAATTACTCTAGGAATAACCCTATCGGGACTAGCCAATGGCAGTGAGGTCATTACGGTGTCCTTGGTGGCAAACTCGGTCTACGATACCTATGGCAGAGTGGCGAGTACCAGCCAGAGCAATAATACCGCCAGTGTGATTGCAACCAGATTGTCCCAGGTTGGCAGTCTCGAGTATGAATACTCATTGGGAAGATATGCGTCTATAGCCCATGTATCAGGAAATGTCTATGTCATGGCCTATGGAGGTCCCGGAGACAATGGATTTCTGAAAACGTTTACCTTAAACAATAATGGGAGTATTAGTACCATCACTACGGATGAGCATGATGATGGAAATGGAACGTGGAATTCCATTGTGAAAGTCAGTGGCAACATCTTTGCGTTGTCTTATACAGGGAGTAGTACTAATTCGTATCTGAAAACATTTAATATTTCCAATGATGGAAGTGATATTGAAGCCATGGCTCAAAATATTCATGATACGTATGGTTATTGGCATTCCTTAGTTAAAGCGGATGATAATACACTTGTGCTTGCCTATGGGGGAAACGGCAATGATGGGTATATCAAAACATTTACCATTTCCACGGACGGTTCAGACATTACCCAGGTATCTTCTCTAGAGCACAATACATCCCAAGGATCATGGAATTCCTTAGTAAAAATGGATGAAGATTCCTATGTCCTGACCTATTCTGCTCATGGGAGTGATGGATTTATTCAAACCTTTACCATTCCAGATGATGGTAGCTCCATTACCAAAGTAACTAATTTAGAATATAATACTGGTTATGGAGTCTACAATTCCTTAGTGCAAGTAGACTATAATACCTATGCCCTTGCATATAAAGGATACGATTCCAATGATGAATATGCGCTGCTGCAAACCTTTACCATTCCATTGGATGGTAGCAGTATAACGAAAGTGAGTTCTTATAAATTTTCTTCAACACAGAACTATGGGAATTATAATTCTCTAATTAAGCTCAATTCCTTTGAGTATGCCTTAGCATATGAAGCGATTGATAATGATGGGTATTTGAAAATACTTCATATTTCTGGGGATGGAGAAACCATTGCTGAGCGCTGGAGTCACGTTTATGATACGGATAATGCAGACTATAATGATTTAATTATTGTGGATAAGAATACCATTGCTCTTACCTATTCTGGTAATGGTGCTGATGGGTATATCAAAACATTTGACCTGATTTCAGAAGATGTAACTGGTCCAGCAATTTCCAATACGACTATTGCCTATGATAATAGTGCGATCACGGTAATGTTAAATGAGGCATC
>Ga0208766_1001134_pt1 | contig 14438 bp, 11 predicted proteins | sample ETN01SmetaG_3_FD_185792 | JGI IMG/M metagenome (GOLD analysis project Ga0208766, IMG submission 185792) | Marine microbial and viral communities from oxygen minimum zone, Eastern Pacific Ocean - ETNP2014F12-01SV263 (SPAdes) (version 2) | ecosystem: Environmental > Aquatic > Marine > Oceanic ... | reverse complement strand
TTTGGAATTATCGCTATTCTACCTACAATTTTAGCTACAACCTGGATTATGGCTACAATGTGGGTTTTTGGTATAACTCTCAATGTTTTAACAGTAATGGTTACTGCATTAACAGTAGGCTTAGGTATAGATTATGCAATACATATTATTGAAAGATATAGAGAAGAGATAGAACATAAGAGTGAGAGCCAAGCTATTGAAGCGACTATCAAATTTACAGGTTCTTCAATTCTAATTTCAGGTCTTACAACAATATGTGGTTTTGGAGTCTTGTTGTTATCTCCAATGCCATTAGTAAGTAATTTTGGATTAATAACTGCCGCGACAATACTTTATTCTATTATAATTGCTATATTTGTTCTTCCAAGTATGATATGGACTTCAAACCGTATTAAAGAATGGTATTTCTCTGAAATCTTAAATTAGTCTTTTGCGCTTTCGGCGCTTTTCCCAAAGTTCTCTTGCTAATTGTCTCATATCCTCAACCGAATCAGATTCATCTACTATTTCAGCACCCAATAATGTTTCTACAGCATCCTCTAGAGTTATGATTCCTTGGGTAGTACCATATTCATCAACAACTAAGAATACATGTTCCCTTCTCTTCAAAAATTCTTCAAGCAAAGTAGCTACTGAATCTTCAGGACTAACTGTAGATAATTTGGTAGCTAATTCTTCCATTTTAACATCAGACTTTCCATCACTACTCATTTCCAAGATATTACTTCTATAGACAACACCAATAATATCATCTAGATTATTATCAATAATTGGAATTCTAGAAAATGGAATTGGCGAGTTCTTTTGGATTACTTGTTCAATGGTATCAGATTTGTGAAAAGTCATCATAACAGTACTTGGTGTCATGACATCTTCAGCTTGGATTTTATCTAAGGTAAGCAAATTTTTGATGACTTGAGTTTCCTGTTTTTCTAGTGCTCCTTGAGTTTCCCCAATTTCGGCAACAGCAATCATTTCTTCACGAGTCATTTCTTTTTGATCTTCATTTCCATCAGATATAATTCTCGAAAAATAGTTTAGGACTATGACAATTGGCCATGTAATCCAGATTAACAATTCAAGTAAATATGCAGCACTTGGTGCCATCTTTCTCCAATAAATAGCTCCAAGTGTTTTTGGTATTATTTCAGAAAAAACTAAAATTAAGATAGTAAGTATAATTGATGCAGCCGTAAACCATTCATTTCCTAGTTTATGAAATTCAGAACCTATACCTGCAGCTCCAATTGTATGTGAAATAGTGTTTAGCGTCAGAATAGCTGCAAGTGATTGATCAATATCATCTTTAAGTTTCTTGAGTAAATTCCCACTGCTATTTTCATTTTTCTTTAATATTTCAATATGTGACCATGTAACGGAGAGAATAATAGCTTCAAGTAGTGAGCAAATAAAAGAAATACCTAATGCTAAGAAGAGGAAAAGAAAAATTCTTCCCCATTCTAGCTCTTCGTTGTTTAAATCATCACTTATTGTTGTAAATATAGCTAATAACGTCACTAAGCTATTTCCCTCCTCTGGAGTGAAAACATACTATATTTGCGTATTTTCCAAACATATCATTGGTAATATTCAAGAGTTAAAAACCTCTGATATGATTTGCCCTATTGGGCCTCAGATTCATACTAAGCCATGTAAGGTTCCTTATTTGTATCTTTGTATTTTACTTTTTTGCCACAATCATTATAACCACGTCCTCTACGGCGCACGCATGGCACGTTTTCCTGAAGCTGAAGCACGAATGTTCAACAAGAAAATTTGTATGCAATGTAATGCAGTCAATGCATGGAAGGCAGTAAAGTGCCGTAAATGTAATTATAAAGGTCTAAGACCTAAAGCAAAAGAGCAACGCGGAAAGTAAATTATTCGATTGTCCGAGTACCTTTTTCATTACCAATTATCACTTTTGTAGCCATATCTAGAAATAATCCTGTATCTTTAACACCTTTTATTTCAAGAAGATCTTGGTTTAACTTGATAGGTTCTTCGATTCCATCTGCAAATGTTAGATGATAAATATAATTTCCATTATCTGTAACAAATGGTTGATTATTAGTTTCAATTCTCAATTCAATTTTACAGCCTAATTTCTCAATAATAGTTCCAGTTTCTTCATAATTGGTAGTGCCTACTTCTACTGGAAGTGGGCCATTGCCTAAAATATCAACCATTTTAGTTTCATCTACAATAATAATTAATTCTTTTGCTTTTAGTTCAACTTCTTTTTCTCGTAAAAGAGCACCACCTAATCCTTTAATCAATGATTTATCAGGTGAAACTTCATCAGCTCCATCAATTGCAATGTCAATATTATCATATTCATTGATGTCTACTAATTCGATACCTAGTTTTTTTGCTTGTTCTTTCGTTGCAATCGAAGTAGGCATTCCTTTTATTTGAAAATCTTTTGATAATCTATTTCCTAAAAGGTCAACTGCGATTTTAGCCGTAGATCCAGTTCCTAAACCAACTATCATACCATTTTCTACAAATTTAATGGCTTCTTTAGCGGCATTTTCTTTTGATATATTTTGTATCAATAGTATAGTCCGCCTTCAGGCTCCGAGATATCAGCATCATTAAGGCGATTAAGTATTTTATCTAGAGCTTCAGTAAAATCCTTGGAATTGACTTTGGGTCTTTTAGCACTAATAGCATTCATCCCAGCTTCTACACAAAGAGCTCTAAGATCAGCTCCAGATAATCCTTCTGTATCTCCTGCTAATTTTTTGTAATTGACGCCTTTTTGAGTAGACATTCCACTAGCATGTATTTTAATAATTTTTAACCGAGCGTCTTCTTCTGGTAGAGGGATTTTAATTATTCTATCAAATCTACCAGGTCGTAGTAATGCTTCATCCAATATGTCTGGTCTATTTGAAGCTGCCATAATTGATACCTTTCCTCGAGGTGTGAATCCGTCTAATTCACCTAGTAATTGCATTAAAGTTCGTTGCACTTCCCTATCTCCAGTAGTTCCAACGTCCATTCGCTTAGCACCAACTGCATCTAGTTCATCAATAAAAATAATACTTGGAGCTTTTTCTTGAGCTAATTGAAATAATTCCCTAACTAGTCTTGCACCTTCACCAATGTACTTCTGGACTAATTCACTTCCAATTAATCGTATAAATGTTGCATTTGTAGCATTAGCTACAGCTTTAGCCATTAATGTTTTGCCAGTTCCAGGAGGGCCTACAAGTAAAACACCTTTTGGTGGTTCAATACCAACATTTGTAAATCTTTTAGGATAAAGCATTGGTAATTCGACAGTACTTCTTAATTCTTCTAATTCATTAACTAGTCCACCAATATCTTTGTATGTCTCCGTTGGTTTTCTTTCAACTTCTGCACCCATAACTAATGGGTCTTTAGTTGATGGTAATGTTTCTAAGACTGCTAAAGTTTGTCGATGCAGAGCAACCCTTTCTCCTACTTCTAAACTATCTTTATCAATTCCTTCAGAAATATGAACGACAAAGTCAGGTCCACTACTTGATTTGATACTAACACGGCCATCTTCTAGAACATCTGTAACAGTTCCAATGACCTGTGGCGGTGCTCTTAATCTAGCTAATTCACCCTTTAAATGTGCATTTTCTCTCTTCATTCTAGAGACATCAGTCTCCAGTTGTCTTTTTTCAGATTCAAAACGTTCAGTTTCTTCTATGAGCCACTTATTCCAATCCTCGCCTTTCTCAGGTGTCGAAACGTCACCTTCACTTTCTTCGGGTGCCACTTATAATCACTAAACATTTAATTGGCTTAGATATATATCATTTTGTGATTTAAAATGATTTGTGAAATGTGCGGGGTCGAATCGCAAGCTATTGAACCTAGAAAAATATCAGGCTCAGTATTACAATTATGTAGTAATTGTGCAGGTTTGGGAAAAGAACCAACCTATAGAGAATCAATAGGCCATAGAGCTTTTGTTGCTCAAACATTGGAAAAGCGTCAGCAAAAGACTAGATACAAAGAAATTGAAACTGACGAGGTTCTAATTGGAAATCTGGGGAGTGTTGTACGGAAAGCTAGAGAAAAAATGAACTTAGATCATTCTACATTAGCTAGTAAAATTTCAGAGAAAAAGTCTATTCTAAGCTCTGTTGAAGCTGGCAATATGAGTCCAAATGAGAAGCTCACAAAGAAACTTGAAAACTTCTTGAAGATTAAGTTAACAGAGAAGGTTGAAGCTGTAGAAGTAAGTAGTTCTAAATCTTCTGGAGAGTCATTAACTATGGGTGATTTGCTTAAACAAGCTATGGAAAAAAAGTAGGATTGAAGTACGCATAATCTTTTTGTAGTTACTTTCAAACTAATTATTGCATGGGTCTACTAGGAAGGCAGTTCAGTTTGGAGCGTTCAACAGAAGATTCTTTGCTTTTAGTTTTCTCAACTCTGACATTTACAATATCACTTTTTTGTGGTTATGTTGAATCAGGAATTGGTCAGATGATATCCTTACCTCTATTTGGAATTGAATTTCATTTAATTTCTACACCTATTTGGTTGTTATCAGGTATTTTATGTTTAGTTTGTCTTCAACAATTATTCTATAAAATATGGACGCATGGTATTTGGTTAATTGGAGTTTACTGGCTCACTGCATTTGGCACAATAATTCTGTTTATCATGTTCAATCAAGGATATGTTTGGTTTATTGTAAGTTTAATTTTGATTTTCTTAGCTATATTTTTAATGTATTGGATGATTTTAGAAATTTATGGATTAAGATATAATATCATAGGCCAAGTTCCTGAAGCAGATAGATCCATTAGTCTAACTGATTGGTTAGTTTCAGTTCCTTCATTTTTTCTTTTCACTTTTATTAGTTATTATTATTATTCTAAAATGTATATGGAAGAAGAAGGTTGGTTTACTTTTGGGCATGCCTCAGAAGGATATTTATTGTTTCAATTTGGGGTATTTTTTTCTGGTATGTATATCTTGTATGTTCCACAGACCTTACTTGGAGATTATTTAGAATTTAGTGATTTAGATATAAATACGAGTTATAATGTAGATCAAACAAAGGTTGAACAGAGATTAATAGATTATTCAAAGAATTATGATGAAGGTAAGATTCAAGCAACTTTAGTTGATTTATATCGTATGGCCGATGAAGATCCTGAAGCTTGGTCTAATCTTGGTGAATTTTATGTTGATTGGAGTGTTGAAGAGGTTAAATTATTTATTACTAAACTGGAAAATTTAGCTTCGAAAGAAGAAAAATAATATAACGACAAAGGTTATATACAATTTTTTTGATTAGATTTATGTTTCATTGTATGAAACAATAACTCATTGACCGGTAATGGGAGTAAAATCATGAGCAATAACCTACCCGAATGGACAGCACAGGCCTTAGTAGCCTCAGGAGCAGTTTTCCTGCTTATATCTGCATATGTTATGGGAGTAATGGTCCCTAATGGCCTACTTGCCCCTAATGATTTTGATGCAGATTTTTATTTTGAAGGTGATATTCAAACTTTTGATTTAGACACAGAGACAGGTACTGGTGTTTTTGTTGATAATGTTGGTAGTGGTTCATATGATCCTACTAAAGCTACAGTTGGTGGAGGAGCAACTCTTAATGTTGTAGGAACTCCAGATGGCGATGATTATACGATACTAACACAAAATTTTAGTCTTACTAGTAATGGTATCGATGGTGAAGGTACTTGGTTAGGTACTATATCAGATACTAGTGATAATCCTTCTTCCTTAAATCGAAAGAATTACGAGGTTGATGGAAAACAGGGAACATGGACGCCTACAAATCTTCCAGAAGCTGGAAAGACTTATGAGTTTCCAAATCCAGTTAATAGTGATTATACAGATAATTTTACATGTGCTGATAAAAGAATTTTAGATGATGTAGAAGTAATGACTTGTACTGCCCAATCCGGTGAAGGTGAAATGATGACTTTTGTACCTGGCGAAGGTAGTGATTTAAAACTATTACAAAGTACATTTGAAAGTTATAATAGTTTGGGAGGAGTCGGTGTCGCTCCAATGTGGTTTTCATATAAATCTGAACAAATAGTTGGAACTGAGCTAGGTGGAGTGATAGATCGAGTTTACAATGTTACAATTTACATGCAGGTCCCTACTTTAGTATATTTAGAAAATAATTTTAATTTTACAACGTATTATGAAGGAGTTGTTGGTAATTTTGATACAGATGATTTTAAAATGAAATATTTTGATGCAACAGGAATTCGAGCAGGTTGCGTAATTAAAGAAGATTCAACAGATTCTCATATTAATGTACTTGGTTATCTTAGGATTTTTGGAGATGTTGCTAATGCTTCAGATAATCATATTCCAGGTAATACTCAGGAGTTGGATCATAATTATGGTACCCAGAGTTCAGAGGGATGCTGGGATTCATCATCTTCTGATGATTTTGCCCAAGAATTAGTAAATGTTACTTATGATGTTAATCGACAGACTCTCAAATATGTTAACGGTACTACAGCTACTGAAGATGGAGGAGACGGTTTCAATTTCTTCGCACCTATTTGTGAGAACATAAGTGTAGTTTCAAACGAATGTTGGGTACCTGCAGAAAATGCATCATGGCCTAATGCAATGTATAATTTACATATGCAAAACTATACTTTTATAGCTGAAACAGATGTTAACGGAAGTCTAGCTTACCACTTTAGGGCTAATGAAACTGCCATATCTGGTAATTCAGGCTCTTTGTATAATCCAAATATTGGAAATTTGGATATGGATTATTATGAGGATGTGTGGATTGATCCAGTCACTGGTACTATCTTAGATCAGAAGTATGATATTCAAATTAAAGTCCCTCCAATAGATCATGGTTTGGCCAATGCTACATTAAGAGATATAGTAGCTAATTATACTCAAGAGTCTATAGATGAGGCCTCATCTTCAGCTAAAAGACAAGCTCTTGCACAATATTACCAAGGAAATGAAGTTACAGTTTTAACTCTTAATGGAGCTTATACTGATAAAACAGTAGATGGTCAAATTGAAGCTGAACAAGATAAAGTTAATAGTTATAATCTTGGAACAAAAACTCTTCCTTCAATCCTTATCGGAACTTCTATTATTTCATTAGCTGCAGGTTTTTATGTATACTATCAGAACGGCGGTGCCATGAATTCAGTGACTGACTTGGATAGTTCTTCAGAGAGTGCTACATCTGTAGTAGAAGAATCAGAAGATAATAGTTCTGATGTTGAAGAGTCTACTGAATCTAGTTCTGACTTTGAAGAGCCTGAAAGAAGTGATGCTGCAATTCCAGACGATGATGAATCTTCAGAAGAAGATTAGTTTTCAATAAATGTCTGAAGAAGAAATAAGCTCTATTAAGAATAGTCTTAAGTTACTTGTAGCTAATCGTCGGCGTAAGATTATAGTTGGATTAGTTGTTCTCAGTCAAATAGGTATTTTCATTTGGTTTGGTTTGGGTCATGTTATAGCTAAACAAGCTTTGACAGTACCTCATGGATGTGGTATGTGGGAGTCAAATACTCCAACAAATTGGACTGTAGATGATAATTGGGAATCTTTTGAGCCCTGGGCAGATTCAGATCAAAGAATATCAATGAGAAAGGATTTTGATGCTCAACCATGGCAGTTTGAATCTTATGAAGTCATAAATTTTACCAGTAGAGATGGCATAAACTTAGAAGGATGGTATGTTGAAGTAAATGAGACTGCACCTGTAGTTTTACTAGTTCATGGAGGCTATGAGAATGGAAAGTGCAAACCCGAAATTTTACTTTCAGCTTCATATTTATCCAAAAATGGAATTAATACATTTATGATAGATTTACGTAATCATGGTCATAGTGAGGTAGTTTCAGATTATTTTTATTTAGGTCAGAAAGAATATTTGGATGTTCTTGGGGCTTATGATTGGCTAATAGAGACAAAAAACTACTCACCATCTTCCATTGGCGTTTTTAGTATTTCTACTTATGCATTAGCTACAACACTAGCTTTTGAAGAATCGGAGATATCATCCATGTGGTTAGATAGTCCCATTATTGATTTTCCATTATTAGTAGGCAATGAATTAGAAAGGTTAGGATTTCCCCGATTTCTTTCTTCACCGGCGATAACAATGGGCCAGCGTCTTGTTGGAGTCGATTTAGAAGATAGGGTTCCACTAGATGTAGCTTCTAATGCCGATGATAGGCCAATGTATTTGGTTCATGGAGATAGTGATGTTCGTATTTCAAATGAACATTCAAAAATATTCTATGATAAAGCTGTTAAAGCTGAAGCAAATGTTACACTATGGTTAGTTGAAGATAGTGCACATGTCGATGCCGTTTGGGAATATTCCGATGAGTATCAACATAACTTAGTAAATTTTTTCAGAAATTCCCTAGAACGTAAAGTTTAGTTTTCATCCATGAATGGATATTTCCAATCATGTATCTCTAGGTTGTTTCGTTTTATAGATCTTGGGGAAATCCATCTAAGTAAATTAAGAGGACCTCCTGCTTTGTCATTAGTTCCTGATGCTCTGGCTCCTCCAAAGGGTTGTTGAGCAACAACAGCTCCAGTCGGTTTATCGTTAATATAGAAATTACCTGCAGTAAATCTTAGTTTATCAAAGGCTTTTTGTATATTTCCTTCATCATTTGAAAAGATAGAACCTGTAAGTGCATATGGTGAAGCCTTATCACAGAGATCTAATACTCTGTCAAAATCTTTGTCATCATAAACATAAACCGTTAAAACAGGACCAAATATTTCTTCAACCATCGTTTCAGATTCAGGATTTTTAGTAACAATAATTGTAGGTTCAATAAACCATCCTTTGCTGCTATCACTACCTCCGCCCACCACGACATGACAATTAGGGTCGTTTTTGGCTCTATCAATATATCCTGTTATTTTTTTGAAAGCTCTTTTATCAATAACTGCAGTCATGAAATTTGTAAAATCATTACAATCTCCCATTTTAATCTTACCAATTTCAGATATTAAATCTTCATTTATTTCATTCCAAACTGATTCAGGTATGTATGCTCTACTTGCGGCCGAGCATTTTTGTCCTTGATATTCAAAAGACCCTCTTAGTAAAGCAACCAGAAGTCCTCTTTTGTCACAGTCCGGATGGGCGACGACAAAGTCTTTCCCTCCAGTTTCTCCAACTATACGTGGATATCCCTTTAGTGAAGGTAAAGCTTCAGCAATTCTCTGCCATATTCCTTGGAATACACCTGTTGATCCTGTAAAATGGATGCCTGCAAAATCAGGATTTGCAAGTGCAGTTTCAGCTATTTCAGATCCAGAACCAGGTAAGAAATTTATCACACCATTAGGTAAGCCAGCTTCCATCATTAATTGCATTAATAGATAATTTGAATAGTATGAGTTCCTGCTTGGTTTCCATATTGCAGTACATCCTACTAGAGCTGGTGCACTAGGTAGGTTAGCTGCAATGCTTGTAAAATTAAATGGTGTAATTGCAAGAACAAATCCTTCTAGAGGTCTTATCTCAGTAGTATTTAGAGTTCCTTTAGGAGAGACTAGAGGTTGCAATTGGTCATGAAATTCTCTTGCATAATATGCATTAAATTTCCAAAAATCAATCAATTCACAAGCTGCATCAATCTCAGCCTGAAAAACAGTCTTACTTTGATTTAACATTGTAGCTGCATTCACTTTCATTCTCCATTTATTAGCAAGTAAATCAGCACACTTTTCGAAAATTTGAGCTCTCTTTTCCATGCCAAGTGCAATCCAATCTGCTTGTGATTTTACAGCAGAGACACATGCTTCTTCTATTTCTTTTTTGCCAGCTAAGTGAACATTTGCCAAGACATGTTTATGATTATGAGGTACTACTTGTTTGACTGTATTATTGGTGTATACTTCTTTTCCATTTACAATACAGGGAATTTCCAAAACTTCACTTAATTGTTTATTGATTTCTTTTTTTAAATCAGATTTGTGCTTACTTCCAGGTTCATAATTCAGTATAGGTTCGTTAGTGGGATGTGAACTCATATTATTTGAATCAAAGACGAATTAATATCATTATGTCCTAAACATAATCTTTAATCTATAGTTGAGATAGTTGTTTATGAGTCGAATTGATGTTACAGATAGAGATCCCTTCGCAAATGCAGATGCAGAACCAAAAGACAATGTTACAGCAATTGGTTTTTTAACAAGACTAGTTTTTAGATTCGGAGTTTATAGATTAGTAGGTATGCTCATATCTTTGTTAATTGCAAAATATATGGGACTTGATGACTATCTTACAGGTATGATTTAGTTATCATATATTTCAGAATTATCATATATGTTGTTAAATATTAATTTTGCTAAACTTGCAAGTTCAGACTGATTCATCCACATCCCTAGCAAAGTATTTATTGATTCAGGAACATCTAAACCTCCAACACAAAATTCTTTTTCATCAACTAATATAATTCCTGCAGCAGGCATAGAGCTGGTTAATCTTATTTCAAAAAATCCTTTCAAACGCGATAAATCTAAATTATTCCCTTTTTTAGGAAATAGCATTCTTACTTTAACTCCTCTAGAGCTTGCATCTGAAAAAGCTCTACAAACATTTCTTGGCATTTCTGAAGGTAAAATGGATGCAATTAGATCTATTGAAGTATCAGCTCTTTCGCACATTGAAATAACTTGGGAGAATATTTCCATGTCTTTAACTGTTACAGTTTCTAAATAATCAATAGGTCTCGATTGGTATAATGGCGATAATTCAGACTGAACTGATTTTGTAGCTTCTTCCACCTCTCTTAATTTTCTTTCTGAGATCTGTGAAGGATCTACAGGAGTATATGTTTTTGGATGTTTATTACCTTCTAGCACTATTCCTCCAGATAATAAATTATCAATAATTCCATATATCTTTGCTCTTGAAAAATTTATAGATCTGCTTATTTTGCCAACAGTTGATTCTTTTGATACAAGTAAAACATGATAAATTTTCGCTTCATCATCAGTTAATCCTAGCTGCTTTAAAATTCTAATCTGTTTTTCTGAAGCTAATTTCTCAGTCTGGGAGACTCGTTCCATGCTTTTAAATTAAAGTAGTAGTATATAAATGTTTCATAAATTTGATAAAATTGATTACCTTTATATAGTAATGATAATATATCTAAGTATGAAGAATGTAGTGATATGTGGTTATGCACGTTCAGCTTTTACACAAGCCAATAAAGGTGAATTGAGTAAAACAAGGCCTGATGATTTAGCAGGAATCGTTATTAGAGAATTGGTTCAGAAATCAGGTATTAACACTGAAGATGTTGAGGACTTGATACTTGGTTGTGCTTTCCCAGAAGGTGAGCAAGGTATGAATCTTGCTAGGAATGTGGTTTTCCTTTCAGGATTGCCAATAAGTGTTGGAGGAGTTACAGTAAATCGTTTTTGTGCTTCTTCTATGCAAGCCATCCATCAAGCAGCGGGATCTATTATGTCTGGTTCTGGTGAATTATTCATTGCAGGTGGTGTGGAATCTATGACTAGAGTTCCAATGCCTGGATTTAACCCAATGTTAAATCCCAGTTTGGTAGATATGGATGCCTACATAGGGATGGGACATACAGCTGAAAACTTAGCTAGGAAACATTCAATTACACGTTTAGAACAGGAAGAGATGTCTCTCAAGAGCCACCAAAAGGCTTCTGAAGCACAAAAAGAGGGTAAATTTGATGATGAAATAATTTCTATAAATAATATTAATTTAGATGGCTGCATCCGTCCAGAAACTAATTTAGAATCTATGGGTGGATTAAAACCTGCTTTTGATAAGGAAGGAGTAGTAACAGCAGGTACTTCATCTCCTTTAACAGATGGTGCTTCAGCAGTCGTAGTTTGTTCAGAAAATTATGCAAAATCAAATAATTTAGATATTATGGCTTATATACGGGGAATGGCAATTTCAGGTTGTAGTCCTGAAATAATGGGCATAGGTCCGGTAATTTCTTCCATGAAGGCACTAAAGCGAGCTGGTTTAGATCTCAAAGATATAGACATTATAGAGATGAATGAAGCTTTTGCAGCCCAAAGTTTGGCTTGTGCAAAAGAATTGGGTATAGACATGTCTAAATTGAATGTTCATGGAGGGGCTATAGCGCTAGGGCATCCTCTAGGTGCCAGTGGTGCAAGAATTACAGGTAAAGCCGCATCCTTACTTCGAGCAGAAGGTGGCCAATATGCACTTTCAACAATGTGTGTTGGTGGTGGTCAAGGTTGTGCTACAGTACTTGAGAGAGCGTAAATGGAAATAGAAAAGGTTACTGTTATTGGAGCTGGACTTATGGGAAGTGGTATAGCTGCTCAAGTTGCTAATGCAGGTCTTCCAGTAAATCTATTAGATATTGTACCTACCGGTTCTGAAGACAGAAATGTGATTTCTCAGTCAGCAATATCTAAAATGTTGAAACCTGTCAAACTAGGCAGTCCTTCACAATTAATGCATCCAGATAATGCAAAATTAATAACACCAGGTAATTTAGAAGATAATTTAGATTTGATCGGTGATTCTGACTTGATAATTGAAGTGGTTCTTGAAAAATTAGAAATAAAGCATGATGTTTTTAGAAAGATTGATAAATATCGGAAAAAATCTTCTATTGTAACCTCAAACACTTCAACAATACCTAGGAATCAGTTAATAGATGGTATGTCAAGATCATTTAAGAATGATTTTTTCATAACACATTTTTTTAATCCTCCAAGATATTTACGTTTATTAGAGATTGTATCAGATAAGAAAGTAGATGACAAAAAATTAGAAGCAATTATTAATTTTTGTGACGTCAAATTAGGTAAAGAAGTAGTAATTTGTAATGACACTCCTGGTTTTATTGGTAATAGAATAGGAATGTTTTGGTCACTTACTGCAATGGTTGAAGCTTTCAAGGCTAATCTTACAGTTGAAGAAGCTGATGCAATTATGGGAAGGCCAATTGGAGCTCCTAAAACCGGAGTTTTTGCTTTAGGAGATGTTGTTGGTTTGGACTTGATTCCACATGTAACTGAAAGTTTATCACATAATTTACCAGATGATGACAAGTATAATCTGGGAGTTAAAGAACAATCCAAATTTGGCATAGATTCTTTATTGAAAGAAATGGTCGAGACCGGATATACTGGACGCAAAGGAAAAGGCGGGTTTTACCGTATCAATAATAGTAGCGGAATTCGTGTTAAGGAGAGTAGAGACTTAAAAACAGGAGAATATAATACTTCAATTAAGTCAAATTTAGAAAGTATTAAGGCCGCAAAGAAGGGTCTTAGAGCATTGGTTGAATTTGATGATAAAGGGGGAGAGTATGCATGGAGTGTTCTTTCGAAAACATTAAGCTATGCGGCTTCTTTAGTTCCAGAAATTACAGAAAACATTGTTAATGTGGACAATGCACTGAAAAATGGTTTTCTTTGGAAAAAAGGTCCATTCCAAATGCTGGATGATTTAGGACCATCCTGGTTTGCTTCTAAACTTATTGAAGATAATCTTGAAGTTCCAGATTTATTAATTAAAGTTGGAGAAAGGAAATTTTATGAGGATAATGATGAAACTAGTTTGTATTTCAATATTGATGGCAGTTATAGCAAAATAGAAAGTTCAGAAGGTCATTTAAGTGTAAAAGAAATAAAAAGAGGGCAAAAAACAATATTTGGAAATTCATCAGCAAGTTTGTGGAATATGGGTGATAAAATTTTGCTAGCTGAATTCCATAGTAAAATGAATGCTATGGATCCACAGATAATGGAAGTATTAAGCGAGGCTTCAACTCTCTGTGAAAGTGGAGATTTTGAGGGGTTAGTAATTGGCAATGATGGTTCCAATTTTTCAGCAGGTGCAAACTTAGGTTTGTCTAGTTTTGTAGCCAATGTAGGGGCCTGGGAAGAAGCCGAAAAATTTGTTTTCGGAGGCCAAATGACTTTTATGATGTTAAAACATGGAAATTTTCCAGTTGTTGGTGCACCATCTGGATTAGCTATTGGTGGTGGTTGTGAAGTTTTATTGTCCTGCGATTCGATTCAAGCACATTCAGAGAGCTATATTGGCTTAGTAGAAGTAGGAGTTGGTTTGGTTCCAGCATGGGGAGGGTGTAAGGAAATGATTACACGATGGACTAGCGATCCAGATCAACCAAAAGGACCGATGGCTTCTATAGTAAAAATATTCCAGAATATAGGGACTGCCAAGGTTGCTACAAGTGCACAGGAAGCAAAATCGCTAAAATTTCTCAAATCTAATGACGATATTACAATGAATAGATCTCGTTTGTTACATGATGCTAAACAAAAGTGTTTAGATTTAGTTAAGGATTATGAAGCTCCATTACCCAATAATCATCATTTACCAGGAATTTCCGGTAAAGCTACTTTGGACCTTGCAGTAAAAGATTTGGAAAAGGCAGGTCACG
>Ga0208766_1001133_pt1 | contig 14442 bp, 11 predicted proteins | sample ETN01SmetaG_3_FD_185792 | JGI IMG/M metagenome (GOLD analysis project Ga0208766, IMG submission 185792) | Marine microbial and viral communities from oxygen minimum zone, Eastern Pacific Ocean - ETNP2014F12-01SV263 (SPAdes) (version 2) | ecosystem: Environmental > Aquatic > Marine > Oceanic ... | reverse complement strand
GTTCTCGATTTTGCAATACTAAAAGGAAATAAAGCGACCGGATTATTAATATTTTCCCTGCTCATTTTTTCTTTCGCCCATTTAATCTCATCATCATCTAGGTGCATATATCTTTCATCGGGATTTACTTCTGATCTATCTATAAGGCCCAAGTATTTTTTTGAGCGATGGACAGTAGTTTCAGGAAGATCAAGATACTTGGTCAATAGTATTGATCTATTTTGGGTGTTATAGCCAATTCGATATCTTGAGTTTGATAGCCACATTATCACAGCACTACGAAATGAATCAGTAAGCGTATAAAAATAATCTATCTGTTTTTCACGAAGAATTAGTCCTGTTTTTATTGTATTAATTACCCCTCTAGTCTGATTAGCTGATAGGCTAACAATATTATCAATATTTGGATTATTGTGGAACACTGATTCTACCCAGTCCTTACAAACGAGAATTACTTTCGAGTCTGGGTTTTTATTTTTTAGATGGCTTATAAATGGAAGCGCCAGAGCAGCATCGCCAACCCAGTTTGGACTGTATACAGCGATATTCATTTTATTTGAACCTATTTTCTATTTCATCTACTAGTCTGCTCGATGCACTACCATCTCTTTTATATAAAAAATAATCATGTGCCTCTAGTCTTAGCTCTGACATTTCATCTGGATGGTCGCATGCAAATGACACGCAACGAAATAGCTCCGATGGTGCTTCAACTTTGTATACAAAATCTAATTCCTGCATACGATGGATATCTAGTTTTTTCATAAAGCGCTTTTTAAATATTCTGTGTCTCATTCTTAGACTCAAACACTCAGCCTGAATAATTGGTCTGTCTAATGGTAAGAACTCAAAAATTGTTGATGATATATCACTAATTAATATGTCAGCTATCATATAATATGGAATAATATTATAATCACTGCTTTCTAGTAAATATATATTGTCATACTTTGATTGAATGCCTTTGGCAATTTTACTCTGATATATATATCTTTCTTGGAACCATGAAAAATTGTGAAGCTTTAGGATTATATTAAACTCGCTAGATAAAAAACCCAACTCTTTTGAAATATCATCAAACGAGGTTGGGTAAAATGTTGGTGCATATAATGCAGTAGGTAAATCATTTTTTATACCGAGCGCCTCTTTTAAATTATTTTTTTCATTTTTATTATTCGAAAAAAGTGGGTCTAATTTTGTATATCCTGTTAGGACCAGGTTTTGATGGCCTTGATCTCTTAGTCTAGTATATCTCGCTTCAGATTCCACAGCGCGAATATCAATCCTCTGATCAATATCATTATAATAAGACTGTTTTAACCCAATACCATGATATACCATCACGGCAATAGTCCTATCAGAAACTATCTTCTTTAGTTGTCCTACATTTCCGACGATAATCACATCAAATTTTGATGACTTTATTTTTTTTACCCGATTGTCTTCGGTGCCTGATTTAATAATTTTTAATGACATTAAAGTACAAGCACTGTAGAATAATTCTAGTTCTCTTTCTTCCATGTACTGGGGCATGGATATATATATATCATACCCACCTCTAGTCACTAAATTTTCGATAATGGGTATAAAGTTTGGCAAATAATATAAATGATGAGTCTCAAATAATATTTTCCGCATAATTAAAAAATTATTTACTTACCCTTTTAATTATCTCATCACGTGCTCTCGATGCTGCGCAACCATCAAGTTTAAAAAGCATTTTTGTTTGATACTCTTTCATAGCTTCATAGTTCTTGTGCTTTTCTTTGATAGCTATATCTAATGCGCCAGGAATCTCTTTTGCTTTATCAGCTGTAAAACAAAAAGTCTCCACATCCTGATTCATTTTTTTACTCAACCTTCGATTATATAAACGATTTGCAAAAAGCCTGTGTGATAATTTTAATTTATAAAACCGATTAACAACTACAGGCTTTGACAAAGCAATCATTTCATAAATAGTACTGCTTGCCTCAGTAAGAAGCACATCAGATACCTTATAATAAGGAAGAATATTATAATCTTCAGGGCCCAATAGTTTTATATGGTCAAATTTTTCCGCAAGATTATAAATAAGCTTTCTCTGTTTTTTTAGGCTTATAGCACCAAAAATATCCAGAAAATAGGTCCATAGATGAGGTTTAAGTATCACGTTATAATCTGATGTGTATTCTCCGAGTTTCATACCTATTTTTTCTAATGAACTCGGGTAAAAGGTAGGTGCAAATAAAATTGTTTTTTTTAGAGGATCAAGTCCGAGTTTATTATTTAATTCTTCAGACTCTGAGGATAAACCATTAAACAATGGGTCTAGCTTAATGAAGCCAGTTAATGCAAGGCCTGTTTTAACCCCATGCTCTCTAAGCTGGTTCAATCTATATTCACCCTCAACAAACCTGAGGTCCAAACGTTGATGATTATCTCTCCAGTATGATGGTTTAACACCAATACCGTGATAGATCATACCAACAAGAGTCTTTTCTCTTACATAAGAATCAAGATTATATCTAGACCATCCACAAATAAAAACATCGAGGTCTAGATCTCTAATTTTTTTCTCACGATTACTCTCATCGCTATCATAAATAAATTCTCCTGTTCTTTTTTTTAGTATTGAAGAACAAATTTCTACCTCTTCTTTTCTATTTTGACTATATGTTGAATAATATACCTTAAATCTCTCGTCATTTTCCAATAGATCAATAAGTGGGTCAAACTGCGGGAGGTGGTACAAGTGATAAGCATCAAAGAGAATGGAAATCTCATTACCCATAATAGGAATTAACTCTTGAACTGCTTGTTATACAGCCTAGTATATATACCATCCTGTTTTAATAGGTCTTGATGGGCACCAGTCTCAACGACCTTGCCATTTTCCATCGCGATAATAAAGTCAGCATTTTCTACAGTTGTTAATCGATGGGCAATCACCAATACCGTTCGATCAGTCATAAGTTTATCTATAGCTTTCTGCACAAGATATTCAGACTCTGTGTCTAATGATGACGTCGCCTCATCCAAAATTAAAATAGCTGGATTTTTCAAGATTGCTCTAGCAATAGCAATCCTCTGTCTCTGCCCACCAGATAGACGGACACCTTTTTCTCCGATTACTGTATCAAAACCGTTAGGCTGTTTATTAATAAAATCAAGAGCGTTTGCATTTTCTGCCGCTTCTTCTAATTTGCCATCACTCACCTTTTGAAGACCATATTTTATGTTCGCTCCTATTGTATCATTGAAAAGGATAGTCTCTTGGGAAACAATTCCCATCATTTTCCGCAATGAATTAAGCTCTAAATCTCTTATATCCGAATCATCAATTTTAATACTACCATCAACCACATCATAAAATCTTGGAATCAAATCAGCAATAGTTGACTTCCCCGCACCGCTCGACCCTACAAGCGCGGTCACTGTTCCTTTTTTCATATTAAAAGAAACGTCCTCTAACACGCTGTCTGTGCCATCATAGTTAAAACTTACATTATTAAAACAAATCTGATCATTAAAGTCGTTTATGGTTACTGCGTCTGGCTTTGATTTAATTATTTCTGGTGTGTCTAATACTTCAAAAACACGATCAGCAGAGGCAAATCCTTTTTGTAGCTCAACGCTTACATTACTAAGATTACGAATTGGCCCAAGGACACTAAATAAGATTAAAATAAAACGAATAAAGTCTTCAGAGTTCATATTCTGCGCGACAAGAACATCATGCCCCCCAATCCACAATAAACAAACTCCAATAGAAGCACCGATCATCTCTATTATTGGAGAAGAGATTAAACGGAGCTTCGCTCTTCTGAATATTAACTGATAGTAGCGCTCTTGCTCATTAGTAAATCGATCTGTCTCAAAGGATTCCATCGAGAAAGATTTCACAACCCTAATCGAATTTAAATTTTCTGCCATAATGCTCATAATGCGAGCAATCTTCTCGGCTGTTCTCTTAGATTTTCTTCTGATACTCCTTCCAATAAAAATCACAATCGCGCCAGAAAGAGGTACAATAATAATCGAAATGAGAGCAAGCTTGAGATTTATTATCAAAAGAAGAGCCACAAAAAGAATAATATTTATTGGTTCAACAAATAGCTTGTGAAAGCTTGTACCAAATGCCACACGCATATTTGAAACATCATTTAAAACGATAGACGATAATTCACCCGATTGGGAGTTGTCAAAGTAGGAAAGCGACATTTTCTGTAAATGAGCATACAACCTAACCCTTAATTTTGTAATCAGGTTGAACTGGATATATGTAAGCGCAATATTTTTTATATATAAAAATATATTTTTAAATAAAAAGGAACCAATGATCGTATAGCAAAGAATCTTTAAAGACGCTAGCGCTGAATCTCTAAGAATTAGTTCATTGGTCCAGTATTTTAGTTGATCATTAATACTGACTTTAGCATTTCTAAGATTATCATGGTTAATAATTAAATCTTCGAAGTCTGTTAAAATATTATTGAATAGGCTTGCAGTTAGCCATACAGATAGTCCATTAAAAGCCACATATATAAATGCTGAAATAGTAGACACTATTAATAGTGGCCAATAAGCTACTACCATCTTAAAAAGACGATTGGTGACTGAGTTACTCATTCTATATTTACTTTAATATTATCTATAAAATACTAGTTTAATAACAATTATTGGTTTTTGCAGGTCATTTAATCAGAATTGATATGTATAAAACAAAATCATAGATAACTAACAGATTTTAAATATCTAGATCTAATGACACTGGGCAGTGATCAGACCCCATCACGTCTTGGTGAATATCAGCACCATTACATAATTCAACTAAATCAGAGTTTACAAAAAAATAATCTATACGCCAGCCTACATTTCTGGCTCTGGCACCCATCCTGTATGACCACCACGAATACTGGTCAGGGTTTTCATTAAAGAGCCTAAACGTATCTACCCAGCCATTATCTACATACTCGTCTAATTTTTCACGTTCTATCGGCATAAAACCAGATGTATTAATATTCTCTTTTGGCCTGGCTAGGTCAATAGAGTGGTGTGCCGTATTCCAATCTCCCGCTACAATAACATTGTTTCCTGATTCGACTTGTTCATTGATTATTGGAAGAAGATCATCATAGAAATCTAATTTATACTTTAAACGAATATCATCTTTCTGCCCATTTGGGAAATATATATTGTATAAAAGAAAACCCTCATGTTCCGTAATCAATACCCTCCCCTCAGAGTCATACCTATCAATACCTAAACCTTCTTGTACAAAATAGGGTTCTTCTTTGCAAAAAGTAGCTACCCCGCTATATCCGCGTCTTTCACCTGAATGCCAATAGGCATGATACCCGTGATCTACTAATATTTCAGATGTTAGCTGATCAACATGGGCCTTGGTCTCTTGGATACATAGTACATCTGGAGACTCATGCTCTAGCCATTCAAATAAGCCTTTTTTTGTTGCAGCTCTAACGCCATTTACATTCCAGGAAAATAGTTTCATTTGTTTCTATCCTATTGTTATAGATTTTATTGTTTTTTATTATACAGCTAAGGTGAAATTTTTAATACGATCCAGTCTGAGGCAATAGAACCAAATATTCCAAACCCTCCCTCAACACCAATAGAACGGCCTTTGGTTGTTGGATAATTTAAAAGCGCGTTGGAATACTCTCCCGCTTCGCCAGTAATAAAATACTCATAATAGTTATCATCCATGGCAGTTAGGCGGAGTACATAATCTTTAGCCTCATTATTATCAGTTTCATCTAAACAAAGCCACGGATAAACACTATATGGATTTTGATTTTCATCGTAAAGATCCACAACAAAAGGTTCAAAGTCTCCACCACACCAACCAGAGCTAGTTGTATCGTTCCACCAGTCACCAAGCATCACCTCACCAGTAACCATACCCCTACCGCTTTGTTGCAGAGCCCAACGTATATCAAAAGGCTCATTAACAATAATGGTGTCTACAACCTCTCCTCTTTGAGTTATTGAATCAAAATTTGGTATTGAGGGTGTAATTAGTGAGCCACTCATAGGATCAAATCCCTCTGATATAACGTTTAGAGAGTAATATGTATCTGGCTGCGGAGTAAATGTCCCGGTAGCATCAACATATAAATTTAATCTTATGTTATTGGTATCAAATATCGTTGTGTCCCAATCGACAGTATAACCATAGAGCGTAAATGTAGTGTCAAAATAAATCGTGTCGATCATTTTTATGTTCTCAACAAACGTAAACTCATAACTATTCCCTATTTCATCTGACACAATTACAGAGGCATCTTTTATGATGGCTGCAGGCTCATATATAGAGTCAACGACCCAATAACTTTCATCGCCTTCACACCAGCATCTTTCATCTTTTTCATCTTCCTCATCTCCTTGATTCGTACAGTCACAATAAAATAGTGTGTCAACACTAGAAAATTGTTGAGAGACTTCATTCAGGTCTGTTGTCCTATACAAACCAATGAAACTTGGAAAACCGGGGTCGAGGTTTAGTATTCCAAAAACATTTAATACATGGTCATAGTTAGACTCCAACTCCTCCCATTCTCTTTCAATACCTATACAACTAACAAAAAAGATAATTGATAAAATTATAATTGCCTGATATATTTTTTTAAAAATCAAACTTTATTCCAAATGTTACAATTAGAGGGAACATGGGCACAGCACGGCGCTCTACTCCAATTCTATTCCCAGTTAGTGGATCAGTTTTTGTGCGATAGGCATAACTAAGAACATTAAGATGCTTTGTTACATTCATTATCTGCCAATAAGTATCATAGTTTAATCCAAATAGATTGCCTTTTTTACGAGTCATCCCAACATCAACCCTGAAATATTTATCATAACGCTCTGTGTTTTTCTCACCTATAATATAACTATCAACAGGATACCAGTACGTGTCACTATCTAAGTTTTGTTGCCAATCATATACCCTTCCTAATATTTTAGTGTATGGGTTCCCGCTAGATCTGGTCAATCCATAATTAATTTGAATTTCTGGTGTAAGGTCATAATTCATAATGATATTTAATGTATGCGTTCGATCGAAATTTGGATGGTGCCATCCACTTGGCTCATTATAGTAATTTGCCTCTGCATAAGTATATCCAACCCATCCGTTTAATCGCCCTGAAGATTTTTTAAGTAAAAATTCAACCCCCCAGCTGTTACCTTTTGTATCCCAAAACTCGTTTAGGGTAGAATCTGTAGAGCTACCCTCTACTGTGTTAGGGTTTTCTTGCTTAACGGTTAAAAGATTATCAAAAGTCTTATTGTAAAGTTCTAAACGATAAAATATATTTTTTGGAGACATGTACTCTATGCCACTGATTAAATGTTGGGACACACTAGCTTTTTTATCTTCTGGAATTCCTAGCCATAATTCTACAAGTCTGAGGTTTTCATCTTGGTTGTTTGCTGTTGTTAGAAACTGATGATAAACACCCCAATTTAACTTAAGTGCAATATCAGAATTGTAGTGGTATTTCATACCAATCCTAGGATCTAAATAAAACTTGTCATGCAAATTGTAATCCGTCCCTCTGACACCTAATTGAAATTTAAATTTATCAGAATAGTTCCATCTGTCCTGAAGAAAAATGGACACCTCTCGGGTATTATTTTTTAGAGAGAGTGGCATAAAACTAAAAGTGGAATCCTGAGTCTCGAGGCTAATATTAATACCCAAATCATAGTCCACGTCTTTAACTTGAAATCCGCCTGTAACCTCATGATTCTCCGCAGCCTTCCAGGTCACCTCTGTTTCAATAGTATTGTCATTTATTATATCAAATATACTATAATCTATATTTTGAAAAACAACCACAGTAGAATCTGAGTATGTGTATGTGTCCCTCTGATTAAATCCAAGATTGAAATTAAATCTATAGCGACTGCTTGATATAAATGTTTTTGCAATTATTTCTGGGGAAACAATCCACCTCCAGGTAAGTCCATTAGTTTTGTTGCCCCAAGGCCAGTCTATACCAAAATCAAAATCTTGTTTGACACTTACATCTGAATTACTATAGGTATCTGACTCATCATAAGCATAATCTAGAACATCATCTCCATAAAATCTTGAGTATGTAAGGCGGTGATCTTGATTAATATCTATATTGGCCTTAATCTGATAATCGTAAAAATAATATGGAAATTGAAAATAGCTATTGGACCCATCTGCTTTTCGACCAATCGGAATTTTTAGCGCATCAATAACCCTGTCAAAATAGGTTCTCCTACCTGATATCATCCATGAACCCTTCATCCCTTTCCAAGTTGGAATAGGTCCCTCAAGAAGAGCCTTACTAGAGATTAAAGATATATTGGCCATACCAGTAACTTTATTCGTATTCCCCTCTCTATTTATAATATTTAATACAGCGCCCATTCGCCCACCATAGCGTGCCGGGAAACCCCCAGCATGAAAATCGGCCTCCTTTATCGCATCCGTGTTAAAGGTAGAGAATATTCCACCAAGGTGGTATGGATTATAAATAGCAATCCCATCCAACATAATTAGATTTTGATCAGGAGTACTGCCTCTTACATAAAGAGCACTTGAAAAATCGCTTGAGGTTTGGACACCAGGAAGCATCTGGAGAGTCCTAAAAATATCAGGCTCTATAAAAGCAGGTACAGAATTTATCTCTCTAAGATCTAATGATATCTGACTACTCTCGATAGCCCTTTCAAACTTCTGCCGCTCAGCGGTGACAAGAATTTCTGATGTCTCTATGACCTCTTCTTTTAAAAGTATTTCTAACCTAATAGACGCAGTATCACTAACACTAATTTTTTCTTTATAGACGCTGTATCCTATCATTGTAACATTGAATTCATATTCCCCTTTTGGGACATCGGTGATTACAAAATAACCATCTCTACTTGTAGCTGCACCAAGAGCGGTATTGCTTAAAAATACATTCGCATATGAAATTGGCTCTCCGCTGGATTCTTCTCTTACAAATCCATTTATAGATTGAGATAATAGAGTACTTACCAATAAATAAAATACAAATACTATGCGATAGGGGGAGTTCATTAAAAAATAATGTTAGTTATTATTCAAATAGAATATATCAAACCTGATATAACAAAATACGGTATGTTTTCAATTTATTAAACATTTTACCGGTCATATTCCCAGCAAAATATATTCGATTTATTCTTCTGATTTTTTTATCGAAATACCATTTTAACAGCCTCATTCCTTTGGGATAATGACTATCTAAATATTTTGCAGAAAGGTCCCGAACTGGGTCAGCAACTTCATTAATTATTTGGTTAATCAGGTCATATGTTCGCGCGGTCTCTTTTGTTATATCTATGTCCTTTACTATTGCAAAATCATGATCTCCCAGATTGTTTTGATAAATTTGCCAATCATGACCACCTCCAAGAGGTTTAGTCCCCGTTCCTGGTTGTCTAAAAAAATCACAGATTAGTAAATGACCTTTATCCTTTATTATATCGGGTAGCTTATTTAAAGTCTTATTTATATTTACATATTGAAAGCTTTCGCTAAAAAGTACAAGATCATATTTTTTTTGTGTCTCAAATTTTTCAAAAGTAGACCTGTGTACCACGACACTACTTTTTAGTTTTTTCTCAATAGCATCTGATAAATATTCACTTGGGGAAACACACTCAACTTTATACCCGCTCCCAACTAACTTTTCTGCCAGACCGCCTGAACCGCTCCCGACATCAAGAATGGTTTTTACATCATTAGGTATTGATTTAAGTATTTGATTCGAGTGTAAATCTTGTGCTTTTTTTAGATTATCAATGTTTACACTTAGATCATCAGGCCAGAACCCAAAATGAAGATGTTCTGTGTTAAAAAAAAATCGACTTAAAACCAAGCCGATCTCTAAACCAATCTCATTGGGAGTTACTTTTTTTATATTATCCATTTTCCCTAGGCACTTATTATTTTAGTCTTATTCAACTATTTACACAGTATCTAAAATTAACATTATTTTCTGTCATATAAAATTTCAATGCCTGTGCCTAATATTACTTATTATTTTAAAATCATCTTGGAAACATCAGATCATAATGAAACAAAATAAAATAATTACTAACTTTTGACTAACTACTTTATAAAAATAATAAATAATTGAAATTAGTTATAATAGCCGCGGGGATGGGATCAAGATTATCTGCAATCTCAAATGGTCTACCTAAAATACTAGTACATGTATTTAAAAAACCCCTGATTGATCAATTACTGTCTAACTGTATAGCAGCTAGAATAAATGACGTTGTAATTGTAACTGGATACAATAACCATATTATTGAAGAACATATATCAAAAATAGAAACAAATGTAAATATTGAAATAGCATATAACCCTGATTGGAACCTCGCAAATGGGGTGAGTGTGTTAGCAGCAAAAAATTTCATCCCAGAAAATCAGGATTTTTTAATATCTATGAGTGACCATTATTATAATAGCGGATTACTTATAAAGATGAAAAATCATACAAATATAGATACAATCGCTAGCGTAGGTGCAGACTATAATATTGAAGAAATTCATGATATTGATGACGGAATGAAGATAGATATTGATAAAGAGACAAACTTAATAAAAGCAATGTCTAAAGAATTGCCGATTTATAATGCCATTGACTGCGGTATATTTAAATGTAGATATGAGTTCTTTGATTATTTAGATAAAGCTAAAGAAAATAATGAATGCTCATTGTCCGATGCCTGTAACATTTTGATTAATAATAAACTTATGGGAAGCGTTGACATCCAAAATAATCCATGGATAGATATTGACACGCCTGAAGCTCTCGATTTTATTAATAAGAACCCTGAAAAGTTTTACTTATAGTTATTATCTCAATAATTAGACTAATATGAAAAATATCTATTATTTTGCAAAACACGTTTATCAATACGGACATGCAAAACCAATATATGATCATACCGGGGGAACGTTTATAGTTAATAGATTAAATCGGATTTTTCGATTTAAATACTACCTGAGGAATTCTGTTTCTAACAAAAATATGAGAGGTTCTTTTGGAGCACCTAAAATTATAAAAAGAAATAACCTGGAGCTGAATGATTTGGAAGGGGTTATTATATCAGGGGCAAATGTTAGAATCAATTATGATAAAAAAAAATCAATCTCGATTTTTATTGGTCACGGAACAGGTGATAAGAAATATGGTGGGCCAATCCATATACTTGAGAACTACGACTATCATTTTCTTTCCGGACCAAAACATATCCAGAAACAAAAAGATGTTGGGCTAATTATTCCTGAAGAAAAACTCATTAAAATTGGTTACCCAAAGTTTGATGATTATATAAATGGAAATATTAATAAAAAAAGTTATTCTGATTTTTTAGGAATCGAAGATCAAAGTAGAAAAAATGTTCTATATGCACCTACTTGGGTATATGGAGATGGTACTCTAAAGAAATATGGGGAAAAGTTTATAAGAGAATTAGATAAAGAATATAACCTAATTATTAGACCGCACTTTTATGACAGAGGCTTAATAACTAACCTAAAATTTTGGGCAAAATATCATGGATATAAGAATGTTTATTTTTCAAATCCAGCAAAATTATTCAAGAATAATAGTATCAATGATTTTGCAATTTCAGATATAATGGTGAGTGACACCTCATCAATAATGTATGAATATTTAGTTACATCTAATCCTATTATAATTGTTGAAAATAATTATGATCAATTACACAATATGCCACCTGAATTAAGCATACTAGATGTAGCAAAAAAATATAATGGTGAGTCTTCTGATATCTGCCAAATGATAAATGATGCACTTGAGAATAATAAAACTAGAAAAATATACAATGACTTATTAAATAATTGCTTTTATTACAATGACGGTAAAAGTACAGAACGAGCGGTAGACTTTATTAAATCAATGCAAAAATAATATACTTATCCCCATCAAACTAGATTAAGCGAAGAGGTAAAGGCTCACGTACATTAATCAGTGTTTATTTAGGAGAAAAAACATTTTTCCCTTCAAATAATTTCGTACCATTAACATAGCTAAAATATTTTCTGCACTCGCAAGATAAATACTCAATATCGATTGGGTAAAACTCTCTCTTAGCCTCTGGCCAATACTCTTTTTGTAATTTTATCATTTGGTCACATGTATTCTGGTGATTACTAAAACCTAAATGCCTTTCAAGACGATCTAAGTAGGCGACCGCACCGATACCAGTTGGGACAGGGCTCGCTGGGTCAATTACATCGGGCCGAAACCATGCGATGTCAATAACCGCCATAAAAATTGGGAAATCATTTTTCATTTTAAATTGTTCATTTACTGCTGCTGTTGCCTTGATCACATCACCATCGGCATTTAAAATAATCTGACTGAGGGGTTCTTTTATCTTTTCAAATAATATTGTTGCTGACTCTAGCCTTGAATATTCTTTTCCTTCCCATACTAATGATTCTACCGGATAAGCATTGTAATTACACCATGGCTTTAGCTTTTCCATGTCATTTTTTAGTTGGTTAGGGTTAGCTAATATTTCTGATGATAGATTATCTAGTGTTTCTTGCCGATTACACCACCTTGAAAAAAATAGAGACTGAACCAATAGCGGTAGATCCTTTTCTAATGCATCCGAAAATCTAATTATGGCCTTACTACCACGATCATCTTCTCTAAAAACGTTTAAGAATCTTCCTCTCTGGAATATAGGGTCATTTGACCAAGGGAAGGGTTCTCCGCTTTCTCTTTTGATTCTGATTCCCTCACGCTGACGACAAAAGTCAAAAAATGCGCTAACAGGATCATCTAACTCTAATCCGTCTAGGGCTGATGCATAAGGATTATCATTATTATGGGGATTACTGTTCATTCTTAACAAAACCTTTCCAATTACGCATGTAATCTATAAATACACCTCCCAAATCTGCATCGCTCAATTGCCTAGCAGTAAATGGCGGTCTAGGTGGATCATAGTTTTCTTTTTGAAGGTTTTTACCCCAATCAGGGTGTGGTATCCCGGCTCTTGCTACACCAATGAGATCTGCTCCTTGATCTATTACATTTTTTGCATCAGCGGATGACCAAATACCTCCGGTACTAATAATAGCAGGTAAATCAGAGATATTATTAGTAAACCACTGTGTTAAGGTTTTGGGGTCATCTGGGTATTGATTAGCCCTTTTAAAACTATCCCAGCAAGAAAGATGCAAAAAATCTATTCCCTCATCTCTTAATAATTTTGCTAGGTCAATACTATCTCCTAAGCAGATTCCTAATTCTTCAATCTCCGGCGAAATACGAACACCCACAATAAACGATTTAGGAACTGATTTTTTTATACTTCTTAATATCTCAATCAAAAATTTAGATCTGCCTATTATATCACCACCCCAATCATCGTTACGTAGGTTCGTCTTTTTGCCTAAAAATTGTGAGATTAAATACCCATGAGCACCATGAAGTTCTATACCATCAAACCCAGACTTGACACACCTTTCTGCTGCTAAAGAAAAATCTTTAATAATGTTATTTATATCTTGGACTGAGGCTGGATGAGTAAAGCCACTTGATGATTCTTTACAAGGTATTTTGCTAGCAGACATAGGAATCTTACCTGTGAGTGACTCTGGAGCTCTCATTCCTCCATGAAATAATTGAGCAAAGATCAGACAATCATTATCATGTACGGAACTAACAAGCTCTATTAACCTGTCAATATATCTATCATCATATAGACCAAATTCACCATCCCAACCTTTACCATGCTCAGAAACATTTGTCGCTGCCGTTGTTATAATACCAAACCCACCTTCTGCTCTTCTTGAAAGCCACCTGATTTCCCGGTCTGATATTGACCCATCTTCATGGCTTTGTTTATTTGTCATGGCAGCTAATACTGATCGGTTTTTGACAGTAATGCCAGTGCGAGAAAATGTAAATGGGTCAGATGGTTTGACTTGATGGTTTTGGTGCATTATCGCTTGCCCAATTTCATTAGTACATCATAAACAGTCTTTGGTTTATTTGTAATAATCCCATTTGCACCTATAGCGATAGCTTCCTCAATATCTTTATAGTTATCTATAGTCCAAAAATGTACCGCTAAGTCATTTGCTTTGATTTCACTGATCCATTTTGCATTTATCATTCCATATTTTTTTACTTTTTGAGAGTAATATGGAAGCTGAAAAGCATTAAAATTATATGCATAACCAGGAAATCTATTAAAATATAACATTCTCTTTATATCACGTTTAGATGCTGTAGTAGCAATCTTATACTCTGTGATTTTTCTAAATTCTTTTATGACCTTGTAGGATGATGATACTACAAGGATCTTTTTATCCATTTTATACTTTTTTATTAACTCTACTAAATCCCTTAGCCCGGTTTTACTATTTCCTTTTATCTCAAT
>Ga0208766_1001132_pt1 | contig 14447 bp, 13 predicted proteins | sample ETN01SmetaG_3_FD_185792 | JGI IMG/M metagenome (GOLD analysis project Ga0208766, IMG submission 185792) | Marine microbial and viral communities from oxygen minimum zone, Eastern Pacific Ocean - ETNP2014F12-01SV263 (SPAdes) (version 2) | ecosystem: Environmental > Aquatic > Marine > Oceanic ... | reverse complement strand
TGTTCATATTTTTCAATATTCTCATCGGTCATTTTTGTTAAATCAAAAATTACTGTATTACTTCCAATCAAATTTTTATTTTCATCATAAAGACTTGTTGCTTGTAATAATCCTGAAAATGTACTTTTGTCTTGTCTGATAAATGTAATTTTTCTATCCGTTACTTTGCCTGTTTCAAACCAAATCTTTAGTGAATCATTCATTGATTCCCATGATTCTTTTGGTACATGTTCAAAAATTGGTTTGCCTAAAATCTCTGATTTTGCATATCCTAAATTTGCTGCATATGTTGAATTACAGTCTAATATCATGCCTATAGAATTGATACGTCTCCACATTATTGGAGCATCCTTTAGGGTTTTTCTTGCTTCTGTTTGAGGCATTTCTTAAAATTAAATTAACTTATTATTAAATCCAAATCTCTTAAAACCACTGATCTAGATTCTGACTCTTTTTTTCTAGGGCTTTTTTTAATCTGTTTAAAGTTGATTGAATTCTATCTTCAGAAAAGCTTCTTTCTTTAACTAAGTAACTTACAATACCTTCATAATTTACTTCATTGAATTTAATTTCCTCAACTTTAGCCACTTCTGGATTTAGGAAAATTTTTCTTATTTGTTCAAACTCAATTTCATTTAACTGCTCTTGAATTTGAGGTATGTCTTCGAGTCTTTTATGCTGTTTAATTAATTTCAATGCTGTTTTTGGACCAATTCTTTCAAAACCATTTGGATTGAAATCAGTTCCAATTAAAATTCCAACATCGATTAATTCTTCTCTACTCATTTGAATTGATTCAAGTGTTTTTTGCGTTTCAATAATTTCTGGAACAACATCAATGTAGGTATTTCTATTTGGAATTTTTCTTCTTCCACTACTTGTAAAATTTCTTACTAGCTTTTTTGCACCACATAAGATTGAATCATAATCTTGACTTGCTGAAGCATACGCTTGTCCTGTATTAGTAAGATGTGCTGCAGTTGCTTCTCCTTCTGAAGGTGCTTCAATGTAGGGAATTCCAAAATGAGTTAAAAATTCTTTTGATTCTTTTACCATCCCATCTTTCATACTAGTGGTTTGTTGTGCAAATTTTCTTGCATCCTCTAGATTTCCTTCTGAAATTGCTTTTTCATATTTTACAGTTGCATCTTTTTTTATTTGCTTCCTGCGTTCAATTTCTGCTGTTTTTAGTGATGGTGGTTTTCCATCAAAAACATAGACTGGCTTAATTCCTAGAGATAGAAAATTCACATTTCTGTAAAGTAATCCGCTCAGATGGCTAGTTATTCTACCTTCTGAATCTGTCAACTGTAATCCATCTGGACCTCTGATGCTAGCTAGGAATTGATAAATTGCATTGTATGCATCAATTGCTATAACTTTATTTGAAAATGCTTCAAGTGTTGTTTTATCTCGAATTACCAAATCCTTTAGATTTAATCCCATACTTCATTTTGGTCAATTTGTAGTATTTTGTCTTTATCCTTTAATATCGATCAAATTTGTGTTATTTGTTGTGAAAATTTCTGATATCCCCTTGGAATTGACAGATAAAATTTTTCAAATAAAATTTAATCCTGATCAAACTATTGAAAAAATTACTTCATATTTTCCATTAACTGAACATGAATGTAAGATGATTAATTCCGTCTCTAAACAAGATAATTTCTCTAATTTTAATTCCATTTTTTCTGATACTGTTACTGATGAAGAATGGAATAAAACTAAGGATCAAATCAAACAAAAATTTCAAAGCGAACTTTTTGATATAGATGATCAGACTTAGTTTTACCCATTTGTTTTATTATGAAGATTATTCTAGATTTATTGCCGGGGTAGCCAAGTGGTAAGGCGGCTGTCTCGAAAACAGCTACGTGAAAACGTGCAGGGGTTCGAATCCCTTTCCCGGCGTTCAATTATTAATTCAATTTTTTTGTTGTAATTTTATCTAATTTTAAAAATAATCTAAAAGTGTTTTTTGTCGGATCATATCTATGATTTTACCATTCTTAATCCATTCATTTTTACTGACACTTGTTTTTGCTGACGCGATTTCTAATGCTTGATTGAAATTTGTGGCATTTTGTGCGCTGTTCTTCATAGCTTCTCTAACTCCTTCACGAACTTGCCATACTCCTACAGGAATAGCATATTCTGGTCTAATTTCTCTAAAAATTAAGACTCCTGCCTGAATTTTGTTTTTTAAAAGATACTCTGAAACAGCTAATTTAGCAGCAAAATATGCTCCTGCAATATGTGGTGGATGATTAATTCCTCGTGCATCCTCATTATCTGATCCAAATCCTACGATGCCATTTGAATACCATGCCTCAACCATTTCAAAAATCCATCTATGTGGAAATAAAATTATTGAAAAAATATTGCCCAGGTGTTCATATGCAAAAATCTTTGATATATCTATAATATCATTTTCTAATACTTCATCAACTATTGATTTTGATATAATATCATCTGTTGCAGTAATACTCCACTTTGTTGGAACCAGTTTTCTTTTTTTGCCTAACATTCCGATACTGAAACACTTTTGAATTTTTGAAATTTCTATTCCTGAATTGTATAGTTTTAAAACTGCATCCTCTGCTTTCATATCTTTATCATAAAATATTTTTTCAATTGGTTTAGTTGATGTGCTTCCTGAAAATTTTGCAGATTTTATTTCCCCTATTGGACCAAATGGTGCACTTTCACCATCAATTGAAATATTTGATGATACTTTTTTGTTGAATATCAAATCTAAATCCGTTGGTTTAGATGACATTGTAACTTCTTGAAGATTTTCAATGTATCTTCCTTCTGTTTGTTCAATTGGAATTTTTTGAATTCCTCTTACTAGGTTCAAACGAAAATTAATAATTTCTTCTAATGTTTTTCCTTTCCATTTTTCTGGATTATCTAATAACTCTGTATTGCCGTGAATTGGTGGAACCATTGGACCTACAAACACTTTTGGATAATTGTGTGATCCTACAAAAACTGATGGTGGACTAGTTCCGCTAACTGAATCTGAGGAGAATAAATTTCCATATTTTGATAATGATTCATGCCATTTGGATAAAATTGATCGCCTAATATCTTGAGAGTCTGATGACATGTTTATTGTGCCTAAAATATGCCTATTAACTTGACTAATTTTAAAAATTTAATAATTTTTTATAAAATATTTAATGTTTGAATGTTTTAGAAGAAAATATGACTGTTGAAAGAATTGTTTCTTTTTTGCCTAGTGCAACAGAATTACTTTATGAATTTGATGTGGCAGATAAATTATTTGGTGTAACCCATGAATGTAAATATCCTGAAGGTGCAAAATTAAAGCCTCAAGTAATTTCGTCTGTAATAAATTCTGATGATTTGACTAGTAATGAAATCAATACTGTTACTTGTACATTATTAAATGAAGGAAAAAATATTTTTGAATTAAATAAAAAAAATCTGCTAGATGCAAACCCTGATTTGATTATTTCACAAGAAACATGTGAAGTTTGTGCTGCATATACAAATCAAGTTAAATCTGCATTAGTTATTCTACCAAAAAAACCTGAATTATTCTCAATGGATCCACATAATCTCAAAGAAATAATTCAATCTGTTACAAAGTTAGGTCAAATTTTAAACAAAGAAAAAAAATCTGTTCAAATAGTAAATTCTTTAGAAAAAAGAATTCAATACATCCAAAATTCTGAAAAAAAAACAATGCCTAAAGTATTGGCAATTGAATGGATTGAACCTTTTTTTACTGCTGGTCACTGGATTCCTCAAATGATTGAATTTGCTGGTGGAATTAATTTAATTAGTAAAACCGGTGATCATTCTAGACGTATGGATATAGATGAGGTGATACGTTCTGATCCTGATATAATTATCTTGATGCCCTGTGGATTTGACACTGATAGAACAGTCTCAGAATATGGGTCTATTTTGTCCAATAACTCTGCCTGGAATTCACTAAAATCTGTTAAAAATAATCAAATCTATGCTGTAGATGCAAATTCATTTTTTAGTAAACCCAGTATTAGGACAATAGATGGATTAGAAATTTTAGCAAAAATCATCCAACCTGAAAAATTTGAAAATTTGATCGTTCCTGATAATTCCTTTTCAAAAATTTCTTAAGAATTACTTTATCTATGATAAAATTCTACGTTTTGTATGGTTAGAGCTAAATTAACTGAAAAACAAAAAGAAAAAGCAAAAAAAGAACAAAAAACACGAGCAGAACAATCTCGTGCTGCTCGAAGAAGTGGAAAAAGTATGAAAACTGAAGGAAAAGTTACAAAATCTACTTCAAAGGCAAAAGAATCTAGATCCTCAAAGAAAATTGCTACAATAAAAAAGAGAACTAGAAGCTAATTTTGCTTATTTTTTGTCTATGATTTCTAATGTTATTGACAATGAAAGTTGTTAATCTATCAATTCTATCCTCATTATCTATTAAAAAATGAAAATAATGAGTGATAATTCCGAAGCATCTTTTTCAAATTTTGGTATCTATGATTTAGACGATGAAATTGAATTAATTCTTCCAAACACATTGATCAAATTTCAAAGGATTAGTGAAAATGCTTTTTCTTACTATCGTAAAAATTTTGAAGGGGATGTTGTTGAAAAAATAATCCCTGTTAAATCCCAAGATGTAAAAATTGAATTGGCTCCAATTAGACCTCTTAATTACCCTGCCAGAAGAACCACACATGTCTTATTACAATTTGATAAGGAAATTTATCTTAGTGAGAATTCTGCAGCAAGTATATTTGTTAATTGCCCTATTGAAATTGGTATTTTTTTAATTCATAATTCTAAACATGATTCTCTTGATTGGATAACCTGTGACCCGTTAAATTCTAGATTTGGTTTGTATGGTTCTCCTGATACTGGTACTTTATGTAAATATGCTAAGGTGTCTATGGCTACTGATTATAATGATTCAAATCCCTACATTGAAGGTGTGATACAAATTGTAGTTGAAAATACTTTGTCTTTTGGACATACAATTAGTAAAGTTGTATTTCCAATTACTGATAACACTCTCTACTATCAAAATTCTAAGACTATAATTGATGGGCTAAAAATTACCATGAAAAAACGTGCTGCTGTAAATATTGCTGATGTACAAACTACTTCTCTTGAAACTGATTGGTCTGCATCTCCTACATGGGAGGATAAAACAGCAAATACACATATGGAGATGGGGTTAGAATAATGATTTTAGAATTTCTTCAGAGTTTATCTGAAATGCAAATTGTTGGAGAGTTAACTGTATTGTCCCTGTTAATTGGTGGTGTTATAATGGCAGGTGGTGTAGTAATTGCCAAAATTGCTAAATTATTATTTCATAAATATTATGCTCCATCATTACCTAAAGACACTGCACAAAATATTAGCAAGTTAATTTATTTTGGAATTTTAATTATTTCATTTCTAGGATTTACATCTAGTCAAGGAATTGATTTATCTGGAATAATGGTAGCTGGAGGAATTTTTGCCGTAGTGATTGGTTTTGCAACTCAATCAGTTGTTTCAAATTTAATTTCTGGATTATTTTTAATTGTTGAAAAACCTGCAAAACATGGGGATACAATTGAATTGCCTGATATGGGTATTTCTGGAACTCTTCTTGACATCGGAACATTTTCTAGTAAAGTTAGAAGATTTGATGGAACTGTAACAAGAATCCCTAATGAGAAATTTTTTACATCTAATATTCGTTCATTAACTCTCTCAACTGTAAGGCGAGCAGATGCAACTGTTGGAATTTCGTATGAATCTGACATAGATCATGCAATTTTGGTAATGAAAAATGAAATTTTACAAACTATGCCCTTTGTACTTCAAGTACCTGAACCTGAATTCCGTACCGAAGAATTGGGTGATTCAAGTGTAAATATCCATGTATATGTTTGGCATCCCCGTGATGATTGGAGTAATGCTCAGCCTATTCTTTTGAATACTCTAAAACGGGCTCTTGACAAATCTGGAATTGAAATTCCTTTCCCTCAAAGAGTAATCTGGACTGGAAAGGATTAGTTCATTTTAGCTTGTTTTTTCTTTGCTCGTCTTTTTTTGATCAAACTAAACATTATCATTCCAACATTAATAATTGAAATTATTTCAATTAAATCTACTCCGTAAAGAAACCAATCAATAATTGGATGGACTCTTGAAACAATTCCAGCTTCAAGCATGATATCTGCATTCCATACCATATGTGGAACTTGAATGAATTGTATTATTGCAATGATTACAATACTTCCTAGTATTTTATTTTCATACCAATTCCAAAATTTATTCCATACGTTCATGACATATGTTATCATTCAATTCTATTAAATGCTGTTAAAATTAGACGCAACTAATTAGACGCAACTAATTAGACGCAACTAATTAGACGCAACTAATTTTTTATTTTTTATTCCATCATCTTTAATGTATCTGAGGCTGTTATGATTCCAACAATTTTAGATTTTTTTGAAATTAAAATACACTTTGAATATCTAATTAGCGGAACAAGTACATTTGCTGGTGTATCCCAATCTACAATTGGTGGAATTGAATCCATTGTATCTGCAAGTTTTGCTTTTTTTAATTCTACTTCTCCTAAATCTGCTAAGTGTTTTACAATTCCGTCTTCTGATATTACTCCTACTATTTTTGAATTATCAAAAACTGGAATTTGACTAATTGATAATTCATGCATTTTTTTAATTGCATCATGAAGTGTGTTTGAAGGTTTTAATTTTACTATGTTTTTACTACAAAAGTCTCCTGCTGTATGTGATGATGACTCTCCTTCCAATTTTGAAAGATTTTCAAATATTTTTTTTGCAGTATCGTAACTTGGTTGACTTCTACCTGATTCAATTTGATTAATCATAGAAGTACTGACTCCTGTCATACTGGCAAGTTTTTTTTGGGTAATGCCAATTTTTTGTCTAATTTGTTTTATTGACTCAATTCTAGGAAGCAATTCAATATTATTGAATTTTATTTGGTTTTAAATTGTCTTATTTCTTCTTCTTTTTAGCTTTTTTTGGTTGTTCTATTGCTGCTTGTGCTGCTGCGACTATGGCAATTGGAATTCTATGTGGTGATGCACTAACATAACTTAGTCCCTCCCCATGACAGAATTTGATAGAACTTGGGTCTCCTCCATGTTCTCCGCATATTCCAACTTCCATATTCTTTCTAATTGATCTTCCTGCTGTAATCCCTATTCTGATTAAACTACCTACACCGTTTACATCAATTGATTGGAATGGATTTCTTTCTAGTAACTCTTTTTCCATATATTCTGGTAAGAATTTACCTTCTACATCTTCTCTACTAAAACTAAATGTTCCTTGAGTTAAGTCGTTTGTTCCAAAACTGAAAAATTCTGCGGTATCTGCTAATTCATTTGCAGTTAGTGCTGCTCTTACAACTTCTATCATAGTTCCAAAATTGATTTTTAGTTTCATTTTGTGTTTTGTTTCAGTCTCTTTTTTAATTCTGTCATAAATTGACTTGATGTGATTTAATTCTGCTATGCTACTAATTTGTGGAATCATAATTTGTGGATGTGCTTTAACTTTCTTTTTAGTTAATTCCACTAATGCATCAAACACTGATCTAATTTGCATTTCGTATATTTCTGGATATGTTACTCCCACTCTTACTCCTCTATGACCCATCATTGGATTGACTTCTGCCAACTCTCTTGCTCTTTTAAGAACCACTTTTGCTTCAGAAATTTCATTTGTTTTTCCATCTGCTTCTAATTTTTGTATTTTCTCAACTAATTCTTCTGGATTTGGTAAGAATTCGTGTAGTGGTGGATCTAGTAATCTGATTGTTACTTCGTAACCTTCCATAGCTTTTAAAATTTCAATAAAGTCACTTTTTTGTAACTTACCTAGTTTCTCTAAAATTTTATTTCTTTCTTTAATATTCTCAGCCATAATCATTTCTACAAATAAATTGATTCTGTCACTACCGTTGAACATTCTTTCTGTTCTACATAATCCAATACCTTGACCTCCAAACTTTCTTGCAAGTTTTGCCATGTCCGGAGTATCTGCATTAGCTCTAATTCCTAATGTTTTGGTTTTTTGTGCCCAAGAGAGTATCTGTTCAAAGTCTTTTGTTACTTTAGGTTCGACTGTTGGGATTTCTCCAATAAAGACAGTACCTTCACTTCCATCAATGGTGATTGTTTCCCCTTCTTTGATTGTCATTCCATTTGCAGTACCTACATTATTGTCATAATCTATTTTTAATTCTGGACATCCTACTATGCATGGTTTTCCCATTCCTCTTGAAACAATTGCTGCATGAGATGATTTTCCACCTAAACTGGTCAAAATTCCTTCTGAAGAGAAGAATGCTGGAACATCTTCTGGTTTGGTTTCTTTTCTAACTAAGATCACTTTTTTACCTGCATCTCCTAATTCGATTGCTTTTTTTACATCAAAAACAACTATTCCACTTGCAGCACCTGGGGATGCAGCAATTCCTTTTGCTAATTGTTTATACTCTTTAATTTTTGATTCATCCATTGTTCTATGTAACAATGCTTCTAATTGTTGTGCGGGAATTCTTGTAAGTGCTTTATCTTTATTGATTAATTTCTCTTTGACCATGTCCACTGATGTTTTAACTAAAGCAGCAGCACTCATCTTTGCAGTTCTTGTTTGTAATAAGTAGAATTTTCCTTGTTCAATTGTAAATTCAATATCTTGTGGTTCTCTGAAATGTTTTTCTAATTTTGCACATGCGTTGGATAATTCTTTATGTGATTTTGGCATGTCCTTTTTTAGTAATTCTATACTTTTTCCAGTTCTTACACCTGCTACAACATCTTCTCCTTGTGCGTTGATAAGGTACTCTCCTTCTATCTCTTTTTTACCATTGTGTCCATTTCTTGTAAATACTACTCCTGTAGCACTATCATCTCCCATATTTCCAAAAACCATTGTAACTACATTAACTGCTGTACCATTTGCAATATCTTTTGTAATGTTATTTTTTTCACGATACACAATTGCTCTTTCTCCCATCCAACTTTTGAATACTGCTTCAATTGACAATACTAATTGTTCATCTGGCGTGTCTGGGAATTTTCTTTTTGTGTGTTCTTCACAGATTTTTTTGTATTCTGCAACAATTTTTTTCAATGATTCAACATTTAATTTACTATCATCTGTAACTCCTTGTTTTTCTTTTGCAGAATCTAAAACATGATCAAACTTTTCATCATTTACTCCAAAAACCACTTTTCCAAATAATTGAATAAATCTTCTGTATGAATCCCATGAAAATCTAGGATTTTTAGTTTGTTCTGCAAATCCTTCAACTGTTTTTTCATTTAATCCTAAATTCAAAATAGTATCCATCATTCCTGGCATTGAAATTGCTGCACCTGAACGTACTGAAACTAGTAATGGATTTTTAGTTGAATTCCATTTTTTACCTGTCTTTTTTTCCATTTTTGCAATATTTTTCATAACTGCTGGCATCACCTCTTTTGGAAGTTTTCTGTTGTTATCGTAATACTTGTTACACACCTCGGTTGTAATTGTAAATCCTGGCGGAACTGGCAATTTTAGGCGTGTCATTTCACTTAATCCTGCACCTTTGCCGCCTAGAAGCATTCTTTTTTTACTATCTGCTTCTTCAAATGCATAAACTGGTTTGTTCATTGCCATGCAAAAATTTGTAATTTTTTTGGCTTTTTAAACTAATGCCTTGGCAAAATCTGAAATAATTTTTTCCCAACTTTGTGCTTTAATTATTCCACTTGCAACCAAGATCCCTTTTGATCCTAATTCTGATGCTTTTGCAACATCGTCTCCTGATACTATTCCTGCACCACATAGTAACTTGGTATTATTTTTTGCACTTTTTACTGCAATTACTGCTTTTGAAATTAATTCTGGTTTTTCAGTCGAAACAGCTTTTCCTGAACCAATTAACTCTGGAGGTTCTATTGCAATATAGTTTGGATTTAATTTTGCATATTTTCTTGCTTCAGCAACGTCTTTTACACAAACTACTGATATCATTTTTAATTCTTTTAATTTTTCAACCAACTTTTTTATTTCGTTACTTGAAATTCTATGTTCGCTATGATTAATTAGTGAACCTTTGACTTTAGATTTTTTTAATAATTCTGGAATTACAAAACCTGTCGTACTGCCAATTTTAGAATCATCAACATGTTGAGCTAAAATTGGTATTGAACTATTTGAAACAACTCCTATTAGATGCTGTGGTGGGCAAATTGCAATTTTGATTTTAAATTTTTTTGAAATTTTTTCAGCTGTTCTTACAAATTTTATTATTTTATCTCCTGAAATTTCTTCATAGTTTTTACAATTGATGATAAACATATTCTTTTGAATTTTACATATTGTATTTAATTCTTCATTGAATCATTTGGATTGTATTTTTTTATCATATTTTCTTTTCATTGTTAAAACAATAAACATTAACACAATTGCTGCAATATTTGTGCCTATGATGAATACATCTATGACTATAATTCCATAAATTAACCATAAAATTGCTCCTGCTGAAATAAAAATCATTAAAAAACTTGAAACATCTTTTAGGCTTTTTGATTTGTAGCCTTTGTATATCTGATCAACCCATCCCGTCAAAATCAAAACTCCTGCAGCAACACCTAGTACTGTCAATAATATTGGATCAACTTCCATGATACTTTAACTCCAAAAGAATTCGTCTAATCCAGTTTGTTTTGGTTTTCCTAAAATTGTATCAAAATCTAAATCCATAGATGATGTAATTTGTTCTAATGTTGATTCTAAAAACTCCATGTATTTTTTAGAATCTATTTCTTCTTTTTTGGCTAATTCTACTGGTTTAACTCCTGGCTTGTTTAATATTTTGATAAATGAAATTTTATCTCCTTTTTTTAATTCTCTAATGGATTCTAATTGTTTTGCTGCTCTGATATGCTGTGGAATTGTTTTTACATATTCTGATGGTGCTTTACTTAACATCACATTAAATGTTAAATCTTCTAATGGAATTTCTTTTGCTTCAACTTTTTTACCGCAATCTGCTATTTTTTCAGAAATCTGTTTTTTAGCTTTTACAAAATCTTCCATTGTCTTTACTTCTGATAACACATCTAACAAATCAAAAAATAATTTTTTAATGAATCCTGGTGTGTGTGATTTTTTACCCGTTAAGCCTTTAACATCTACTTTTCCTGAATCTGTAACTCCCAAATAATTTTTCTTTCTGTTACTTAATACACAATATCTGTATGTCTTATCAATCTCTAAATCTACACCATGATCTGTTTTGGCTTGTTCTATTAATTTTTGAATTTGCTCTTCTGTCGGATTTTTAATAAATAATGAATCTGTATCTCCATACAAAACTTCAATTCCTGTTCCTTCACATTTTTTGATTGTCTCTAAAATTGTATATCTTCCTACTGCTGTTGTTGCTTCAGCTGCTGGTAGAAAATATAATGGAAATATCTCTGCACCCATTACCCCGTAACTTGCATTCAATATTACCTTGAGTGCTTGACTGACTACTGTGTATTGTTGTCTTTGCTCATCTGTTAATGTCTCCTTTTTTGATAGACTTTTGTAATAATTTACTCTCAAATCTCTTAATGAACCAATAATTATTGCTGTAAGGCCATTATTTTTAGAACATGTCCAATGATTAGTTTGTGGTATGGTATTTTTTTTACATTCTTCATGTGGACATCTAACTGTTTCATAAGATAGATTTCTTACTTTGATAATACTTGGATATAGACTTGCAAAATCCATTACAACCACTTTGAAATGTATTCCTTCCTTTGGTTCAACAACTAAACCTCCTCGATATTTTTTATCTTTAATCACTGCATCAGACATCACCCCTTCAGTTCTTTTTTGCAATTCTTCTCTCTTTGGAATTAGAGCATTTCTTTTTCTATGTTCATAATACAACAAACTTCTAATCCACTGTGAAACTCCCATTCTTGCAATATCATCAATTGGCATTCTTCCAATCCTTGCAATAATGACAAGTAAGTTCATCAACAAATCTCCGTTGAAACTTGTAAGTTCGTAAGTTAGTTGTGCATCATTATAACAATAGTTTGCAGTTTGATAAAGAGACAATTTATCAAAGTCTAACCCATAATCGATTTTTTCTTTTCCAAGTAGTGCTTTTGATACACTATTTAATGAAAAATCTGTATATGATTGACTGAATGCATAAATTTGAAATGAACGATTTGATAATGTTCTATACAAGTCAATATGTACACCGTGTTTTAGAGTTGCAGAATCTCTCATCATGTATAATGGGTTATTCTCATTTGGAATTCCTAATCTTTCTGCTCTGTTATACAAATATGGTAAATCAAATTCATCCCCATTGTATGTGACAACAAATGGGAATTCTTCAATTATCTTGAATGCATCCGCAATCATGTCCTTTTCTTTATCTAAATCATAAAATGTGACTTTGATATTTTCATCTAATTCGTTAGTTCCTTGCTCTGTTTCCTCTGTTTTGAGCACAAAAATCTGGTCAAAACCATCACTTCCTTTCAGCCCTATGGCTGTAACTCTTTTCTCTGCAAGTTTTGGATCTGGAAATCTTCCTGGATCAAACTCTACTTCAATATCCACACTAAGTCTTTTTATTTTTGGAATTGGTTGATTTAGTAAATCTGCCCATTCTGAAATAAATCCTTTAAACTCTTCTGCATCTATCATGCTTTGGCTGTCGACTTTATCCCACAACAAACTTTTTAGTGCGAGCTTTACTTCGTCGGATATTTCCATATTGTGTGGTTTTAGTAATCCGTCTGTTACTTCGTAATATTTCCCAACAATAAATTCTCTATCGTATAGATATGTTTCATAATACTTGATATCTGATTCCCATGTTTCAATTTGATTTCTAATACTTTCTCCATAATTTCCTCCAATTGAAAGTGGATTGTCTACCACAATTTTTGAAACATCAATATCTTTATCGTTAATGAAGTCATGTTTTTTTACTGTTTTAATTTCTAAAACATCTTCCCTTTCTTGTAAAAAATCTAATTCTTCTGGAGATAGTTTTGAATAACAATATGGTTTATGCCCAATTTCATCTTTCCATAAAAATAATTTCTGTTGTGTTGGTTCATAGAATTTTAAAATTGCAGATTTACTTGGTCCATCATATGTGGCAGATACTAGCATTGATGGAAGCATTGTTTCAATTTTTTCAACTTGTGCTACTTTAACTTGCATTTAATCACTCATTTGTTTCGTACTTACTAACTAATTCTTTGGCCCATTTTCCAATTTTTTCTTTATCTAAATGTACTACCTCAACACCTGCTTCATTTAACAAATCATAATCCGTTTCAGGATATGTATCCAAACAGACAAATTTTTTGATTCCGATGGTTATTGCCATTTTGGTACATTCTAGGCATGGAACAAATGTTGAATACAAAATTGCTCCTTTTGCTCCAGCTTCAATTCCTAAAATTGCACAATGCATTATTGCATTAGCTTCTGCATGATTGCACAAACAACGATCCAATGATGCTCCAGCTTCAACTTTTCCTTCCATTCTAAGCTCACATCTTTTACATCCACCTTCAAAACAATTTTTCACTCCCGGTGGTGTTCCATTATATCCTGTAGCTAATTGTCTGTGATCTCTTACAATTACTGCACCTACTTGTCTGGTTATGCAATTAGAACGTAATCTTGCTAACTCTGCTTGCAGCATAAAGTATTCATCCCAATTTGGTCTATCAAAAGAATCACTCATACCAGTTGTGTCTAAATGTTCCATATATGGATCTCGTTAATAATTATCAATTTGCGATCAAGATTTTAAAAAATCTTTTCGTTCCTCACCTTTAAATTCAAATTAAAATATTGTATATTGAAATGAAGTTAAGTGTTCTTTTAATTATTTCAGTGGTTTCACTTTTTGCAATTTACTCATCTAGTCCATCTGCTTTTGGATATGGTGGCCCTCCTGAAAATAATAGTGCAAATAACTACACTGTTAAAATTAGTACTAATCAAGAATCTTATTTGCTTGGTGAATCTGTCATTTTTACAGGTTCTGTCAACAAATACGATGAGGATCGCTCTTTGAGAATAACTATTTTTGATTCTAGTAAAAATTTAATCAGTACCAAAAAAACCCCTGTAGATACATACGGTAAATTCTCTTACACTGTTGAACTAAATGAAAAATTTTCTGATGGGAAATTTATTGTTAAATCCCAATACGGTAATTCTAAATCAACTGTAAATACTTCATCATTTCTAATTGTTTCTGGAACTCCTTCTACAATGGAATCTAGTAATGAAATTCCTGTTTGGATTAAAAACAATGCAGGCTGGTGGGCAGATGGTTCAATAGATGACTCTTCATTTGTACAAGGAATTCAATTCTTA
>Ga0208766_1001128_pt1 | contig 14469 bp, 11 predicted proteins | sample ETN01SmetaG_3_FD_185792 | JGI IMG/M metagenome (GOLD analysis project Ga0208766, IMG submission 185792) | Marine microbial and viral communities from oxygen minimum zone, Eastern Pacific Ocean - ETNP2014F12-01SV263 (SPAdes) (version 2) | ecosystem: Environmental > Aquatic > Marine > Oceanic ... | reverse complement strand
TTACGCCAATTGCAATGGATAAGGAACTGCGCTTTGCGATACGTGAAGGTGGTCATACTGTTGGAGCTGGCGTGGTAACAGAGATTACTGAGTAGGTATGGCTGGAAATAGTAAAAGAACCATAGTGCAGCTAGAAAGTAGTGCTGGAACCGGATATAGATATACGGTTACAAAAAGTAGAAAGAATCATCCTGGTAGAATCGAATATAAGAAATTTGATCCAGTGCTTAAAAAGCATGTGCTCTTTAAAGAAACCAAATAATTAATAATTTGATTTTATTTGATTGTTCAGTTTTTTTATAGGAGAGTAGCTCAATTGGTAGAGCAACGGCCTCCAAAGCCGTAGGTTGCAGGTTCAAGTCCTGTCTCTCCTGCATTATTACAGATAGGTTGATAAGGTAAAAATTAGGATTATGAAAAATGGTTAAAAAATTTCATCAGTTTCTATCTGATGTTAATTTTGAAATGAATAAGGTCTCTTGGCCAAATTGGGAAGAGTTAAAAGGCTCGACCTATGTTGTATTGTCGACTACTTTGGTGATGATAGTATTTCTTTTCTTAATCGATTTTTTATTGTCAAAAATTTTGAGTTATATATTATAGATTATGGATTGGTTTACACTTAGAGTTATTTCGGGAAAGGAAAAAAAAATAAAAGATGCAATTCTTTATGATGTGTCATTATCAAATATGGATGAAAAGATAAGCGACGTATTGGTCCCATCTGAAAACATTATTGAGATGAAGGATGGAAAAAAGAAAATAAAAGAAAAAGTTTTTTTCCCTGGATATTTGCTTGTTAGGCTAGAAATGGATAAAGAAACAAAGTATTTATTGGAAAATGTCAATGGTGTTATATCCTTTGTTGGGCCTAGGGGACAGCCACAAGCTCTTAAGCCGGAAGAGGCGCAAAGATTCCTTGGTGACTTTGAGGGTGGCGATGGTCCACTGAGAGTAACGGAATCAGCGCCTTATAAGGTTGGTGATCCTGTAAAAGTCACAGATGGTCCTTTTATGGATTTTTCTGGTTTTGTGCAAGAAGTAAACCACGATAAGCAGAAATTGAAAGTATTGGTTAGCATTTTTGGTAGGCAAACTCCTGTTGAGCTTGACTATCTGCAGGTTAAAATGGAGATTTAGGCAAGGTAAAAGAGCTATGGCAAAAAAAATTATAGGATTCATTAAACTTCAAATTCAAGCAGGGCAAGCTAATCCTGCGCCGCCTGTTGGGCCCGCTCTTGGTCAGCACGGTGTGAACATTATGGACTTTTGCAAATCATTTAATGCTGAGACGCAAGATAAAATGGGGGATGTAATTCCCGTTGAAATTACTGTATATGCTGATAGAAGTTTTACTTTTATTACAAAGACTCCTCCAGCTTCAAGGTTGATATTAAAAGCAGCTAAAGTTGCTAAGGGTTCTGGGGAGCCAAATCGTGAAAAGGTGGGTATGGTTTCTGAGGGTGACTTACGCTCTATTGCAGAAATAAAAATGAATGACTTAAATGCAAATACTTTAGAGCAAGCTGTTGAAATGATTCGTGGGACGTGTGTTTCTATGGGTATAGAAGTAAAAGGTTGATATAGATCATGAAAAAAACCAAGAATTTGAATTCTGCAATAGAAAAGTATGATAGTATGAAGCATTATACACTTGAAGAAGCAGTGTTTCTTGTCAAAGATATGAAGTATTCAAAATTTGATGAAAGTATCGATTTGGCAATTAATCTCAATGTTGATCCAAGACATGCTGAAGAAAATATTAGAATCACTACGCCGCTACCTCATGGTACTGGTAAGACTGTCTCCATTTTGGTTTTAGCTTCTGGTCCTAAAGAGAAAGAAGCAGAGGATGCAGGTGCAGATTTTGTCGGTAATAAGGATTATCTAACAAAAATAAAAAATGGTTGGACTGATGTTGATAAAATTGTTGCAACGCCAGATATGATGGGTGAATTAGGTAAGCTTGGAAAAGTTCTTGGTCCTAAAGGACTCATGCCTAATCCAAAAAGTGGTACGGTTACAATGGATGTTGGTAAGGCTGTTAATGATTTAAAAGCTGGTCAAGTAGAGTTGCGAGTCGAAAGCAATGGAATAATCCATGTTTCATGTGGAAAGAGTTCATTTGAAAAAGAACAATTAATTGAAAACATTACTAAAATTCATGAGACGCTCATCAAGGCCAGGCCAGCATCTGTAAAAGGGCATTTCTTAGAGAAGATGGTGATCTCTTCCACAATGGGTCCATCAGTATTAATTGATCATTTAGCAATAGGGTAGTATCTATGCCAAATAAGAAAAATATCAAACAAGTCAAAGAGCTTTCAGAGTCACTATCAAAAGCTAAAGCAGTCTACTTTACGGAATATCACGGCTTGGATGTTGGTGAAATAACGAAACTCCGCAGCGAATTTTTTAAAGTTGATGTTGATTATAAAGTGGTAAAGAATACCTTGATTAAATTGGCGGCCAACGATAATGAAATTCAAGTAGAAGATGATTTACTTAAGGGTTCAACTGCATTGGCAATTTCATATGACGAACCAGTCTCTCCCGCAAAAGTAATTAAAAATTTTAAAAAGGATAATGAGTTACCCAAAGTTAAAGGTATTTTATTTGACGGAGAATTTATTCCAGGAGCTGAGTATGATCGATTGGCTGATTTACCAAGTAAGGAAGAGCTTCTTGCTAAATTAGTTGCAATGCTAAATAGTCCATTGCAGAAATTGGTCTCAACTTTAAATGCGCCTATGCAGAATGCGTTGGGAATATTGAATAGTTTGAAAGAAGATAAATCTTAATTAAAACCAGTAAGGAGTAGTTAAAATGGCAGTTTCTAGAGAAGATGTACTAACATATTTAGAGGAATCAAATATGGTGGAGATATCAGAGCTCATAAATGAGATTGAAGAAAAATTCGGTGTTACTGCAGCAGCGCCAGTAGCAGTAGCAGCAGTAGCAGCAGGGGGCGATGCCGCAGCCGAAGTAAAAACCGAATTTGACGTGATACTAAAATCAGCAGGGCAGGCAAAAATAAATGTTATTAAAGCTGTCCGTAGTATTACTGATTTAGGCCTAAAAGAAGCAAAAGAATTGGTTGATTCAGCTCCTAAGGCCCTCAAAGAAGGAATCTCTGAATCAGAAGCAAATGAGATAAAGACCCAGCTTGAAGAAGCGGGTGCTGAAGTTGAGCTTTCTTAAATCATATAAATAATTTTCAGATTCTTTTTCACATAAAATACGGGGAGGCTTAGTTGAAAGCCACTATAAATAAGTCCACCATTAGGGAATCTTTCTCTAAGATTCCAGCTTTTCTAGATGTGCCAGATCTACTTGCAATACAAACCAAGGCATACCAACAGTTTTTGCAAGAATGGATTCCGATGGAGGCGCGTGAGCCCATTGGTCTAGAAGGTGTTTTCCAAAATGTGTTTCCCATAGAAGACTCACATCGTAATTATATTCTAGAATATAATAATTATTTTCTTGGTCAGCCCAAATACACACCTGATGAATGTATGGATCGTGGTGTCACTTATTCCGCTCCGTTACGTGTACGATTAGCTCTACATATCACTGATGAAAACAACAAAAATGAATATGCTCAAAGCATAGAGCAGGATGTTTATTTTGGCAATATTCCCTATATGACTAAAAAAGGTACTTTTATTATTAATGGTGCTGAAAGGGTGATAGTATCTCAACTGCAAAGATCTCCTGGTGTCTTTTTTGATGAATCTACTCATCCGAATGGAACAAAATTATTTCAGGCTAGAATTATTCCTGCACGTGGATCTTGGGTTGACTTTACAACTGATATTAACGATTGTTTATTTGTGATTATAGATCGAAGGAGGAAATTCCCAGTAACTATGCTATTAAGGGCACTTGGGTATTCAACAAATACAGATATTTTCAATGCTTTTGGTTCCACCAAGGTCTTAAACCCAAAAAAGGATAATCTGAATTTGCATATTGGTGCTACAATTACTGAGGATATCGTTGACACTCGCACTGGTGAGATATTTTTGGAAGGTGGTTCTGAATTGACTGCTGATAATATATTATCCCTGAAAGATGCAGGTATGTCGGAAATTAGAATTGTTGATACCAATAAAGATTTTCATTCAATGCTCCTGTTTAACACTATTGAGAAGGATCCCACTAACAATACTGAAGAAGCACTAGGTGTTGTTTATCAATTAATTCGTTCAAGTGAACCACCAAACTTAGAAACTGCTCAGAAGTTTATTGAGCGGATATTTTTCAGTCCAAAAAAATATGATTTAGGTCAAGTTGGAAGATATCGACTCAATCAACAGTTTAATTTAAATGTTCCTGTGGAAGACACAGTTTTAACAATGGATGATATAATTCAGGTAATCCATTTTTTGATTGATATGAGGAAAGGTGATAGGGGTGTAGATGATATTGATCACTTAGGTAATCGGCGTGTAAAAACCATTGGAGAGCAACTAACCAATCAATTTAGTGTTGCATTAAGTAGGATGATACGTACTATTCATGAAAGAATGAACCTAAGAGAATCAGAAAGTATTACGCCTCAAGACCTTATTAATTCTAGAGTTGTTACAACTGTGATTAATACATTTTTTGGTACATCTCAGCTTAGCCAATTTGGAGATCAGACTAATCCTTTGGCAGAAATAACTCATAAACGGAGGATTTCTGCACTTGGCCCTGGTGGTTTAACAAGAGAAAGAGCAGGTTTTGAGGTTAGAGATGTTCACTATACTCATTATGGTCGTCTTTGTCCAATTGAAACCCCTGAGGGGCCTAATATTGGTTTGATTTCATCTCTTGCAATGTATGCAACGGTAAATGATCATGGTTTTATTGAATCTCCATACCGTAAAGTTGAAAAAAATGGATCTGGTCCAGTGGTTACTGACAAGACACAATATCTTTCTGCTGATGATGAGGATAGGGTCTTAGTTGCGCAAGCCTCAACAAAATTGGATGATAAAGGTGCGATATCTGAAGAAAATATTAGGGCTAGGGTAAAGGGGGATTTCCCCATTGTAAGTCCTGATGAAGTAGACTTTATTGAAATCTCTCCTAACCAAATTTTAAGTGTTGCTGCTGCTCTTATCCCTTTTCTAGAGCATGACGATGCAAACCGTGCTCTTATGGGGTCGAATATGCAAAGGCAGTCAGTCCCTTTAATGAAGCCTCAGGCGCCTATAGTCGGTACTGGAATTGAAGGAAAGGTCGCTATTGATTCCAGGTCTGCTGTAGCATCACCTGTTGATGGAAGAGTAGTTTATGTTGATTCTAAAGTATGTCATATTAAACGCAAAGATGTTATGGACTCATTAGCTCTATACGAGGGAGAGAATATTGTAAAGATTGACTTTAAAAAGTTCCACAGAACGAACCAAAACACTGTACATAACCAGAGACCATTAATTCGTGAAGGTGATGTGGTTAAAAAAGGTGATGTCATAGCTGACGGTGCTTCAACAAATAATGGTGAGCTTGCTCTAGGTTCTAATATCAAAGTTGCTTTTATGCCGTGGAGAGGTTATAACTTTGAAGATGCAATAGTTATTAGTGAAAGACTAGTGAAAGATGATATTTATAGTTCTGTTCATTGTAATGAAGTTGAATTAGAAGTCAGAGATACTAAAAGGGGTCAAGAAGAATTAACAGCAGAGATTCCAAATGTAGGTGAAGACGCAACTAAGGATTTAGATGAAAATGGGATAATCCGACTAGGTGCTAGGGTTTCTGAAGGAGATATCTTAATTGGGAAAGTAACGCCGAAAGGTGAAACTGACCCTACTCCTGAGGAAAAGTTGCTTCGTGCAATCTTTGGTGAAAAAGCTGGAGAGGTCAAAGATGCATCAAAAAGAGCAGAACCAGGTATTAAAGGTGTGGTTTTAAAAACTCAATTATTTGAAAAACAAGCAAAACGGACAAAAAAAGAAGAACGTGAACAAATATTGCTATACCAAAAAGAAGCTGGAGAAAAAAAATCACTTTTAAAAGAATCAAGAGATGAAAAGTTAACAAATTTGCTCAAGGATCAAATATCTCATGGTATAAGAGATCTATCTAGTGGAAAAACTTTAATAAAAAAATCAACCAAACTTACGCTCAAGCGTTTAAATAGTTTTGATATGGAAAGATTTGCTCAGGATGAGGCATGGGTTGAGGATACAAAATCTTGGAATAAAATTAAAGCTGTTTGGAGGTCATTTCGTGAGGAATGGGCAAATATTGAAACTCAATTAGAGCGGAAAATATTCAAGTTGAGGATTGGAGATGAACTTCAACCAGGTATTTTGAAATTAGCTAAAGTATTCGTAGCTCAAAAAAGAAAAATATCTGTTGGTGATAAAATGGCAGGCAGGCATGGAAATAAAGGGATAGTTGCAACTATAGTACCTGAAGAAGATATGCCATTCATGGAAGATGGGTCTCCTGTTGATATTGTGTTAAACCCATTAGGTGTTCCTTCAAGAATGAATTTAGGTCAGCTATATGAAACAATGTTGGGTTGGGTTGGTGAAGTGACTGGAAGACAGTTCGCTACACCTGTATTCGATGGAGCTACGCCTGAAGAAGTCCAAGAAGAATTAGAGGGAGCAGGGTTGCCTTTATCTGGTAAAGCTAAGCTTATTGACGGTAAAACTGGTGAGTATTTTGATAACCCAATTACTATTGGAAATATCTATATGATGAAATTAAGTCATATGGTAGATGATAAAATGCATGCACGTTCTACTGGCCCATATTCTCTGATAACTCAACAGCCTTTGGGTGGTAAGGCTCAATTTGGTGGTCAAAGATTAGGCGAGATGGAGGTCTGGGCTTTGCAGGCATATGGTGCAGCACATACTCTTCACGAATTATTAACTGTAAAATCAGATGATGTTGAGGGTAGGTCTAAGGTCTATAATGCTATAGTTCGTGGCGAGCAGATGCCTGAATACTCAGCACCAGAATCATTTAATGTTATGATCAAGGAACTTCAAGGTCTTTGTATCGATGTGGAACTTGACTAATATAAAGGAGAATTAATTTTGACATACATTCAATCAAACCCTGTTGACACATCTAAGCAATATAGTTCTATAACTATAGGATTATCTTCTCCTGAAAAGATTCTTCAACGATCCTTTGGCGAGGTCCTAAAGCCTGAAACAATAAATTATAGATCATATAAGCCTGAGAAGGATGGCCTATTTTGTGAGAAAATATTTGGGCCAGTAAAAGACTACGAATGCCATTGCGGTAAATATAAGGGAATAAGATATCGAGGTATTATTTGTGATAGATGCGGTGTTGAGGTTACTCGCAAGAAAGTGAGGCGTGAACGTATGGGGCATATAACATTAGCAGTCCCGATTGTTCATATATGGTATCTTCGTTCTATACCCAGCAAACTGAGTTACTTAGCTGGAAAAAGCACAAAGGAACTTGAGAGAGTTATTTATTATGAAATGTTTATGGTGGTTGAGCCAGGTGATAGTGGTCTTGAAAAATTTGAGTTAATTGAAGAGGATGAATACCTCAAGATAGAAGAACAATTTGGATATATGGCAGTTTCTGATGAAGATAGAGATAATGAGAATTATTTTTATGCTACGATGGGTGGTGAAGCTATGAAAGAAATGCTTTCCAGATTAAATATTATAGATCTTAAGAACGAATTAGTTGATATCGTAAAGACATCTAAATCAAAGCAGAAACGTGGAGAGGCTCTAAAGCGATTAAAAGTTGTTCAGTCATTTGTGCCCAATCCTGTAAAGAATAGAATCAATAAACCAGAATGGATGGTGGTGTCTATATTGCCTGTAATACCACCAGAACTCCGTCCTCTGGTGCCATTAGAGGGCGGTAGATTTGCGGCATCTGATTTAAATGATTTATATCGTCGGATTATTATTAGAAATAATCGTCTTAAGCAGTTGATGGAAATTAAAGCTCCAGATGTAATTCTTAGGAATGAAAAAAGAATGCTTCAGGAGGCTGTGGACGCCCTTTTTGATAATAATAGACGTAAAACTGCTATTAGAAGTGGTTCGCGTAGGCCATTAAAGTCTCTTTCTGATATGCTTAGAGGAAAAACAGGCCGGTTTAGGCAAAATCTACTTGGAAAGCGCGTAGATTATTCTGGCAGATCGGTCATTGTAGTAGGCCCGCAACTTCAACTTCATGAGTGTGGTATGCCAAAGAATATGGCATTGGAGTTATTTAAGCCGCATATGATTCATGAATTGATGGCAAGAGGCTATACTCAAACTCCACGAAGTGCAAAATTAATGGTGGAAAATAGAGAGCCTGTAGTATACAAGGTCTTAGAATATGTTGTGCAAGACCATCCAGTACTACTTAATCGAGCTCCAACGCTTCATCGTTTAGGTATACAAGCCTTTCAGCCGGTTTTAGTTGATGGTAAAGCCATTCAGTTGCATCCTTTGGTATGTTCAGCATTCAATGCTGATTTTGATGGAGATCAAATGGCTGTGCACGTCCCACTGGCTGTAGAAGCGCAAATGGAAGCTCGAATGCTAATGCTCTCAAGTCATAATATCCTGCATCCAGCAAATGGGCAGCCAATTGCTGTCCCTTCACAAGATATGGTGCTAGGATGCTACTATTTAACAAGGCCTCAAGAAGGTGACAAAGGTGAAAGTAAGATTTTCGGTTCGATTCAAGAAGGATTATTGGCATATGAGAATAAAGCTGTTGGCTTACATGCAGTAGTTGATGTTCGACATAATGGGAAGTGGATAAAGAAGACTACTGTAGGTAGAATCATTTTTAATTCCATTCTACCAGATGGTGTTGATTTTATAAATTATATTATTGATAAAAAATCACTTACAAAAATAGTCAATAATGCTTATCTGCTGTCAGGCAATTACCAAACCGTATTATTTCTTGATAGATTAAAAGATTTAGGTTTTGAAATGGCGACGGTAAGTGGAGCGTCAATCGCGATTAGCGATGTGCTTATACCAGATGAGAAAGATGAGATTCTCATTAATGCGCAAAAAGAAGTAGATGACATAAAAAGAAAATTTGATCGTCATATTTTAACTGATGGTGAACGCTATAATAAAGTTATTGATGTTTGGACTCATGCAGCTAACCAGATGGCTATAACTATGATGAATACACTCAAGGAAGATCGACAAGGTTTTAATCCAGTATACATGATGGCTGACTCAGGAGCAAGAGGTTCTCAGGATCAAATAAAGCAATTGGCAGGTATGAGAGGCTTAATGGCAAAGCCACAAAAATCTATGAAAGGTGGAGTTGGTGAGATTATTGAGTCACCTATAACATCCAACTTTAAAGAAGGATTATCTGTTTTTGAATATTTTATTTCCACTCATGGTGCAAGGAAAGGTCTTGCAGATACTGCATTAAAAACAGCGGATGCCGGCTATCTCACTAGGCGATTGGTAGATGTTGCCCAAGATGTAGTTGTCTATATCAATGACTGTGGTACTATTAATGGAATAATTATATCTGATTTGAAAGAAGGAGAGAAAATCGTTGAACCGCTCTCAGATCGGATATTAGGTAGAACAGTGCTTGATGATTTTATAGTGAAAGGTGATGTAGTTGTTAAGACTGGTTCTGTTATATCAGAAGAAGAGGCTGAACTTATAGGAGATAGTGGAGTTGAGAATATTCGAATTAGATCTATTCTTACATGTGAAGCAAAACGTGGATGCTGTGCAAAATGCTATGGTTGGGACTTATCAACACATAAAATTGTTGATATTGGTACTGCGGTGGGAATACGTGCTGCTCAAAGTATTGGAGAACCAGGTACTCAATTAACGCTAAGAACTTTTCATATTGGTGGAACTGCAACTCGTATCATAGAACAATCAGAAATGACATCCAAGAGGCCTGGAACTGTGAAGTTTTCTGATAATTATGACTCAGCAGATACTGTAGACGAAACTGGTACAGAGGTAACCAGATGTATGGTGCGCCACGCCAAGCTTTTCATTTTAGATGATGATGGTACAGAAAATGCTACATTTAATGTACCTTATGGCTCTACGGTATTTGTAAAGGATGGTGAGAAAATTACAGCACAAACAATATTGATCAAGTGGGATCCATACACTGATATAATCTTGGCAAGAGAAACAGGACTTGTTGCTCTCAGTGATTTTGTTGAGGGCGAGACCTACGCGGTGGAAGCGGTAGAAGGTGGTAAAAAACAGATGGTAGTAGTTGAGGCGCGAGATAGGAAATTGAGCCCTCATATTGAGATTGTAAATAAGGATGGAAAAATACTAGCAGGTGGCACCATTCTTCCAGTCAAGGCGACCTTAGTTGTAAATGATAAGCAAAAGGTTCAGCGTGGCCAAACCTTGGTAAAAATACCAAAAGATATTGGTAAAACTAGAGATATTACTGGTGGTTTACCCCGAGTAGCAGAGCTATTTGAGGCACGTAAGCCAACTAATCCAGCTGTTATGACGGAAATTAATGGCACCGTTCGTTTTGGTGAAACAAAGCGTGGTGTCAGAAAAATACACGTTATGGGTGTTGATGGTGAAGAAAGGTCATATTCTATTCCTTATGGTAAGCATGTCATTGTCCATGAAGGCGACTTTATCAATGCAGGAACAAATTTATGTGAAGGGGCAATATCGCCAGCTGATATTCTCCATGTGCTTGGTCCCGCAGCTGTCAGAGACTATCTTGTTAATGAGATTCAAGAGGTATATAGGTTGCAAGGTGTTAAAATCAATGATAAACATATTGAAATCATTGTTGGTCAAATGATGCAAAAAGTAAGCGTTAAGGATCCGGGTGATACAAGGTTTCTAGATGAAGATCGAATAGCGAAAAAGGAGTTTTTTGCTGAAAATGAAAGAATAGCTCAAATGGTTATTGTTAATGCTCCAGGAGAGTCAGACTTAGAAGAGAATACGATGATCGAGAGAGATGAATTTTTAGAAATTAATAAAGAGTTAAAATCTGATGGTAAGGAAGTGGCTACTTATAAAAAACCTAAACCTGCTACATTTGAGCCTATTTTGATGGGTATCACTAGAGCATCGCTCAACACTGAGAGTTTTATATCTGCAGCTTCTTTTCAAGAGACAACTCGTGTCCTTACAGATGCATCAACTGCTGGCAAGACTGACTACCTTCAAGGACTGAAGGAGAATGTTGCGGTAGGTAAATTGATTCCTGCTGGTACAGGCACTCCTGAGTTTGAAGACCTTATTGTAGGTGTTGACAAATTTATTGAAGAAGATAATATAGAAGGAGATGCTGTTGCATGATTTGCATTGAAAATAATGATGAAATGTTATGTGTATTTTATCATTATTATTTATTAATTTTGCAGGCTTTAGTTGAAATGATATGCCGACGATAAATCAATTAATAAGAAAAGGGCGTAAGCGAATTTTGAAAAAAACGAGCACCCCAGCCCTAATGAGTAACCCTCAAAAAAGAGGGGTATGTACTCGTGTGTATACTACTACTCCAAAAAAACCTAATTCTGCTCTAAGAAAAGTTGCTAGGGTAAGATTGACGAATGGTATGGAGGTAGCTGCATATATACCTGGTGAAGGTCATAACTTACAAGAACATAGTATTGTTTTAATTGAGGGTGGTCGTGTAAAGGATTTACCTGGTGTACGTTATCATGTGGTTAGGGGTACATTGGACACTGCTGGTGTCGCTGATAGAAGAACTAGCCGTTCTCGTTATGGTGCAAAAAAACCAAAATAAGGGTTGTGAAATAAGAATATATTATGAGACGTAGACGACCAGACAGAAGACAGGTTTTACCTGACCCGGTATATAACGACATTCTTGTAACTAAATTTGTTAATTATATTATGAAGGGCGGTAAGAAAGGAGTTGCAGAAAAGATATTTTATGGTGCTATGGCCCAGATAAAGCAACGAACGAAAACCGATGGATTGGTTATTTTTGAAAAGGCCATAGAGAATACATCTCCATCTGTTGAGGTTAAATCAAGAAGAATCGGTGGCGCTACCTATCAGGTCCCAATAGAGGTTCCTAGGGGTCGTAGGTTTTATCTTGCCTCTCAATGGATTATAAATGCAGCAGTTGGAAGGTCTGGCAAGCCTATGGCAGAAAAATTAGCATCTGAATTAATATCTGCAGCTAATGGAGAAGGCGGTGCAATAAAGAAAAAAGATGATACTCATCGCATGGCTGAGGCCAATAAGGCCTTTGCGCATTTTAGATAATATATAATAATTAGAATTAAGAATGAAGCAGACTAAGCTAGAGCAAGTAAGAAATATTGGGATAATGGCACATATTGATGCTGGAAAAACCACGCTTACAGAAAGAGTTTTATATTATACTGGCAGAACACATCGCATTGGAGAGGTCCATGATGGTGCCGCTACAATGGATTGGATGGAACAAGAGCAAGAAAGAGGTATTACTATCACTTCTGCTGCCACAACTTGTATTTGGGAAGATCATCGTGTAAACATAATTGATACACCTGGTCACGTTGATTTTACTGTTGAAGTAGAAAGGTCTTTAAGAGTTTTAGATGGTGCTGTAGGTGTATTCTGTGCTGTTGGCGGTGTAGAACCGCAAAGTGAGACTGTTTGGCGGCAGGCAGACAAGTATGATGTTCCAAGAATTGCTTTTGTAAATAAGATGGACCGTGTAGGTGCTGATTTCTATAACGTTGTGGACATGATAAAGAGTAGACTTGGTGCGAATCCGCTCCCCCTTGTTATTCCAATTGGTGGTGGTGAGATGTTTACTGGTATAGTTGACTTGATGGAGATGAAGTCCATTCTTTATAATGAAAGCACAATGGGTTCACGTTTTGAGTATGGTGAGATTCCGGATGACATGAAAGATGAAGCTATAAAATGGCGTCATCATTTAATCGAAGAGACAGCTACATACGATGAGCATCTAATGGAAAAATATTTAAATGATGAAGAAATATCAGTGCAAGAGCTCAAAGATGCCATACGTAAGGGTTGTCTAGATAATACCTTTGTTCCTACGCTTTGTGGCTCAGCATTTAAAAATAAAGGTGTCCAACGGTTACTTGACGCTATAATAAATCTGCTTCCTTCTCCAATGGATATTGGTTCTGTCAAGGGCTCTGATCCTGATGACTCAGATACTGAACGGAATAGAGACCCTAAGGATGACGAGCCTTTTAGTGCATTGGCGTTCAAAATAATGACAGACCCTTATGTCGGAAAGTTGACGTATATGAGAGTATATTCAGGTCGACTTGATGCTGGGTCCTATGTTTACAATCCTACCTCGAGAAAACGCGAGCGTATTAGTCGTATATTGCTGATGCATTCTAATAAAAGAGAAGAAAGAGATGCCGTTTCCACAGGCGAGATTGTTGCAGCTGTTGGTTTGAAGAATGTTAAAACGGGTCATACCCTCTGTGATGAGAAAAACCAAATTATTTTAGAGTCTATGGATTTTCCAGAACCAGTGGTCGCTGTTTCTGTTGAGCCAGTCAGTAAGGGTGACCAGGACTCTCTTTCTAAGGGCTTGCAGAAGTTGGGAGAGGAAGATCCTACATTTAAAGTCTCAACAGATGAAGAGACTGGCCAAACAATTATATCTGGTATGGGGGAATTGCATCTTGAGATTCTTGTTGATAGGCTTTTGAGAGAGTTTAATGTTAAGGCGAATATTGGACAACCTATGGTTGCATATAGGGAAGCAATTACAAAGAGCGTTTCTGATATTGACGTTAAATTTGTTCGTCAATCAGGGGGCCGTGGGCAATATGGTCATGTTGTAATAAATGTAGAGCCAAATGAATCAGGAAAAGGCTATCATTTTGAGAATAAAATTGTTGGTGGAGTTATTCCACGAGAGTATATACCATCTGTTGATAAAGGGATGCAAGAAGCGATAAAAAATGGAATTGTTGCTGGTTATCCTATTGAGGATGTTAGAGTTGAGTTGATTTTTGGTAGCTATCATGATGTAGACTCATCAGAGATGGCTTTTAAAATAGCTGGATCCATGGCAATTCAAGAAGCTTGTAAAAAAGCCTCGCCAAAGTTAATGGAGCCAATAATGCACGTTGAGGTTATTGTTCCAGACGAGTATCTAGGAGATGTTATGGGCGATCTTAATTCTAGGAGGGGCAAAATAGAAGGAATGGAGCAGCGTAAAGAGGCTCAGGTTGTAGCAGCCTTTGTTCCGCTTAGTAGTATGTTTGGATATGTGACAGATCTACGTTCCATTACTCAAGGAAGAGCAGTATTTCATATGGAATTTGCAAAATATCAACAAGTTCCAGCGAGTATTGAGACCGAAATTCTTGAAAAAGTTCATGGTAAAGTTTCATAAATTATAATTTGGGAGTTATATAATGGCCAAGGAAAAATTTGAAAGAACCAAACCCCATGTGAATATCGGGACCATCGGTCACGTCGATCATGGTAAGACAACGCTTACAGCAGCGATAAC
>Ga0208766_1001124_pt1 | contig 14501 bp, 17 predicted proteins | sample ETN01SmetaG_3_FD_185792 | JGI IMG/M metagenome (GOLD analysis project Ga0208766, IMG submission 185792) | Marine microbial and viral communities from oxygen minimum zone, Eastern Pacific Ocean - ETNP2014F12-01SV263 (SPAdes) (version 2) | ecosystem: Environmental > Aquatic > Marine > Oceanic ... | reverse complement strand
GAGGTTCGTCCGATACTTTTTGTAAAACCTCGAATGTTTCTTTGCATTTCTCGCACTGGTAGTCGTAAAAGGGCATATAAATTTCTCCTAACTCAGTTTGCTCATAAAGTGTGATAGCTCCTTAATATAGTATCAGCATTTTTTGTCAAAAGTCTTGCTCTTTCAGGATTACTTGGTTGATGTCTTCTGGTTTCTCTTTTTTTAAGATGCTTGCGAAACATGTTTAATGTTTTTAAAATGTTGTCTTTAACTGTATCTAGTTTATATATAGGCCCGGGAAGAGTGAGTCCCCATTCTGGATCAAATATACCAACCACCATATTATTATTTGCAATAACTTGGAGAATAATAAAACGGTCCATTGAGTGTTTTTTTTGAACCGACTCAGGCATCATCAAGGTCTGGTTTTCATTTTTGAGTCCAAATCTCATTACGGCCTGCCCAGACTCTACGGGGTTAAACCCTATTTCTTGGATGTACTCACCGAGTTCTGTAAATATTCTATCTTTTGGAAATATCAGAATACCAAAATTTTCAAAATTTTTGTATAGCTGGTAATTATACCCAGAGCTGGTGGGTACTGCGTTTCCTAACCCTGTTTGGGAAAAAGCTACTGCGAAGAGAAAAAATATGAGTGTTTTTTTGATCTGCATTATATAATTTTCTCTAAGGGATTAGAAAAAATCAAGAAATGATTTCTGTTTGGCTAAAAAAATAGGAAATTTCAAAAGCTGCTGTTTCCGGCGCATCTGATCCGTGGACCGAGTTTTTTTCTAAATTAACAGCAAATTCCTTTCTAATAGTCCCTTCATCAGCTTCTGCTGGATTTGTTGCTCCCATTAATTCACGCCATGCTTTAATTGCACCTTCCTTTTCAAGCACCAGTAAAACAACTGGCCCCACACACATTGACTTTGTCAGGTCTTTGAAGAAAGGTCTTTCCTTGTGAACATGGTAAAATCCTTCAGCGATGGGTATGGTCAAGAGGACTCGCTTCATCGAGGCAATACGAAACCCTTCAGCCTCGATTCTTTCTAAAATTTTTCCAATCAGGTTGCGTTCAACTGCGTCTGGTTTGATAATGGCAAAGGTTTGTTCCATGATAGGGGTTTTATTTCTGGTAAAAGATTAAATAAAATAAAAAAAGGTACTTGAGCTTGATGGCGCCCAAATACCTATTTTAAATAACAAAAAAAGAGATTATCTTAAAACGATACCGGTTCTCTTTATTACGAATTTTTCTTCAAGATTCTCAACCCATTTCATCTTGATGGCACTATTTTTTGCTATATCGTCACATATATAGACGCAGATTTCACATGCTTTACACCTGTCTACAGACACATAAGCGGACTTGTCTAATTCGCTGTAATTGATGCAATTTGTTTCTGGACAATAGGTTGTGCATAGGGAACAACTTTTTTGCGAACATATATCTTTATCTATATCTGCTACGTAGTACATAGTATCTCCGGTAAAAAATATTAAACGTTAGCTGTCCCACAGGCACTTGCAACAAGCTCTTCTTCATCAATAAGTTTTGTATCTGGATGTGCCCAACCTTGATCTATCACATACTTATAGGTCGCATACAAAGTTCTCATATTTGCTTCGAGAAGTTTAGCTTTCTTGGCAAACTTTTTCTCGATAGCGCTGTCTAACGCGGCCGTTCCACCGGAAACCACGATTCCTTTTCCGATAAAGCGGTCTTTAACAGACGCTCCGAGAGAAACTAAGTCTGGCATTCCAAGCACTGCTGCAATAGCTCCACACATACCCATATTAGTAGCTAGGTCAGTTTTAGCAACTTCCTTCGCTATTTCCGTACAAGGCACATTGTAGACCTTGGTGTTATTTACCTCTAATCCTTTTTGTTCATCACTTGTGAAAGGAATGGGTTTACCAGTATTGATAACGCAAACTCCTCCTTCTTTCAATCCTGTGTAGAAAGGCATGGTATAGGATTTTCCTAGGGTAATAACTGATGGATGAAAAATCATGATGATATTTGGATAAATTATCTCTCCGATTTCATAAATTTCATCAGCAGAAATTCGAACGTAACTTTCAACTGGTGCATTGCGCTTCTCTGATCCAAAAAATGGAACTAGAGAACTATGACCACCAGAGATAACAACACCATTACTCAAAATATGCGAGGCTGTGACAACACCTTGCCCCCCAAGTCCCGCCATTCGAACGTTGTAACGTTTTACTGCCATGATTGTTCTCCTTGTTATTTCTTAGCGGCTTTAGCAGCTTTAGCAGCCGCTTTTTCTTTTTTCTCGATTTCGTCCAAATATTCTTTAGCACGATCTGAAATATGCTCTTCAAATCCATATCGCTCTTTTTCTTTGTCAAATGCGTCCTGCATAACATCCGGAGTTGGGATCGAGTACTCAATGTTGCAGGATGTATAAGCTTGGACATAGGTAGAACCAAATTCACGTGCTACTAGAATTGCACGTCGCACAGTTCTTACGACTCGAGCGGGATTAGTAGGTGTGAGTCTAGCTGTATAATCTAGCTTAGCGACCTTGGCTAAACCCAGCATATCCATTTTGTCATCCACTTTGCCGCGGGGAGACATTTTTGCAACTAGGCCCTTTTCAGTCATACCGCTTTCCTGACCTCCAGTGTTCCCGTAAATTTCATTATCGAGCATGATGGTTGTGAATTTTTCATGTCTGAACCAACTATGCATAAGGCCTTGAAACCCAATATCCACCAAACCTCCATCGCCACACATTACAACGACATCTTTTTCTTGTTCCGGAAACCTGAGCTCCAAACCACGTTTCAATCCAGATGCTACCGCATTAGTATCACCGTAGTTTCCATAGACGAACGGGACATTCCCCTGCGAAATTGCCAATCGCCCACAACCCGCAGTCCCAACCATTACTGTGTGTTCGGGTTGAGGCAACCCAAGAAAAACAAGCCTAATAAAAAGCGACATAGCGCATCCAGCGCACATGGGATGCTCTTCAACCAACTCCTTGAATTTTCCCATATCGCTTACTTTTTTCTTCTTACCGTATTGACCATATTTAACAAGGTCTTGGTACTCAACTGGTAAGTGCTCTAAATAACCAGGTGCTGGCTTTACTGTATCTAGGGACATGATCCCCCTCCATTTTGGAATTTATCAAATATTCTATATATTTTTTTCGATTTCAAAATGAAACCGTAATTACAAATTATTAGCCATGTAGTGGTTCTGGCTAGCTAAACTTTTACCTCATTAAAACCCTCTCTTAATTTTCAAACATTAAAAATTCTTTCTTGATGTATCTTTTTCTCTAATGTCCTTAAGCCAATCAAGGATCAATTCAGTGGGCATCGTCATTCCGCCATAAACTCTGGGACCATTATAAATGGTTGCCTGAGTCTGCCCAAATAGAGTAGTACATACCTCTTTATGTAGCCAACCGGCTTGATTGAATTCAGGGACTAGAATGACTTTTGCGTGCTTGGCTGCAGCAATGATCTCAGCAGTAGGAAAAGGGCGGATTGTCTTAACTTTAATGAGGCCGATTTTATTACCCTTTTCTTCTTCTTGGCGGACTGCTTCGCGGGCCTGAGATACTGCCGCACCTGAAGCGATGATCATTTCATCGGCACCTGGGTTAACAACTTCGATCAGGCCACCAAGGTATTTATCAAAATACTTAGCCGAGCGTTGAACAGCAGAAAATACTTCCTGCTGCCAACTTGCATGCATATGATAACTAATAAAATTACTTTTCTGGATTGGAGCGTCACGAGATATCCTTGCCGGTGGGTTTTCATTATCCATTGAAGGAACGGCATTTCTCCAACCATCTCGAGGCGGTATTTTATATTTTTTGTCGCACATAGCAACGTTGCCACGAGCGTGGGTTACAAAAAAGCCGTCAACCGATACGGTACAAGGAAGTGTTACATCAACTTCTTCGCTGACCATAAAAGCTATTAACGGCCAATCATAAAAATCCTGTTGGTTTTCAGCATGCATGACCAACATTCCTGTGTTAAGCAGGAAAGAAATTTCTATATTGTCTGGCTGGATTGCTAAGGGTGTATTGATAACTCGGCACATATTGAGCATTACGGCAGGAATTCGTGCTCCAGGCCATGAAGAAAGCGCTTCTAGGCCTCTCATCAAACCGGGACCTGAAGTAGCAGTGAGGCTACGTACACCGGCACGAGATGACCCACTGATTGCGGACATTGTGCCGATTTCTTCTTCTGCACGATAGTAATCTTTGATATAGCCTTCATCGAACAAGTACCCCACCTGCTGCATTGTTTCTGACTGGGGAGTTATAGGGTAGGCAATTGCCATATCAACGTTGGCTCGGCGAATTGATTCGCGGGCCGCTTCACTCCCTGTCATGAATATGGTTTCCTTTGGCAGCTTTTGCATCTCTTCAAGACTAATTACTTCTTGAAGATCTCCTGCTGGTACCCAGCCCTCAGGTTTCCCCGGAACATTTACGTGTTTACTTAAATTCTTTACTTTTGCTTCGGCGGTTTGGGGTGACATCCTTCACTATCTCCGTTTGTAGAAATTAATTTTAATCGTGGATAACTTAATCCCGTAGTTTTCTTTTATTTGTCAGATGTAAAACAATGATTCTTAATTCTCCTGACGAAACCACAGCCAACGAGGGTGCTATTAAGAAGCTTGCTTGAAGAGAGTAATAGTAGAAATAAACCCTCACTTTGTCAAGGGTTAACGGTCATCGAATTGCTTTAATTAGGCTTGTTTTTTTGCCATATTTTCTAATACACCTAGTTCTTTAAAATAATTGAAAGCTTTTTCGAGAAATTCGTTGAGCGACGAGTCATTGTGGAAAATCAACGTTTTCTCGGCTAATTCGGTGTCGTGACATATTTCGAATTTAACAGCCGTTGTTTCTTGATACTTTATAACCTCTACTTCCCAATGAATTTGCGAAAGTTCTTCTTGCGGTCGACTTTTCGCAGATATCCCATACTGGTTCACCCTATATAAAAACTCTTGGCCTCCTTGCCCATCCGCAGCACTCCTGGATAGGTAGAGATTTTTTTGAACTAACATTTACTTGAACCCAATTTAAAGATTTTTATGTGATAAAAATATTCTTTTTTTATTCTATCAAATCAAGTAACTTGGTAAAACTTCAATTGCGTCTTTAACTAAAATAACTATTTTCGTTTTAGGCTAATACTTTCAAATTTACTCAAGTTATGAATGACTTAGAACTGAATGATCCAACTCAGATTGAAGCATTTTTGAGTAAAATTAGTTTGTCAGGTCCTGGGTTTAACTCTGATTGCCTTTTAATGGATGTTTACGATGCTGGTCTGGATTATCCAGATTTTCTAAAAGCTGAGGGAAGCGATCCCGCTGCTTGTTATAATGGAATTTCGCCGGCATGGGCTAAATATCATGTACGCCAAGGGAAGCGTGTGTTCATGATTTATGGGGGGTCTGGAGGTAAAAGGCGCTCCCATTTTTCCGAAACTCCTTGATGATATTGGTTTTTTGAGACGATACTTGTTTTTAAACATCCTACTTGAAACCACGAAATAAATGAGACTTTTTTTATGGTATTTGAAGCCACTTTATCCTAAGGAGAACTTTTTATACAATGGAGTTTGATAAGGAGTCACAACAACGCATCCTTCGAGTTGCTGCTGATAAAAATGAAGGGCGACCCATTGAGGAAATAGATGAGCAAATAGCTGGAGTTCTCGACCTGCATCCTGAGTTCGATTCTATATGGGAAGAGGGTGAGATGGCATCAATTCCCAGAGAGGTCAACGGTATGATTGTGAACCCTTTTGTACATACTGTTTTACACGTGACCATTGATCGCCAACTTCAACTGGAAGCTCCTGAGTTTGTTGCCACTGCCTATCAACGTTTAACCAGTCAGGGTATGGAATCACATGAAGCCCTTCATGCGATTATAGCTATATATGCGAATCTGCATTTTGCCAGCACACGGAGAGATATGCAGTTCGATGCTCTTGCTTATGAAACTCAGATTAACGGATTGGACTATAAGGAATGATAATGCAGGCAATTATAGAACTTTTGCGACTGTTTTCCCAAGATCAGCGGGGCTTTTAACCACTTTGATACCGCAACGGCGCATAACTTTCATTTTTTCTTCAGCTGTTCCTTTTCCACCTGAGATGATTGCCCCAGCATGGCCCATGCGCCGGCCTGGAGGAGCAGTTTGCCCAGCAATAAATCCAATGACCGGTTTTGTAACGTGTTTTTTTATGTAGTAGGCAGCTTCATCCTCTGCCGATCCGCCAATTTCGCCAATCATACAGATCGCTTTTGTGCCCCGATCTTTTTGGAAAAGCTCCAGAGTGTCAATATATTTTGTTCCGATAATTGGATCTCCACCAATACCCACGCATGTTGACTGACCATAGCCTAATGCTGTTAATTGACCAACGGCTTCGTAAGTGAGAGTCCCGCTCCTGGAGATAATACCGACATTCCCTTTTTTGTGAATGTGGCCCGGCATGATACCAATCTTACATTTCCCGGGTGAGATGATACCAGGGCAATTGGGACCAATCAACCGCGACTTACTAGCCTTGATATAGCGATAAACTTCCACCATATCTGATACAGGGATCCCTTCTGTAACACAAATGATCAGCTCGATTCCTGCGTCGGCGGCTTCAAGAATGGCGTCGGAGGCAAAAGCGGGTGGCACAAAAACCATTGTTGCGTTGGCTTTAGTTTTTTTAACTGCGTCTCGTACTGTATTGAATACGGGAACCTTCCCTAGAACCGTTTGCCCCCCCTTAGCAGGCGTAACCCCACCAACCAATTTAGTTCCATACTTCATGCATTGCTCGGCATGAAACTGTCCTTCGCGTCCAGTAATACCTTGAACGATTAATTTTGTTTTTTCGTCAACTAGAATGCTCATCGTATTGCCTTTACAATTTTTTGCGCACCATCTTTCATACCTTCTGCCACAATAACATCTATCCCCGAATCGTTGAGAATTTGGTGACCTTCTTCCATATTGGTCCCCTCCATTCTTACCACGATGGGAATCTTCACTTTTAATTTCTTGGCCGCGATCTCAACACCTCGAGCTAGAATATCGCAACGTAAGATACCGCCGAAAATATTAATAAAAATTCCTTTTACATGAGGGTCGGAGAGCAGAATTCGGAACCCATTCTCAATCTTTTCCTCATCGGCTCCACCCCCAACATCCAAGAAATTTGCAGGTTCGCCACCTGAATGCTTGATGATATCCATTGTTGCCATAGCGAGCCCAGCCCCGTTGACCATGCAGCCAATATTCCCATCGAGCTTGATATAGTTTAAGTCAAACTTACTGGCCTCCACTTCCTTCGGATCCTCTTCAGCTAGGTCGCGGTAAGTGAGGGTATTTTTTTGGCGATACAGCGCATTGCTGTCAATATTAACTTTTGCGTCAAGGACGAGGACTCTATCGTCTTTAGTGATGACAAGAGGGTTGATTTCTAACATATCGCAATCTTCCTTAATAAACGCCTGGTATAGATTCATTATCAAGGGGATCATTTGCTTGAGTGCGGCGCCTCTTATGTTAAGAGCGAATGCAATTTTTCTAGCGAGGTAAGGTTTAACTCCGATTATGGGATCGACTAATTCTTTAATTATTTTCTCTGGTGTTTCCTCGGCGACTTCTTCGATTGCCATACCCCCCGCTTCGCTGGCCATGATCATTACACGACTGCTTTGCCTGTCAAGTAGGATACCTAGGTACAGTTCTTTGGCAATAGGCATGCCTTCCTCTATTAGAACTTTTTTAACTTTTCGCCCTTTTGATCCAGTTTGTGGTGTTACCAAGGTCATCCCGATAATCTTACTTGCATGAGTTCTAGCTTCTCTTGGACTTTTGGCTAGTTTTATACCCCCGCCTTTGCCTCGGCCACCAGCATGAATTTGTGCCTTAACTACGACGACATCTGTTCCGAGCTTGCGAGCAGCGGTCTCTGCTTTATCCGGATTGTCGACGACCATACCCTTGGGAACAGCGACACCGTGTTTTGCTAGAACTTCCTTTGCCTGATACTCGTGAATATTCATGATTTTAAAAATTAAAGAAATTTAGAGACGATAACCTAAAAAAAACTGTATCCAAGTCGGATTTTTTATCATAGCTCGCATAGCTTGTCAAAAATAATCCATCGGCATTTACTGCTAAAAGATGCTGGATTTGGATGTAAAATAGTTGGGTTTAGATGAATAAAAAGGCAAAATAGAGTAGTTTTGGACCTACAAAGAACTAGGTCTGATCAACACTTGGAGGCTATTTTCTTGTGTGGGTGGTCAGTGGGGTTTTTGTCGGCATTGTTCGCGCTATCGTTGTTACTTTTAGCTAACAACTCTTCCCAAGCTTCCATCAAGGGTGTTAGTACATTTACTATCGACTCGAGGGCCTTGCGGTCTGATTTAATATTAGCTATGGTCAATTGATGAAGAATGAACTGATAAAGTGACTCCAGCTTATGAGCCACATCGCCACCTTTTTTCATATCTAGAGCACACGACAACTCATTTATAATATCGTGAGTTTTGTTAATGTATGTTCCTTTTTTTGACAGGTCTTTAGCGTCAATTCCCTCTATAGCCAAAGTGACAAACTTCAGGGCCCCTTCATACATCATTATGATTAGCTTTCCTTGACTAGAAGTTGCTACTTCGTTGTGACGGTATTGGCTGTGAAACCTATGTGGAACCATATTCAGACGTCCTTAAGAGTAAAAAAGGTAGTTATTATTTTTTCTGAGAGAAAATATTTTGAATTCCTGACAGAGCACTGTTAAAAGTATCTTTTTGTGCGTTAAGTCTTCCCAGTACAATTTCCAAGTTTGCGAATCTTGCTTTAAGACTTTCCTCGAATTCAAGCAGGCGTTCTGCCTGCTCTAGAAGTGTTTCGTTGAAATCGTCTACAGTCTCTTTGATAGTGTCGAGTTCTGTGACCAATGGCCCGTTTAAGGATGAATCAACCATGTTTTCCAATTGGCGATTAAGAATTTCTGCTACCCCGATCGAGAGAGAAATTTGTCCATAACTCCCGTCAGTTAAACTGCTGATACGAAAATTAAGGCCAGTTGAGTCTCCCGAGGAACCTGCCCAAAAATTTCCAGAGCCTGTAGCGTTCGCAAAAGTACTTGCCCCAGAGTTGCTTAGTTGAGGGACTCCGTTAGATACCTGTAAATCGTAGTATCCGGACTCCGTATCACTGGTAAATCCTACATAAGCTACGGATGAGTTTGTTACGCTGCCGTTGCTTGAAAAAAGCTGGCTCACATTTTCTATATCGCCTACCAATGCATCAGAAAAATCATCAGTGTCAAGAATGAGCGTCCCGTCTGATTGAGTGGTGATACCGATTTGTGACAGGTAAGTATAGTCGCCGTTAATCCCCGTTATTTCATTACTTATCGAACTTCGAAGAATTTGCTGTAGATTTTGAACTGCAAAATTACCAAATAATACGCCGGTTTCTTCAGTTTCTGAGTCTAACGCTAATTGTTCACTTAAATATAATGATACTTCGTTATACTCATCAACAAAGTCCGAGACTTTGGTTGTTATCGCTTCTGTGTCAGTGGAAAGAGAAATAGTACCTGAACCTGCTGATTGCAGTTTAAGTGCTGCACCACTAATAACGTCTGTAACTGTGTTGGATGATTTGGTAATTGAAACACCGTCTAGCAACAAGTTCGCATCCCTTGCTGTTTGTGTCGTTTCAAAAGAAACCCCGGCCGAGCCGCCCGAAAAAGGCGTTTGAGTTGTAGTATGGCTCATTGTTACAGTACCGCTGCTGCCTGTTAGGGTGCCTGAAATAAGTAGGCGATAAGGATTGGTGGCGTCACCGTCATTAAGAAAGGACGCCTTGACGTCGAGTCCTAGATTATTAACAGCTAGCCTTAACCCATCAAGGGTGTTGTTAGTACTATTAATAGTTACTGTTGCGGAAGCAGATGATCCAATAACGATTGTTACGGTTCCAGATGCAATTGATGCTGTAGTTCCTGCAAACCCACTTGTTATGAGTTTACTTTCTGTGGCGAGGTTATTAACGATGAGAGAATAGGTTCCAGATGAAGCTGAACTAGTGGTAGTAACATCTACAACCTTATTACTATCTGAAAAACTATTATTTGAAAAAACGCTTTTATTAACTATGAAGCGACTTTGGGTATTCAGTGTGGTCACAACGCTTTTGAATGTTTGCAGCCTATTTTTAAGTTCCTGAAAACTAGCTAATTTTTGCTGCTCGATTTGTTTTTTAGCTTCGACCAGATCCATTGATCGAGCTTCCAGAGAAACCATCTTGTTGATGATGTCTTGGGTATCTAAGTTAGAATTAATGCCAAATACTGCGTTTTGGGCCATTAGAAGAATTAGATCTCTAGAATGGGAATAATTTCACAAATCTCTTCATAATTTTATCGGCTAATAAAATTCATACCTTTAATGGATTTAAAGGGTTTAAACCATTGTTTGCAACTATTTAATCATGGTCATAAAGAATTTAAAGTGGCTTTCGATAAACACATGTTTTATCTAATCTTGAGTTGTTTTCCTTGATTTGGTGCTGGGGAGTGCTAGAGTTGTCAAATTTGATCCCAATGGTGGTCTAAGGGGAGTGAACCCAATATTCGGAGTTCGAGTGCTATGTCAGAGCAATTAGATCTATTTGCAGAACCTGAAAAAGATAAATTAGACTCTGAAATTGTTCCAAAAGCTTCAAATGAGCACCGCATTCTCTATTTCGACTTGGAGACTCAAAAAAGTGCCGATGATGTTGGTGGGTGGGACAAAATCAACAAGATGGGCCTGGCTGTCGGCGTTGTTTGGGACAGTTGTGAGCAAGAATATTTCAGCTATCTAGAAAGCGCTGCCTCACAACTGGTAAAAAAGCTTCGGACGGCTGACCTCGTTGTGGGGTTCAATGTCAAGAAATTCGATTATGGAGTGCTACAACCATATGCTGATTTTGATCTTGATGAAATTACCACTTTCGACATGCTTATTGACGTGAATAAAAAACTTGGCCATCGACTCAGTCTGAATCATTTGGCAGAAAATACACTGAATGCTGAAAAAAGTGCTGATGGTTTGGTCTCCTTACAATGGTTCAAAGAAGGGAAGATAGATAAGATCATTGAGTATTGCAAACAGGATGTAGAAATCACCCGTGATTTGTTTCTCTATGGTGAGTTACATGGCTACGTAAAATATTCTACTCGCTCAGGGGTAGCTAAAGACTTGAAAGTTGATTGGGGAAGAACCGGCCTAATAAGTCCTTCCTAGCTCATGGTTTTATGGAATCCAAAAGTTTTTCGATAATATCATTGGTGGTGATGCTTTCGGCTTCGGCCTTGAAGTTGAGTATGATCCTATGCTCCAGCACTTGACGACTTACATGTTTAACATCTTCGATGGTGGCAGCGACCCGATTGTCCATTAAGGCTCTTGCCTTTGCTCCCATTAGAAGGTATTGAGACGCGCGTGGTCCGGCCCCCCACTCAACCCACTCGTTTATAAAATCCGGAGTGGTCCCATTTTTATTTGGGCGTGAACTTTGCGTCAGTCTTACCGCGTATTCTGCGATATATTTTGAAATGGGAACACTAGGTACCAGCTGTTGGAATTCCTGAACTTGCTTCGCATTTAACACCATGTCCATTTCTGGGCGTACTCCAGAAGTAGTGGTAGTTGCGATTTCCACTTCCTGGTTCAGGGTGGGGTAGGCGACGTTTATGATGAACATGAAACGGTCAAGTTGCGCCTCAGGTAAGGGGTAAGTGCCTTCGTGTTCAATTGGGTTTTGTGTCGCAAAAACTAGGAATGGTTGGTCAAGTTCGTAGGTGTTTCCGCCAACTGTTACCTGTTGTTCCTGCATCGCCTGGAGTAGTGCGGCTTGCGTTTTTGGTGGAGTTCGGTTTATTTCATCTGCTAAAACAATATTTGAAAAAATCGGACCTTTGATAAAGCGAAATTCTCTTTTATTGGTTGATTGATCTTCGTAAAGTATATCCGTTCCAGTAATATCGGAGGGCATCAAATCAGGAGTAAATTGAATTCTGCTAAAACTAAGGTTAAGTACCCTTGCTAGAGTTTTTACGAGTAGGGTTTTTGCCAAACCGGGGACGCCAACAAAAAGACAATGTCCTTTGCAAAAAAGTGCTACTAGTAAGTCTTCTAGCACTTCGTCTTGCCCTATGATTACTTTGCGAATTTCATTCACTATGCGATTTTTTGAATCTACTAGCTCTTTTGCTAGCTCTAAGTTTTCAGTCATTCTAACCTCTGGTAGAAGGTGTGATTAATGATCTATATATCCGAAAAGCTTTGTTTGCAATTCTTTTTCTTTTTTCCACTCGAGTTTTTGGTAGATCGTCATTAGTCGCATATGCACAAAAGGATTGAATGGATTTACCTGAATAGCCCGCTCATAGAAATCACGAGATCTTTTTGTGTCGCCTGTATCAAAATATAATTCACCCATAGTGGCTAAAGTTGAGTGAAACATAGGATAGTAATTTAAACTCCTATTTAAGATAACTTCGGCCTTGTTATATTCCTTGGTGATGAGGTGAGCCTTGGCTAACTTATTATGGAGTATGGGGGAGAATACTTTTGATTGGTCGATAGCACGCTGATATTCGATAAGAGCTGCTTTGTAGAAATTTCTTGATTGTAAAATATCGCCTAAAAATGTCAGATCTCGGCTTTTTCGATCATCAATCTCACGATATTCTTTGTTTGGTTCACCAGATAAACGGTCTGCTTTGAAATGGATCCCTGGAGGTTTGAGCCCCGGGATAGTTTTGAGTTTTTTTTGTTTTACGAAGTTCTTCCATTGTCTCTGAAAGATATCCAAGTTTATTCCTATAGTGTCAGACATTGCCAAGTCAAAAGATTCTTCTTCCCCTAATTTTTCGAGAAGAGTTGAAATCACTTCATTCCCATGGACTTGGGTTAGATATTCAATCATTGTAGAAACTTCAGCATACGCGAGTTGGACGTCTTCAGCTGTTTTTAGTTTCGCCAACGAAGGCATCATGTCGTCTAATGATATTAGATAGTTTTTTTGCAGCCCTCCTGCAAGCATTGTTTCCATGACAGGTGTTAGATATGCGTAGTTGTTTCGCCATCGAGTCTCGAAATACTTAGCAATCCCCTCATGCATCCATAAAGGCAAGTTGTTTCGGCTTTTTTTAGTTAGTATGTAGTGGGTGTATTCGTGGCTCAAGGTGTCCATCCAATTATAGCCGCGTACCAGAGATCCTGGAGAGATCATCATAATTCGGTTGTATTTACAGAGAGCCACGGTGCCGGAGATGGCAATATCGTCAAGAGTTAATGGGGAAACTTTGGAAAAGGATTCTCTGTTGGGGTAGAACTCAACCAGGACTTTTTCTTTTGGGTAGTAATTAAAAATTTTTCCTAGGATCTTATATGATTTTTCCAGAACTTTGGTTGCGTAATGTACCAGTATTTCATCTGATCCTTTTTGATATCGGTAGGTAAAATGTTTTGACTCGCTGGTTGCAAATAATTTTGTTTCCTCGTGTGTCTCGTATACGAGATTCTTGAATTCGTGGACTTCGCTATGATTGCCGGTTACTTGTTTTAGGATTTTTGTGGCAAGATCATGGTTTCCTTTAAAAAACTCCACGCGTGCTTTGAGAAAATAGGCATCTCCTGATTTAGGGTATTTTTTAAGTAGGGTCTTTGTGAAGTGTTCTGCCGCCTCAGTATTCCAGTCGTCTATTAGTTTGTGTCCCGCGTATACTTCTTCTGGAGGTAATTCGATCGCTGACGTTATGGGTGGAAAAGCTAAGACCAACCCAACCAGGCAGGTACTTATGGTCAAAAAGGTATGTTTCACTTGACTAGATCCCTGTAATATTCCATGACCATGCGTTCATAATCTTTAGGTGTTTGTTTTTTCATTGCATTTAGTATTTCTTCGCGGAATTCCTTTGGTGCCTTATATTGTGTTTCATCTGGTAGTAGAACGCGCTCCTTTTGCATTCTTGTGGCGCCTCCGCGTCGAGAATCTGGGTTGCTTCCCGTACCAAGTTTTCTGGGGTTTTGCCTTTTTGCTTGCTTGGTTTCTCCCTTAAAGTTTTTTATCTTGCCCAATAGGTCGCGAGTCTCGTTAAGTCCCTTGAGAGCTAGGTTCTCAGATTCGATGCTTTCTCGCATATTCTGTTCCCTAAGATTTTTTTCTGCCTGCTTCATGTAGCGTTCGGTTTGTTTCATTCCTTGTGAGAGTTCTGACGGTATCATAGGGTTTTTTTTACTTAATTCATTAAACCGTTGAGATAACTCTTGTGTTTCTTTTCGTATTTGGTGTTCTTGTTCTTCCAACTGTTTTAATTCTTTTTTTTGTTCTGACGTGACCGGCGAATTATAATTTTTTCTAATAGAGCGTATCATTGATCCAAGTTTTTTAGATATTGAATTGTTTATCTGTGTC
>Ga0208766_1001120_pt1 | contig 14520 bp, 10 predicted proteins | sample ETN01SmetaG_3_FD_185792 | JGI IMG/M metagenome (GOLD analysis project Ga0208766, IMG submission 185792) | Marine microbial and viral communities from oxygen minimum zone, Eastern Pacific Ocean - ETNP2014F12-01SV263 (SPAdes) (version 2) | ecosystem: Environmental > Aquatic > Marine > Oceanic ... | reverse complement strand
TTGCTAATTCTTAACTCGCCACTAGTTCTAATTAAAAGATCTGGGTCTGGATAATTATTTGTATTTAAGCAAGAAGAGAAAAATTCTTCATTTATTTTAGTGCTATCTAACTTCCCCTTTTTTACTTGTTCTATAATGTCTCTTACTGCTTCGAGTATCTCTTGTCTGCTTCCATAGTTCAAAGCTAAAACCAAGTTTAAACCCGTATTATTAACTGTTAAATTTATACAGTCTTGGAGGCCTTTTATAGTCCCATCTGGAAGAGATGAAATATCTCCAATAGTAGAAAATTTAACATTATTTTTATGAAGTTTTTTTATCTCTTTTTTTATTGTACTTAAAAGTAAGGCCATGAGTGCCTTCACTTCTGCTTTAGGCCTGTTCCAATTCTCTGTAGAAAACGTATACAGAGTTAAATACTCAACTCCAATCTCTCCACATATTCGAGTTATTTCTCTAACAGAACTAATCCCCTCTCTATGCCCGGCTATTCTTGGCAGTCCTTTATTTTTGGCCCACCTTCCATTACCATCCATTATTATAGCAATATGTTTTGGGATATTTTCTAAATCAATATTTTTTAATTCGATCTTGCTCATTTTTTGTGTACTGGAAAATTACTTTAGGCATCTTAGTAGGACAAATTAGAAGCTTCAGTTATTTGTGTTTATTCCAACGATGATAATGACAACAATGTTCCAACTTTTACTTAATCTAATATTGATATTATTTTGTCTATAATTGATATATAAATATTTGATGTATTATGATCCGGGATGGCCTGAATAATAGGAGTGCCGCTATCTGTAGACTTAACAATATCATTAGATATAGGTATTTGACCTAAAAGAGGAATGTTTAAACGCTTGCTTTCAGATTCACCACCACCCTTTTTAAATAGATCTAAGTTAATTTCAAAGTCCCCAGTATTAGTAATCTCTAATTTAGAACCATCGCTAAGGTGTATTTTTCCCCCGTTTAACATTTCCCCATTTGAAGTTTTGACAATACCATTGATGGTAAGCCCTGACATATTCTCAATAACACCTAAAATTGGTGTTTTTACTTTCTCAAACATATCTGCGCCTTTCCTGACATCTGAGAGAGCAATATCTTGAGGGGTAGTGACAATAATAGCACCTGAAATACGCAATTTCTGCGTAAGAGTAAGTTGCACATCACCTGTCCCAGGCGGTAAATCTAATATTAAAAAATCAAGTTCTCCCCACTCTACATCTTTGAAAAACTGCTCAGTCATTCTAGATACAAGTGGCCCCCTCCAGATAACAGGGGTATCATTGCCACTTATAAAACCAAAACTCATTACTTTTATTCCAAATTTCTCCAGCGGCAACAATCTATTCTCTTTTGTCATTTCTGGCTGTTGATTAACACCAAGCACAATTGGTAATGATGGACCATAGATATCTAAATCTAATAAACCCACTTTAAATCCTTTATTACTTAGTCCGCAAGCAACATTTGAAGCCACAGTAGATTTTCCAACTCCACCTTTCCCGCTAGCAATAGCAATTACGTGTTTAACTTTTGATAAAACAGAATCGGGTATTGGAGGTTGGGATTGTGAAACTGGATTGGTATTATTTTTGTCATCAATTTCTACCAAGACCGAAGAAAAATATTCCGCTAAATTTTCCTTAATAGTATTAACAAGCAATTTTTTCTTTTCATCATCTTGAGATGTGATTCTTAATTTTATAATAATATTTTCAGAATCAATTTGAATCTTATCAACCATCCCAAAAGATACAATATCTCTATTGAAACCTGGATAATTGATCTGGCTAAGTAATTCTTTTACTTTATTTTTATCCATAAAAATCTTTAAATAAAAAAACGGCTGTCAAAGCAGCCGTTTATCATTTTACTTTTGATTATAATTGTTACCCTGAATATTCTTGCCCAAAATACTCGTAATTAAGGGGTATGTATTTACTCCACTCTTCAGGTACTTCACTTTCTTCAAAAATAGCCTCCACAGGACACTCAGGTTCACACGCACCGCAGTCTATGCACTCCTCAGGATCTATGTATAGCTGTTTCCCTTCTGGGTCAAATCCAGGTTCTTTTGCCTCTGCTCCGGCACCAGTTTTATCCTCTGGCCCATGAATACAATCTACGGGACAAACTTCAACGCAAGCAGTGTCGCAGGTACTAACACACGGTTCAGCAATAATATAAGTCATTTCTATCTCCTAAAACTAAATGTTAAGATTATTTTTAAATCTTTAATGGTTTCCAAACCGCCCTAATTTAAAATCAAAATATTTAAGGTAACAAAAAAGATTTTAAAATATTTAATAATGTGATTTTAAATTGAATAATCAAATGCGTTTAATTATTGATCAAGGAACCTCATCTACAAAAGCCTTTCTATTTAATAGTAATGGCAAGATTGTTTATCAAGACAAAATAAAACATGATCTTTATAGACCCTCTAGAAATCATGTGGAGTGCAATGCATCAGAAATATTGAACGCTTGTAAGACTTTAATAATAAAATCAATTAAAACTAGTCCTGATCAAATTTTATCAATGGGGTTATCTGTACAAAGATCAACCTTTTTATTCTGGGACAGAAAAAATATAGCACCTGTTACAACGGCACTTAGCTGGCAGGACAGTAGAGCAATAGATATTGTTGAAAAAATGAAAGAACATTCAGATTGGGTATATAAAAAAACTGGTCTACCTCTAAGCCCACACTTTGGTGGCCCTAAATTTCAAAAAATGATTAAAGAAATACCCTCTCTAAAAAATAAAGTTAAGGATGGAAGTATTATTTTTGGAACTCTAAGCAGTTATATAACCCATGCTCTAACAAAAAATTTAGCAATAGATCATACCATCGCATCTAGAACTTTATTGCTAGATATAAATAGTTGCAGATGGTCAAATGAGTGTTTAGATCTATTTAATATACCTGAAATATGCTTGCCAAAAATATACCCCGCATTTCATAATTATGGAAAAGTTTTGGACTATGACTTCAATCTACAATGCGTTATTGGAGATCAGCAGGCCGCACTTATAGGTCAAAATGGTTTTACAGAAAAAAGCATCGGAATGAATTTTGGTACCTCTGCAAGTATATTATATAATTCAGGACATAGACCAATAATGATTAATGGCTTAATAACGAGTGTACTCTTTTCTAGTAATAACAAAAAAATATATGTTTCTGAGGGCACAATAAACGCCTGTAATTCCCTTTTTTATTATTTAGAGAAAATATTAAATATTAAACATTCTGAAATGAACTGGGATGAACGTTGTAAAAATATAAATACTGACGGCTTTTTCCTCACAGGATTTTCAGGGATAGCCGCACCCTATTGGGTATCTGGATTTGATGATATATACCACAACCTAAACAAAAACAATAAAAATGAAGTTATCAGAGCGGGCATGGAATCTATCGGCTATTTAGTTAATGATATTATTAACATGTTAAATAATAATATCTCATTTGATTCTCCTTTGATTACCGCAAGTGGAGGCGGGGCACGAAATTCACTTCTTCAATTTATTTCTGATTTAACTGGTCAAATTATTAGTCGTCCAAAGATAAGAGATAAAACAGCAACAGGGGTTTTTCGAATCCTAAATAGTAATTATACTACTAATCAATCAGATGACAGTACTCTGTTCAAACCGATAAAGAATAGAAAAAAAATAATGCATAAAATAAAAAAGTGGAGAGAGATTGCCTCATCACTAGATTAATACAAATCATTTCTTTTTATAATTCATTAAATATTTCTTCGCTGCTTCATAAGTATTTTCAATATCCCCCTCTAATATTGACTCTTCTATTGATTTTTTTATCACTCCAATTTCTTTTCCTTCTTCAATTCCAAAAATTTTCATTATTTCATGCCCCCTAATTGGACTCTGAAATTTTTTAGCTGAATCTTTATCGAGTACAACCTTCATTTTTTGTTCAACAATATCAAAGTTATTTAAATATTTATTAACTAATCTCGGGTTCTTTGTAGTTATATCAGCTCTACAAAGGATCATTAAATCTTCAAGTTCATCCCCAGCTGACACCATTAACCTTCTAACGGCTGAATCAGTAACCTCAGATTTAACAAGAGCTATTGGCCTAAGATGTAAAAGGGTGAGCTTTTTTAAATATTTAGTTAGATGGTTAGAAAGCCTCATTCTTTTTGCCACTTTATTCAACATCTTTTCACCAATTGCATCATGACCATGAAAAGTATATCCTTTTTTAGGATCTATTTTTCTTGTTATTGGCTTAGCAATATCATGAACTAGAGCAGCAAATCTAATTTCCATTTTTTCTGTCAAATTAGCCGTGTTGTCTACAACCTGAAGTGTATGTGCAAAAATATCTTTATGATGCCACTCTGGGGATTGTTTCATATCATACATAATATCAATTTCTGGGAAAATTGTTTTCATCAAACCAGTCTTTTGTAAAATCACTAAACCAACAGATGGCTTAGGAGTATTTAATATTTTTATAAATTCATCTCGAACCCTTTCCCAGGATACGATTTTTATCCTCCCTGATTGGCTAATAATTGAACTTCGACATTTAGAATCAATCTTAAAATTTAATTTTGAAGAAAAATAAGCCGCGCGCATCATTCTTAATGGATCATCTGAAAAAGTTTTATCTGGTTCCAAAGGAGTTTTTAATAAACCTTTCTTTAAATCAGATTTTCCATCAAATGGGTCAAAAACATCACCAAAAGTTTCAGGATGTATATCCATAGCCATAGCATTGATTGTAAAGTCTCTTCTTTTCAAATCATCTTTAAGACTGGCAAATTTAATTTTTGATGGACTCCGTGAGCTTTCTTTATATTTTTCAACACGAGAGCTTGCAACCTCTATCTGGAACAACTTATTAGGTATTAGAGCTGTCCCAAATTTTTCGAAAGGAACTATTTTTTTTACGCCAATAATAGCCGCCAATTTTCTTGCAAATAAAATTCCATCACCCTCAACCATTAGATCAAGGTCTTGAATTTTTTTATTTAAGATTAGATCTCTTACTACTCCACCAACAATATAAACTCTTATATTTTCTTTTTTACCAAGATCTCCTGCGAGTCTTGCCATATCTAAAATATGCGAATAAATAGGCTGGTCTAATCTTTTTGCTATATTTGACATTGACCAATATTACCTTCAAATGTATATAACATAAAAACAGGTTAGACAATTCCCTTGTTTTAGGGAAATACTTTAATCTATCTTTGGGTAATGGTAAAACTATCCTCGTTAATAATTAGTATACTCTTTCTAATTAATCCATTATTCTCTCAATTTGGTACTATTAAAATCGAGTTCGATGACAGATTGCTTAGAAGTGATGAAAAACATGATTTGATTAACCTAAAAGATGATATTCGACAATTTTATATCAACACAAGATGGGATAAGGAGTATAGCGATTTAAATATACCGCTACATATTCAAATAATTTTTGAAGGTGCCGCTGCAAAAGGAAATGTTAAAACATATTTATGCAAAGCATTGTTCTCAAATGGTAGTGATTTAAGATATTTTGATAAAGGCGCTCAATTTTTTTATAGTCCTGGTTCTAGCCTTTATTTTGACCTAGTTCTGTTTGAACCACTATCAGCTTTTTTAGCCTTTTATGCACATATCATACTAGGAGGAGAAATTGATACATACGATTATAAAGGCGGAAATACAGCATATGAAATAGCTAGAGAAATTGGGTTGAGAGGTGCTTCTTCTGACTACCAAAAAGGTTGGGGTGCTAGGATTTCTTTAGTTGATGATATAAGCAAAAATACAGGTTTAAGATCAGCTCGCTTATCATACTATCTAGCAAAAGAGCTCCTCGATGAAGGGAATATAGATGAATCTATCAAAGAATATAACAACATGCTTGATGGACTAGAACAAAGCTATGTCGAATTTAGAAGGGAGCAATCAACACAATTCTTCATGAAAATACATTCTGAAGAACTAGCAACGATATTTAGCAAATTAGGTAGAAGAAATCTATTAGTAGATTTAAAACAACTAGATCCAGATAACAATGAACTTTATCAAATCTATTTAGATAAAATGTCTAAATAGGTCTGTTTTTTTAATAAATAATATTTAATTACTATAGAAGATTGCATCATGTTCTCCATGATTTTTTTATCCTCAATTGTCCTTATTTTGGAAAAATTCTTCCGCTTTTTCATTATCACATTAGGATGAGAAATAATCCAAAATAATGATCTTAAGATTGCTGTAAAATGTCTCCAGTCTAACATTAGAATAGAGTAAAAACAGGCTACTTTTTCAAGTATTAATCTAGGAATGCCCATCAAAAATATATTTTTGATTGAATAATTACTAAAAAGCATTAGCAAAGAATTTCTATGATTAAGGTAGTGCTTTTTGTGAGTATGCATAGGTAATGTTAATGCATTCTTGTGATAGACTGTAGCCTGAGGGTCTACCCACACCTCGAACCCCATAGCATATAGTCTCCAACATAAATCTATTTCTTCCATATGCGCAAAAAACGTATCATCAAACCCTCCTGCTTTATAGAATAAATTTTTCCTTACCATAAAACATGTACCTGATGACCAAAAACATTTTTCTTTATTATTATATTGTCCTTCATCAATCTCTTGTTTTGCAAAAACCCTTCCTCTTGCGAAAGGAAAACAATAAACATCCATCTGCCCACCAGATCCACCAGCATAATCAAAAAGTTTTTTATTATAATAGTTCAAAACTTTTGGCTGTAATGCAGCGATTCTAGAGTTTGAATTCATAGTCTCAACTAGATTAGAAACCCAATTTTTTTCTTGGATAGTATCATTATTTAAAAAAATTAGATATTCTCCATTGGCATGATCTGCCCCTATGTTACAACCGCCTGCATAACCATAGTTTTTATCATTTTCAATTAATGTAACTCTAGGATAGTTAGATTTAACCCACTCAACACTGTTATCATTTGAAGCATTATCAACAATAATTATTTCAAAATTAGGATAATCCGTAGATGAGATTGAATTAAGACACTCAGAAAGAACATCAACATTATTCCAGTGTGGAATTATAATACTGACTTTTGATTTTATATCAGACAAAACCCTATGAAGAGAACTAATCTCTGATACGTACTTCTTCTAATAATTTTTTGGCATTATTGTCATTTGGAAATCGAGAAATCCAATCAACTAACACTCCCTCAGCTTCTAGATACTGATCAGTTGATTTGTAAATATAAACCAGAGAGGACACAATGTCTGGGAAAGCTTTCTGCCATCTCTGCCACCGAGAATTAGATATTGAAGAGAATCCATTTATCTTTACCATATTCTCCATTTTAATATATTCATTCTGCAAATCTGATAAAATGGTAACAGCTGTTTCAGCATCTTCAAGCTCTCTATAATAAACGTTGGCGTATTCAACTTTATTACTAGGTGAAATGCCCGACATGGCAATCAAATCATCAAGGATCTCTTCCATTGATTCTTTTCGATCAAGGTCACCATACAATCTAGCAACCTGATAGTGAAGATCTTCTGAAGTTATCGGTATGGTTGATTCCGGGATATTAAACCTCATTTGGTCTAAGACTGAAACTGACTTTCCACTAAGATCAGCTAACAAAAATTCATCAGGGGTTTTTTTTCTTTTTTCTTGCTGATAATCCATATAGTAGGTTACAGCAAGCTGCATATATGCACTACGGTAATTCTGTAGTAACCGTATAACCTGATCGTTATAGTAAATTTCATCATTCCCAAGATTTCTGAACATATATCCAGGTTGATATTCTCTAGACCAATTGGTGTATTTTTTTTCGTTTTGGCTATTAAAACCCGCAATTTTAAATCCAGACGACCAATCATCTGGCCCGACTTGTGTCATTAGGTTTTTATACATCATATCCTGATCAACAGGGCTTGTTTTATGGCTTTTAAGTTGGAATGTTAGCCCCTGCATATCTAGATAAGAGTCTAGTCCAATTCTATTTGATTGTGAAACTGTGACAGCAAAATATATTGGGACTCTCCATTCAGCATCATTTATAATTCTTAATACCATGATATCCTGAACTCTCAACGCTTGACCCGCAAAAGTAGGTTTTACATTCCACTCTATATACCCCACATTGTTTTTTGGGTCATTTTTCACTGGGACCTGGACCTTCTTTTCTTCCCAGCGTTGTAGTCTAGACGTAATCGCATCAACCTGTTTATCAGAAAGGTCTATAAATTTTGTTTCATCTGAGCGAGCCTCTTTCCACTGCTTTATATACCAAGGAGTATTAAGAAGACTTAGATTAACAACAGCAACATCTTTCCTAACATTTTCTACTTCTTGAAGATACCACAATGGAAAAGTATCATTATCTCCATTAGTAAATACTATTCCATTGGGGCCTACAGACTGTAAAATATTATAACTGTAATCCCACGCTACATAATTCCCAGACCTATCATGAGAATGATAGTTTACACTGAGCATAACTCCAGGCATAAACAATATAACTAGAACAAGCATAATCGATATTAACCTTGTCCCAAGTTCTTTATTTTCAACTTTATTCTGAATGAACTCCCCTATTGCCGCTACTCCCGCACCAATCCATATCGAGAAAGCAAAAAAGCTTCCAACATAAGAATAATCTCGCTCTCTGGGCTGGGGATCATCTTGGTTTAAGTATAATATTATCGCATATCCAGTAAGTAAAAATAAAGACATCACTGAAAAAGACATTCTCTGATCTTTACTACCGTGATATATCATCCCTAATAATCCAAATAAAAGTGCTAAAGGTATCCCAAACTGAGACCAGTATACTCCATCTTCTCTACTATTAGCGCCCATAGGAGTAACACCTTCATCCCTAGATGGACCACGGCCAGCAAACTGCCATAAAAAATATCGGTTATACATTTTTTTTATCTGATAGTCCCAGAAAAAGCTCCACTGTTTATTGATATCAGTTTTCCTATATTGAGATTTTTGCCTTGAGCTATATGAACCGTTATTTGCTGGTGGTCCTACAACCTCATACATTTGCTTTAATCCCCTAAAGCGCCTTGGAAATTGTCCAACACTCCCATATTGCTCTCGCTCAAGATATGATATCATAGACTCAACAGTTTCAGGGTCATTTTCATCAATTGTCGGGTCTTGATTTGAGCGGATAAAAATCATTGAATAGGTAGAATATCCAATCAAAACTAGTGCAATAGATGTTGAAGCTATGCTAAGAATATGTTGTTTATTCATTATCGCCCAAGCCATTAAACCAAAAACTGATAAGATTAATAAGGCTGTACCTCCTACGCCTAAAAATCCTGCAGCCATTTTTGGTAACCCTTTGATGATCCCATTATGAATAACAAAAAATATTATTGCAGTGATAATAACATTTATACCAAATGATTTCCACTCAACTTTAAATTTTCTGAAATAAACGATCAAAGTAACAAATGGAATAGCTAGCAGGTTTAACAGATGTAATCCCGTCGCGAGACCTATCATGTAAGCAATTATTAGTAAATATCTTTCATGACCACTTTCATCGGCTTTTTCATTCCAGAGCAATATAAGCCACACAACTATAGCAGTAAAAAATGTACTAAATGCATAAACCTCTGCCTCTACAGCATTAAACCAATGACTATCTGTAAATGCAAATGCTAAAGCACCTGCGGCACCACCTCCAAAAACAATTAATACATCTGTTATGTTTTTCACTTTACCTCTCCAGTGTGTCACAACTTTGACAGTTGACAAATAAAGGAGCATAACTGCAAGTGCACTTACAATTGGAGAAATAATATTGACACGAAACGCAATGTCTTCATTAAATGGAATCATAGAAAAAATACGGCCAAGTAATAAAAAGAATGGGCTACCTGGTGGGTGTGGTACACCAAGCGTGTGAGAGACTGCGATAAACTCACCACAGTCCCAGTATGATACTGTTGGAGCCATCGTATCAAAATAAACAACAAAGGAAATTATTAAAATAATTAAGGCAATTAATTTATTTAGTCTAATGTAATTAATATCTATCACTGTTTAATCTTTCTTCTTTATACTTTCTCCAGATGATTTTTTATTTTCATCTATCAAATTTAGTTTTAGTTCACTAACTGTATTTATAAGCATTTGCTCTTCATAATCCGTCAAATTATTTTTTGTTTTTTCTTGAACCATCTCTAGTAGGTTAATATAAAAAGATGCTTGTTCTATATTTACGCTTATTTTATCTGTCATAGGGTTTTCCATCTTCCCAAGTGCAATCCAAGCACTTGATTGAAAAGTCCTAACCAGATACATAAAAAGCTGTTCTTTCTTTGACAAACTATCTTTTTTCATAAATAATAATATTATATTAAAATAATAACCCCGGAAAATTTAAAATAGAGTACCTATATACAAAATGATAATTGGCCTCTAATTTAGTTTAATTAATTCTAATCTCTCTTTATAATCTGTCAAAACGCGTTTCTTTATTAAAGTATGCTTATCGAGTAGCGGGTCTTCATCAATGATATTTTTTGCTAGGCTTCTTGCTTTTCTTATAATTGGCCCATCAGCAATCATGTCCGCGATTTTATATTTAATAAACCCACTCTGCTGGTATCCAATATAATCCCCAGGCCCTCGCAATATTAAATCTTCATCAGCGATCCTAAAACCATCATTTGTTTTCTCCATAATATTCAACCTATTTGACGATTTTTCGCTACTACCTCTGTTAACAAGAATACAATAGCTTTTTTCTCTTCCACGACCAACTCTGCCCCGAAGCTGGTGTAACTGTGTTAATCCAAATCTTTCAGCATGCTCAATAAGCATTATAGTTGCATTTGGCACATCAATGCCTACTTCTATAACTGTAGTCGCAACTAATATTTTGATTTTATTTTCCTCAAAATTTTTCATGATTAATTTTTTTTCATCAGATTTCATCTTACCATGAATCACGCCCATTGTATTATCTGGGAATATTTTTTGTTTCAATTTTTTATACATATCAACAGCAGCAGCTATGTCACTTTTTTCTGATTCGTCAACTAATGGATAAACGACCATGCACTGTTGACCCAGCTCTATTTGTTTTTTAATGAATGCGTAAACCTTAGAAAGTCTTTGAGAGTCAATTACCTTAGTTGTAATAGGAATTCTATTTTTTGGGAGCTCATCGATTACTGATAAATCCATATCACCCATATAGGTTATAGAAAGTGTCCTAGGTATCGGCGTAGCTGTCATTGACAATAAATGAGGATTTGAACCTTTACCTATTAGCTTGTTACGCTGGTCTACACCAAACCTATGTTGCTCATCAATGATAACTAATCCAAGATCTTTGAACCTTACATCATTTTGAATAATAGCATGAGTGCCGATAACAACAGATATAACTCCATTTTCTACATTATCGACTATTTTCGTTCTTTCTTTTTTATTCATTTTACCAATTAAAAGACAACATGTTATTTTTACTTTAGACAACTCCTTCTGGAATGAATCATAATGCTGTGAAGCTAAAATTTCGGTTGGCGCCATTAGAGCAACCTGAGCATTATTCCCAACTGCTAAAACTGTTGATAAAATTGAAACAATTGTTTTCCCAGAACCAACATCCCCCTGAAGAAGTCTATTCATGCAAATATTTTTTTTCATATCAGAATGAATTTCTTTAATAACTCTTTTTTGAGCTTTGGTTAATTCAAATTTTAATGAGTCTCGGATTGTTCTAAAATATGGTCCAATATCTTTTAATGATTTCGTTTTTGTACTTTTAATATTTCTTTTTACCAGTGCCATAAAAATCTGTAAAATAAAATGTTCATCAAACTTTAAACGGTAAATTGCTTTTTTGAGATTTTCTATATTTTTAGGGAAGTGAATCTGTTTTAAAGAATCATTTAAGCTATATAAATTATTTGAGTCAATAAAACATTCATCAAATATATCATTATATGATTTTATATTGCTTAGCGCCTGTAATAAAATTTTTCTAATTAATCTTTGTTCAATCCCCACAGATTTGAATTCGCTGGTTAAGGGGTAAATCGATATAATTGACCCAGTATTAACTGGGTTATCATTGTGTTCAAGCATATCAAACTCAGGGTGGTTAATTGTAAAACCATTGTACCATTCAACCTTACCATGGATGGCAACAGTATCGCCCTTTTTAAATAATTTTTTTATATACTTTGCTGAATTAAACCATGTTAGAGTAATCAACCCAGTTCCATCTGAAATAATCACCTGAAATATTTTTTTATATCGCGTGGATTTTTCTCCAAGCGTTTCAACTTTGCCAACAATATTATATTTCTCTCCACGAGAAATATCACGAATTAAGGTTATGTTTGTTCTGTCTAAATGTTTGCGCGGAAAATAATAGATTAGATCTTTAACAGACTTGATTTTGTGATCAAATAATATTTTAGCACGTTTAGTACTGATCTGATCTAACTTTGTTATTGCATCATCAATATCAAAGCTTTTCATATATTTATTAGATAGCAGTAATAACTTTTGTATTTAACTGCACTATTTCCATTCTTTTTTGTAAGTATATGTAATATACTCTTTTTTCCCGGGGTCTAAACTAATTTGAAAATGGATAGTAGATGCGTCTTCTTTCTTATAATCATGCGAAGGCTCTTTAATTACCCAATCCCCATTAATATGTTCTACTATTTTAATCTGAACAGGTTCGGACCTAGTATTATTTACGGCTATCTCTATTACAGCTTCTTCGCTTTTTCTTTGCCTATCATAGTTTAACACTTTTCGTTTACCAGTAATATCAAAAGCATATCCCGCTTTAATACTCGAAGATTGTCCTTTAGGGACTTGTCCCATCAGATCAGAACCAATATACTCAATTCCTCCCAAACCAGAATAAGTATACATATCAATTTTACCAGCAGGAAGTGGTATGCCTAAACCATGTACTTCCGTATTAGATAAAGTAAGCTCTACTTTTAGAGGCTCTTCTTTTTGCTGCCTCTCAGAATTTTCAAATACATAAATTTTTTCATAATCAACATTAAGAGGACCATACATTCTAACAGTAATACTCTCTTTTGCAATCAACTTTTTTATTTTACCAGCATCATATATATGATAATCACCAAGAGAAGACGGAACCAAGTCTGGTGCTGCATGCCTAGCCATTGACATTTTACTTGGAGAGCTTGGCGTTGTAGGCTTTACATTGTTTAGTTTTCCTTCAACAAGTTGAACATTTGTATTGATATAATCTTTGCTAGAATTATTAGCAATAACAGCCTCAGCAACTAGCTCACCTTTTTTCTGGCCACTAAGTATTAATCGATATATAGTATTCCAAGATATATTACTAAGTTTGTAAATAAGATTCGCTTTTAGTCTACCCGCTTTATCATTTTTAATATTCCATGATAGATATGGAGAAAATTTTGGGTCATCAATTTTATCCTTACTCTCAATATACTCTATATTTTCTTTGTTAAAACTTCGAATCCCATTTTTACTCTGTATCGTAATAATTCTATTTGATATTTCTAATAACTCACCATTTATAGTTTTTTCATTTTTTGGTTTTATATTTACAAAGTTACCCTCTTTAGATTTAAAATATTCATCACTTGAAAAAATCTTGTCAATAAACTTTTGGCTTAATACTTGTCCATTATTTAAACGAATAAAAGGCGTGTCTTTGTGAATGCTTTTTGGAATATCATCATATTTTATAATCGTATTCCCTTTGGGTACATTATTCCATATGATTTCTTGTTTTACTAATGCTGTACCATCTTTATAAACAGTCATAGTTGACTCTTTTGAAGACTGTGCCATTAAGATGCAAAGTAAAAATAATATTGTGATTTTTTTCATGATAACATTTTAATGTTAGAATTAATTTTTTCTAGCTCATCCTTTAAATCTATCTTTTTATTATTCTCTCTATTAACAATTTCATCAGGCGCATTAGCTATAAAATTTTCATTTGATAATTTATTATCAATGCCAACTAGAAGTTCTTCAATCTTAGTTCTTCTTTTATTTAATTGCGCTCTTTCTTTTTCCAAATCTACTAATCCTTCAAGCGGAATATAAAGCTCCATTCCGTGAACGACAGAAGCTACTGATTGAGATGGTTTTTGCATAGAGATTCCCACACTATATGAATTTAATTTAGCTAATGAAATAATTAATTCGTTATTTTGATCTATAAAATGTTTTTGTTCTTCATTGCTCTTTATCTTGAGCTCAATCTTTTTTGAAGGAGGTATATTCATTCTACTCCGGACAGCCCGAACAGAAGAAATCACGTCCTGAAGTATATTCATTTCATTATCTATTTTTTCATTTATTGCAGATTTATCTACCACTGGCCATGGTGAGATAATTAAATCTTTATCATTTTCAATCTTAAAATATGACCATAACTCTTCTGTAATGAATGGAGTATATGGATGCAGAAGGGGTAATATTTTCCTT
>Ga0208766_1001118_pt1 | contig 14536 bp, 14 predicted proteins | sample ETN01SmetaG_3_FD_185792 | JGI IMG/M metagenome (GOLD analysis project Ga0208766, IMG submission 185792) | Marine microbial and viral communities from oxygen minimum zone, Eastern Pacific Ocean - ETNP2014F12-01SV263 (SPAdes) (version 2) | ecosystem: Environmental > Aquatic > Marine > Oceanic ... | reverse complement strand
CTCAGACGGGAAATAAAATTTATCTTGAGGTAACCCAAGTTTATGCTTTGTTGCACTGATCTCATCTTCAGGTAAGGGAGCTCCATGGGTGTTATGATCCCCCTCCATCGTAGCAGTACCTTTTGCCATGATGGTCTTCCCAATGATAATACTCGGTTCATTACTGTCTTTTGCCTTTAGGATCGCATCATTCAATTGAGTGTGATCATGACCATCTATTTCTTGGACATGCCACTTGAACCCCTTGAATACCGTTGCATAATCAGTAGAATCTGACCTATCTGTATTTCCAGATATCTGTGCAGAATTCGCATCATAAAAAACAATTAATTTTGAGAGGCCAAGGTGTCCTGCTAAAGATGCAGAACCAAGTGCAACAGGCTCTTGGAGATCACCATCGCTTGCAAGAACATATGTGTAGTGATCTATGAGTTGAGAAGCATTTTTATCTCTGGATGAAAATAAATTACGAAGGTAGGCCTCTGCATGTGTCATCCCTATACCCATCGCAAAGCCTTGGCCAAGTGGACCAGTTGTACACTCAACACCGGGAATCTCCACTTCAGGATGCCCTGGTGTATGGCTACCGAACTGACGAAATTTTCTTATGTCATCCATTTCCAACCAGCCAATGAACAATAAAAGGGAATATTGCAACATGGACATGTGCCCACCAGATAGGATGAACCTATCACGATTGAACCATTCTGGATCATTAGGGTCAAAGTTTAGGTGGTCTCGGTAGAGGAGATAGGCAAAATCAACGCATGACATGGGGCCACCTGGATGTCCACTATTTGCCTGACGTGTTGCATCCATGACCAGTCCCTTTATGACCGATATGGCATATTGGTTCTTCTCTTCTTCTGACCAATTCTTGAAATTTGAGATTTCACTATATGATTTCATAACACTCTTTTATTATTAATAATTAGGATCAGATAATTTGAATTATTGAAAATTTTAGAAAAAATGATGCCTTACCTTAATCCCCATTAACATTTGATAATTGATAAAATTCTTGAATGGTTTTTACAGGAGAGGAAGATTTGAACACCTCCGATCCAGCGACAAGCACGTCAGCGCCAGCATTCAGAACTTCTTTGGCATTATGCACTTTGATCCCTCCATCAACCTCAATAAGTACACGATCAAGGCAATTACTTGACAAAAAGTTCCTGATATTGGTAATACGCTCATTAGACCCTGGTAGATAACCTTGACCTCCAAATCCAGGTTCAACACTCATGACCAATACAACATCCACTTTGTCTAATAAGGGGTATATTTCTTCAAGGGGTGTTTTTGGTTTTATGGATACCCCAACTTTGCAACCACAAGACCTAATGAGTTCAATGATCCCATCAGGGTCATCCGTTGCTTCCACATGGAAGGTGATATTATCAGCTCCCGCACGCGCAAAGGGTTCAACTAACTCTTCAGGCTTAACGACCATCATGTGAACATCTAAAAATTTTTTTGTTTTTGGTCTCAGAGATTTTACCACTGGAGGACCTATGGTCAAATTTGGGACAAACTGATTATCCATGACATCAACGTGTATCCAATGTGCACCACCATCATCACAAATTTTCAATGCAGACCCTAGATCAGAAAAATCTGCTGACAATATTGACGGCGCTAATTTGAATTCAGATGTCATTTTAATCCTTGAAAATTATGAAAATTCATGATCGTGTCACTTCCTTTATATGATAAATATTGTAGCGCCTTTCATTTTAATGGTGGTAATTCATCTAATACTCTCTCATGAAGTTTTTCCTTGGATATGCCACCTGAAAGATATTCGTTGATAAGGTTTAATTGCATGATGCCTCTCTCATAGACCTTTGAATAGGGTATGTCATGAAAAGAGACCATTGAATATCTTGGAATGAATCGATCACTGAATTTCTCTTCTAATTCAAATTCTAGTTCTCTTCTTTTCTTATACAAAGGATCATTAACAGAATCTCTCATCTCTATGTAGTTCTCAAGTGCCATGTTTGCAATGGCATGTCCATTAGGGACTTGAATCTTTGAGAATTCAGAGAAGATCTCACCCCAATCTCCATTGAATCTTACTATCAATTCATTGATCACAGTGCAATCCTGAAAAGAGGCATTCATCCCTTGTCCGAAGAACGGTACTACAGCATGTGCTGCATCACCAAAGAGCAATACCTTATCTTTATAGTGCCATTTATCACAATAGATCGTTGCCAGTTTACCTATTGGATTACATTGATACTCATCCATGAGATCGGGGATCAGTTCTATAGTATCTGGGAAATATGTACTGAAAAATTCAAATATCCGATCACTAGAATCCATCGTTGAAAAACTAACCTCTCCGTTCAGTGGAAAAAATAATGTACAAGTAAAACTATGGTCCATGTTAGGAAGTGCTATTAACATGAATTCTCCCCTTGGCCATATGTGAAGCGCTTTTGGGTCCATCCTATAACATCCTTCGTCATCGGGCGGGATAGTTAATTCTTTGTACCCATGGTCTAATGGATCCTTACGGAAATTGATCGAGGATAACTCGTCCATGGAATCTCTAATTTGAGATGAAGATCCATCAGAACCAAATAATCGATCATAGGTGACCCTATTATCCTCAAATATAATTTCAGATCTATTCAGATCAACGCCTTGAATAGGATGATCAAAAACAATGTTAACATTACCCGTAGCTTCAGCATGATCCATTAATGTCTTATTAAGAAATGCACGTGAGATGGAATAGATCACTTCGTTGCTTTTTTGTCCATATTTTTGCAGGTGGGTACTACCATCGATCTCATGGATCATTCGGCCCTCCATGGGTAAGGTCATGGGACTTATGGTATCAAGAACACCAATATCTCTTAGAGCATCCATTCCTCTTCTTGAGAGAGCAAGGTTGATGGAGCGACCAGCAGATTGATCAAAGAGACGCATGTCCTTTCGCTTTTCATGGATCTCAACTGAATAACCATGTTTTGATAGATATGATGCCATCAATGGTCCAGCCAATCCTGCTCCTACCATTGTGATATGCCCCTTACTGTTCAAGGGATTCTTTTAATATTTCAACAAATTTGAATATCTCCATGAAAGTATTGAAAAGAGGATGAGGAGCAATACGAATTACATCAGGATTTCTCCAATCACATACAACATCATTATCATTTAGGAAATCGAATATCTCCTTTCCTCCAGGAACTACAATGGATAATTGACACCCTCTCTCCTGTGGTGTGATGACATTCACGGCTGGCAGGTGTTCTTGCAACAAAAATTCCAAATATGATGTGAGTTGTATTCCCTTATGACGTATGGGCCCCATTCCAACCTTATCATAAATCTCCATGGAAGATATCAATGGAGCCATGCCCATGACCGGTGCATTACTGATCTGCCAAGCCTCAGATGTTGGTATTGGGTCAAATGAGGATGACATCTCAAATCTTGATTCTTTATTATGTCCCCACCAACCCAATAGTCTAGGTCCATCCCAATCATGATGACGTTCATGAATGAAAACTCCAGATGGTGCGCCTGGTCCACCACATAGGTATTTATAGGTACACCATGCAGCAAAATCTACTCCCCAGTCATGAAGATCCAATGGCACATTTCCTGCACTATGTGCAAGGTTGAATCCAACTGTGACATTTTTTGATCTTCCTGCTTGTGTTATCTTTTCCATGTCCAGTGATTGACCAGTATAATAATTTAGTCCACCAAAATAGATCAGCGCGAGTTCATCACCATAATCATGAATGGCATCAATAATATCATCATGGCGTAAGACCTTCTCACCATGTCGTGGTGATATCTCGATCAAGGCTTCTTTTGGGTCATGTCCATGAAGATCGATCTGGCTTTGTATGGCATATTGGTCAGATGGAAATGCGTCTTTCTCCATCAATATCTTGAATTTTTTTTCATTTGGCTGATAGAATGAAACAAGAAGAAAATGAATATTGACCGTCAATGCATTCATGATCACAACCTCTGGATCCTTTGCACCAACTAATCTTGCTGAGGACTCCGTTAATCTCTCATGATATGCAATCCATCTGCTTTCTTGTCCCAGTACACCTTTATCAGACCATAAGGAAAATTCTTTATTAATTTGATCTAACGCAGTTTTTGGTTGTAGCCCCAAAGAATTACCACAAAAATAGATCATTTCTTTTCCACGATGATTTTTTGGATAATGGAAGTGGTGACGGTATTCACTCAACATGTCATCTTTATCAAGTGACCGAGCAAAAGATTTTGAACTATCGTACATTATTCGAAATGATCGTGTGGAAGACCTAACCAGTCCAAGGCATTCCTATATAGAAGATTATTCTTTGTAGATATTTCAAGATTTGATCTTTCTATCATTGCACCAGGGACACTCTCTCCAAGAGGAAATGGATAATCCGATCCCATGACAATTTTCCTATCACCTACTTTTCCCATGAGATATTGTAGCATGTCAATGTCATGTACCAATGAATCCACCCAAAATTTCCCAAGATAATCCATGGGAGGGATATCATTGTCAATTGCACAAAGGTCAGGCCTTACATCAAATCCATGTTGAATTCGGCCAATGGTAGCGGGGAAAGAACCTCCTCCATGGGCAAAGGCAACCCTTAGATCGGGCAACTTGGCAAAAACACCTCCAAATATCATTGAACAGATGGCTCTACTTGTCTCTGCAGGCATTCCAACCAACCATGGTAACCAATATTTTCTCATTTCTTGGCGTCCCATTATGTCCCATGGATGGATGAATAACGCTGCACCTAATTCTGTCGCAGCCTCAAGGATGGGAAATATTGATCCATCACTTAAATTTTTCCCATTGATGTTTGAACCAATCTGAATGCCAACCAACCCTAGGTCTTTGATGCACCGTTCCAACTCTCCGATCGCCAATTTTGCATCCTGCATGGGTACCGTACCCAGGCCAATGAATTTATTGGGGAATTGATCAACGATCATTGCAATATGATCGTTGAGTATCTTTGATATGAATAGTGCGTGATCTGGCTTTGCCCAGTAACTGAACATGGCTGGAACAGTTGAAAGAACTTGTACATCCACACCAAAGTTTTCACAATCATCAATGCGTGCCAAGGGATCCCAACAATTACATTCAATGATGCGAAAACATTGATCATCCTTCATCATCTTTGCTGAATCTTTGGATTGATGGTCCAAGCTGATCCAACCACCATATCCAAATTTCTTCTCTAGATCTGGCCAAGTCTTAGGCAAGACATGAGTATGTATGTCAATTTTCAAAATAAATCAATCTGGTGGATCCTGGATTGCTCCACAATCATCACAAGTGCGCGAGTCAATGCTCTCCCAATAGGCTTTAAAAAGAGGTGGAAGTTGAGCTACAATATCCTCAAGATCTAAACTAACCTCATGAAGTAGAGAATCACACTCATCGCAATACCATTGGAATGAGTCCAATGCTCCTTCATCTCTCTTGTATTCAACTACCAACCCTACTGTATCCTTAAATCTTTGAGGAGAGTGAGGTAATTCCTTCGGCAATAAGAATATTTCGCCTTCTTTGATGGGAATGTCAACTCGCTGACCATTGTCCATGACCTTCAAGACCATGTCGCCTTCTAGCTGATAGAAAAATTCCTCCACGGGGTCCACATGATAATCCTTCCTTGAATTTGGACCACCAACTACCATGACCATGAAATCTCCATCTTCATATACAACCTTATTACCAACAGGAGGTTTAAGGAGATGTCGATTGTGCTCGATCCAATCCTTGAAATTAATTGGAGGTCTCAATCTACCCCACTTCAATGGTTGCAATGCACTTCAATTCAATCGCAATAGGTGTTGGAAGGGAAGTAACCTCTACTGTTGTACGACAAGGTTGATTATTAACAAAATAATCACCATATATCTTGTTGAAGACATCAAAATCTCTTTGCATGTTTGTTAGGAATACAGTTATGTCAACTAGGTTATCCCATTGGCTTCCTGACTCCTCTAAAATAATCTTTACATTTTCAAAAACAGAGTGGCACTGAGCCTCAATGTCATGGCCTACGGCATTGCCCTGACCATCCATCATTACACCAGGAATGACATTGGTGCCAGGTCTTCTTGGGCCAACGCCTGATAGAAAAAGTAAATTTCCTACTTTTCTTGCATGGGGATATTTACCTACAGGGACCGGAGCCTTATCTGTATTGACTGTTTCATTCATTTGCTTGATCCTCTAATGTCTTTCAATCTTCTCCATGTATCCTCATCAGAGCACAGTCTATCAACGATATCATCATTCAATATTGAGGTCTGAAAAATTTCATCAACATCCTCAAGTTTAACTTGAGTATACCAAATATTATCTGGATAAATTACAACGACTGGACCCAATTCACAGGCATCCAAACAGCCACTTTTATTTGCTCTGATCTTACCCTTTAGACCATGTTGCCCAATGAGTTTAACAAACCTCATTCTAATATCCATTGCACCACACCTGATGCAATCACCTCTTGGACTGTCCTTGGCACGCTCATTGGTACAAATAAAGACATGCTTATGATATTTAGGTGTCATGCGGGTACACAAATGTTCTTTTGTTCTGTGAAAAAATTGATCGCCTCATCTCCACCTTCACGTCCCAAACCAGAATTCTTGATACCTCCAAAAGGTGTCCTGAGATCCCGTAATAGCCAGCAATTGATCCATATTACTCCGGCCTCTATGCTCCTTGAAACTCGTTGTCCTTTTTCTAGGTCTTCGGTCCATATGGTTGCAGATAATCCATAATCTGTATCATTGGCCAATTGTACTGCATCAGATTCTGAATCAAAGGGTTGTAATGTGACCACAGGTCCAAAGATCTCCTCCTGGTTTAACCTTGAAGAGTGATCTAGGTCCTCAATGACCGTTGGTTTGATAAACCAACCATCGGTACATCGACCATCCATTTTTTTTATTTCACCGCCTGCGAGGATGCTCGCGCCTTCTTGTCTTGCTAATTCTATATAACTATTTATCTTGAGAAAATGTTGCTCAGAAGATATTGCTCCAAATTCAGTCTCAGTATCGAGCGGGTCTCCAATGACCAACTCTGATATCTTCGAGCAAAAATCATTCTTGAACTGTTCATAAATGGTCTTTTCGATCAGAATGCGAGAACTACATAGACATATTTGTCCTTGATTTGAAAATGATGATCTAACAACCGTATCTAGCATGCGCTCATAATCACAATCATCAAATATGACCGCTGGATTCTTTCCTCCCATTTCTAATGATAACTTTTTGAATGAATCTGATGCATTTTTAAAGATCGACCTACCAGTTTCAGTCCCACCAGTGAATGAAATGGCCTTGATGCTTTTATTCCTAACCAATAGATCTCCGGTTGTATTCCCTCTACCATGAATGATGTTCAGTACACCTGGAGGTAACCCAACATTGGAACATGCATCTCCAAGGAGGTATGCGGTATAAGGCGTTACCTCAGATGGTTTCGCGACCACGGTATTACCTACGACCAATGCCGGAGCTATCTTCCACGTAAAAAGATATAGAGGCAAATTCCATGGTGATATGCAGCAGACAACCCCAAGTGGAAACTTAATAATTTGATTGTTTGATCTCTTACTGTTCAAATTGGATTCAAACTCAAAATTCTTAGCATGATCAGCAAAAAATTTAAAATTGGATATTGATCTTGGGATGTCAAGAGATCTGGCAAGAGAAATGGGTTTCCCTGTATCTCTGGATTCAAATTTTGAGAATTCATCCAATCGAGAACTAACCTCTTCAGCGATCGCTATTAGATAGTCTGCTCTTTCATGTAAGGTCAATGCAGACCAGATCGGAAATGCATTCCTAGCAGATCGAACAGCATGGTCAACATCATCAATGTTTGAATCCATTAAATGACCATAGACCTGACCTGTTGCTGGATCGTGTAGATCTACTCGTTCATTGGAAGAAGCAGGAACATGTTCTCCATTAATATAGTTTTGAATCAGTTCCATTGATCCTTTACAATCTTGGCGCCAGACATATGTGCATCTGGAAAATTTATACTCCTAAATGCTGGATCTGACTTTAGATAGATCACATGCTCAAATGAGATTTGTTTTTTCATCATGCGCCAAAACGGCCACCATCGACTGAAAGATTATGGCCTGTGATGTATGCAGATTCATCAGATGCCAAAAAGACGATGGTATTGGCTATCTCTTCTGGCGTCCCTAGACGTTTGAGGGAAGTATTTTTCTCCCATTGCCCGTAGACCTCATCAGTGCTCACACCTAATGCTGCTGCCTTGCTCTTAGCGAGTTCTTCAAGCCGAGTTGTCGATGTATATCCAGGCAATACATTATTGACACATATTCCGTATTCACCCAATTCCATGGCAAGGGTCTTACCCCACTGTGCAACACTTCCTCGGATCGTATTAGACACACCAAGCCCAGGTATCACCTGTTTTACTGAGGTGGATATGATGTTTATTATTCTACCAGAACCTTTCTCTTTCATCCCAGGGAATACAGCCTTTGCCATGACCTGATTGCAGATCAATAATCGGTCAAATGCTTCTCTAAACTCATCCTCTTCAGCCTCAATAATCGGACCACCATGGGGGCCTCCTGAATTATTGACCAATATGTCAACGACCTTGCCCAATGACCCTACATGTGAATTTACCTTTCCTTTTAAATCTTCAGGATCATTAAAATCGGCACAGATGGTTTGGTGTACTTGTCCATGTGCATTTTCCAACAAGGATAATGCTTTGTCCAATTTTTCTTGATCACGAGCAACCAACGTAACCTCACATCCAAGACTTGCAAATAAAATGGCAGTTGATCTTCCAATGCCATCAGTACTGCCACATATGATAGCATGCTTTTTCTCTAATGATGATTTCATGATTGAAAATGGTACCCCAAGTTTCGTTTTATATGTTCAGGTAATTCAGGCAGAGCTGACCTTTGAATGAAGAATGTCGATAGGTCTGCTAATTCTGCAAAGACCTTATGGCGGTCTGCGGTAGATTTTAGGTAGGCATGCCCTGATGAACCACCAGTCCCGATCTTGGCACCTATCATTCTTCTTACCATTAAGGCATGTCTTTGTCTCCAAGTAGTGAATAATTCATCAACATCCATTAGCCGTGATAAAAAATTAAAAGGAGAATGTAATATGGGCTCATCTCGATATAGAAAGATAAGCAATGCCGCCTGTGTCGCCTTGTGTGAAAATCGTTTTTTATTACCCTTTATCAGATCATCATGTTTTTTTGGATCGATCATTGCCTCGAAAGAGGATACGGCTCTTCCATGCTCCTTAAGATGGTACTCTATCTCACTTTCCGAATAGTTAGGGTTATTCATGATCACACTCTCTTCATTCTTCAGCATGGATCTCACAGCATCACTATACTGTTTCCAAAAATCAAATCCCTCGAATGACAAAAAGGGTGTCCTCTCTAGCCAAGTCTCAAGCAGTTGAAAAAGTGACCTATCGCTCTCAGAAAACTCTACATCTTGTTTTTCCTTGTCCATGATCGCATCCTTATAATCCTTGCCACCATAATTGATCCTATCAATCCGTTGTAACCCCAGTTTATTCTCTAATTTTCTAAACTGGGCACTTTGGAAGCCTGATGAAGGGAATAGATCATCTCTAAATTCTAAAAAATCCATCGCTGTCATTGTCTCCAATACCCGTACCTGGTCTATGAGTATCTTTTGTATTTCTATGACCCTATCTAACCTTGATACAGCAAGACTCACATCAGACTCAAGAACGGATTCCTTATTAAAGATCAATAGCACCGAGTCCAACTCATGAATTAACTGCTTGAACCAAAGTTCATAGACTTGGTGAATAATAATGAATAGCATCTCATCATGAGCAGGAGTCCCACGCTCTGCACTCTTCAACTTTTGGCTATTCAGAATATCGTCAAGTTTTAAGTAATCACTATAATTCAATGGTTTTTTACTCATAATTTTCTAGTCCCATTCAAATCCAGAAACACTATCAGTCAATACACTGACCTCAATAGTATTATAATCACGTATTTTTGATATGTAATAGTAAAGATATTTTGTCGATTGTTCATCATCCAACCATACAGAATCTGGAAATCCAAATGTCTCGAGAACATCTTTCTCAGATGGATTCTCCTTCAAGAACTCCCATATGTCATACTCTGACATGTATCCAAGAGTATAGACCGTCTCCTCCAGAGGCTCTGTAGTTACATTCTTCGTAGGTGGCATGACAACTGGCTTAGGCGGTGGAGAAGCACATGAAAGACATAGTCCAATGAATAATATGCGAAAATACATTGCCAGAAAATACCCAGATTAATTTTGTTCAATCAATAGATTATATCAATTGTAATCTGGTCTTTCTTATCAAAAAGAAAAGTTTTACTTTATGAATTAACATATAATTACTTTACGAATTAACATATAAAAGGATTGAAGAGTATGTCAAAAATAGATAAAAAGGATAGGTTTTATTTCAATCGAGACTTTTTAGGAAGCGCATCTGGACGCTCAATAAGAATACTATCAGAATACTATGGGCCCCTGCAACGCTTGGAACGTAACAAAATATCAGATACGATCGTTTTCTTTGGATCAGCGAGAATATTATCAAGAGAGGATGCAGAGCAAGCATTGTCAAATGCACCAAAAAATGCCGATCAGAAACTCATTGCTCGCATGAAAATGGATATGAAGATGAGTCGCTACTATGAGGATGCACGCGAACTAGCAAAAAAATTGACAAAATGGAGCAAGGGATTAAAGGGAACCAAACATCGCTACATCATCTGTTCTGGCGGCGGTCCCGGGATCATGGAAGCATCAAATCGGGGTGCGTCTGAGGCAGGAGGAGTAAATGTAGGACTTACTATTTCATTGCCCTTTGAATCTTCGGGAAACAAATGGATCTCTGATGATCTGGACATGAAATTTCATTACTTTTTTATGCGTAAATTTTGGTTTCTCTATCTTGCAAAAGCATTGATCGTATGGCCAGGTGGGTTTGGAACACTTGATGAAATAATGGAACTATTAACTCTTATTCAAACTGAGAAGATCAAAAAACGATTACCCATTGTATTATATGGAAAGGAATTTTGGGAAAAAGTAGTGAACTGGGATTATCTTGTTGAGGTCGGGACCATATCAGCTGAAGACCTTGAACTATTTCATATTTCTGATGATATTGGGGATACTTTTGAGTATGTTACAGACTTCTTAAATAATAATGAATTGAAAGGTCCAAACTTTTGATACGCAAATTTCCATATCTATTTCTTATCAGTTCAATCCTTTTTGGTCAGACTGAACCAGTTAAGGACATACACAGAAATGATCCAAGGGTCTGGGCACTGACCCATGCCATGGTTCATACAGAACCAGGAGATTCCATTAAAGATGCGACTCTGGTGATCAGGGACGGTAGAATTGAAAAAGTTGGTCGCTATATCAAGGTCCCGCTTGATGCATACGAGATCGACATGGAAGGAGCACATGTATATCCAGGCTTTATTGATGGCTGGTTGCAGGTAAAACAAGATGAGAAGATCAAGAGTCCTGATGATCATTGGAATAATAAGATCAGGGCTGACTATCGAGCAAAAGATGATCTAAAAATAAAACAAAAAGATCTAAAAGCACTCCATGGCATAGGTATCACTTTAGCTCATGTGGTACCTGAAAAGGGAATCTTCAAGGGCAAGACAGACCTTGTGGTCCTTAATGATGAGATGGTCTCTGTTGCAAAAGATGTCTCCCAGTTAATAGAGTTCAAAACGACTGGATGGTCAGACAGGGGGTACCCTAACTCCTTATTAGGCGTCATTGCGGTGATAAGACAGACCTTCATGGATGCAGATTGGTATCAACGCTCGCTTGAAGTGATCAAAGATTACCCTGAAGAAAATGAACCTCTCCCCTTAAATCCATCTCTATTGGAATTGGCAAATTTTAAAAATGAAAGACGTCCTGTTCTTTTCATGACAAATGAAGAGCATGGCGCTCTGCGATCATTGAAGATCGCTGAGGAGTTCAATCTAAATCCATGGCTACTTGGTAGTGGATATGAATATAGAAGGTTAGATGAGATCAAAGAGCATAATCCCTTCATGATCTTCCCTCTTGATTTCCCAAATAAACCAAAGGTACAAGACCCATACATCGCCCTCCAATTCTCAAATGAACAATTAAAACATTGGGACATGGCGCCAGACAACATTAAAAAGGTCTTTGATGCAGACCTTCGTTTTGGTCTCACTTCTGGAACCTTGAAAAAGAAATCGGATTTTAGAAAGAACATCCGGAGGATTATTGACCGTGGAATATCACAAGAGGTCGTACTCGCCGCTCTTACAACCTATCCTGCCGAGGCCATGGGAATGGACAAGGTCCTAGGAAAGATCCAACCTGGTTTCATGGCTAATCTAGTCATCACCGATGGGAATTATTTTGACCTTAGATCGAGAGTAACATCTGTCTGGCTTGCTGGAAAAGAAAAATACATTACTGAAAGACACAAGATCATTCTTGCAGGAAAATGGGATATTGATATCATGGGCAATACCTATGAACTTGAACTATCAGTTCCCAGCATTTATAAGAAAGACAAAAATAAAAACCAGACAGCCTTGGCAAATAATCAGTTGGAAGGAAAATTAAAGATAGGTGATGAAACACTTAATTTGATAGGTTTGAAGATCCATGGTAAAAACATTGAGTTCAAGGTAAATGGCTCTTTGTTGGATGTTGATGCCATGCTTGCCTTCAATGGTGAGGCCAAGAAAGATAAGATCATCGGCATGATCTATGATGGCTCAAAAGATTACGACTTCAAAGCAAAGCGCACGGTTGAAGTAAAACCAATTCCTAGAGACAAAGAATTGGTAAGTGAAGCAAAATTATTCTTTCCTGAAGGTGCATATGGGTTGGATAAAGAACTCCTCTCCCCAAATGCAATTTTGATAGACAATGCAACGCTCTGGACCTGTGGCTCAAAGGGCATCGTAGAAGAGTGGGACATCCTTTTTGTCAATGGTAAGATAGACAAGGTTGCACCTGACATCAGCGTGCCAATGGGAAGTGCTCTTATCATAGATGGGACTGGAAAACATGTAACACCCGGACTGATCGATTGCCATAGCCATTCCGCTGCATCATCCATTAACGAAGGTGCACAAGCAGTAACGGCTGAGGTACGAATACGCGATGTATTATTTGCAGATGATGTAAACATTTACAGACAACTTGGTGGAGGACTGACCACGGCAAACGTCCTTCATGGTTCTGCCAATCCGATCGGGGGGCAAAATGCTGTCATTAAACTCAGATGGGGTTCTGGGCCTGAGGGTCTCCTTTTCAAGAATGCTCCTCAAGGCATCAAGTTCGCATTAGGTGAGAATGTCAAACAGGCCAATTGGCAAGGCAATGGTAGATACCCTCAAACTCGAATGGGTGTTGAGCAGGTCATCAGGGATGCATTTAGAGCAGCACAGGATTACAGGCATCGTCATAAGACCTATGATAGAAATTCCAAAGCTCAGAAGAAAAAGATTCCACCAAGAAAAGATCTTGAACTAGAGGCTTTGGCCGAGATATTGGAAGGAAAAAGATTACTCCATTGTCATTCCTACCGACAAGATGAGATATGGATGTTGACCCGTATTGCAGAAGATTTTGGTTTTACAATTGCAACATTCCAACATGTTCTAGAAGGATATAAAGTTGCTGAACGCATTGCGGAGCATGGAGCAGGTGCTTCCACCTTTTCGGATTGGTGGCAATATAAATACGAGGTCATTGATGCGATACCATACAATGGAACATTAATGGCAAAGAATAATGTTCTGGTATCCTTCAACTCTGATGATTCTGAGTTGGCAAGAAGAATGAACACTGAGGCCATGAAGGCTGTCAAGTATGGTGGACTTTCAGAGGAAGAGGCACTACACTTTGTAACGATCAACCCCGCAAAACAATTAAAGATCGACAAATGGGTGGGTTCCTTGGAAGAAGGCAAGGACGCTGACTTTGTCATATGGGATGGAGAACCTCTCTCCATCTACTCAAAAGTCCTGGAGACTTGGATCGAAGGCACCAGATTTTGGTCTGTGGATGAGAATGCCCAACTAGAAGAAAGAGACGAGACAGAAAGAGAAAATTTGATACAAAAGATATTGTCTCACAAATCTTCATCTTCTGGTAAGGACATGAGACCAAACAGCAGTACACCTAGACATTTTCATAACTGTGAGATCAATGATATTGAACTCATGGGGTCGGAGATTCAAAAATGAGATATCTAGTCATAGTATTCATTATCTCAAATCTATTTTCAAATAATCAGATTCCAGGAACTGAACAGAAAAGGCCCATACTGCTTCGCGGAGGCACGCTCCATACAGTTTCAGGTGATATTTTGGAAGAACATGATCTATTGTTTGCAGAGGGAAGGATCATAACCATAGATGAACAGATCC
>Ga0208766_1001108_pt1 | contig 14577 bp, 11 predicted proteins | sample ETN01SmetaG_3_FD_185792 | JGI IMG/M metagenome (GOLD analysis project Ga0208766, IMG submission 185792) | Marine microbial and viral communities from oxygen minimum zone, Eastern Pacific Ocean - ETNP2014F12-01SV263 (SPAdes) (version 2) | ecosystem: Environmental > Aquatic > Marine > Oceanic ... | reverse complement strand
GCATGACTAAGCTTTCGCATGAGCTACTTCGTGACCTAGATAAAGAGACAGTCGGTTTTATTGATAATTATGATGGCTCTGAAAGTGAACCTTCAGTTCTTCCAACTCGAGTTCCTAATTTATTAATTAATGGCTCTTCAGGTATTGCTGTTGGTATGGCCACTAATATTCCAACTCATAATCTTACAGAGGTCACTGAAGCCTGTCTTAGAGTGATAGATAATGAAGATATTACGGTAGATGAATTGTTAGAAGTGCTCCCTGGTCCAGATTTTCCAACTTCAGGAATAATCAATGGTGCAAGTGGAATCCGAGAAGCCTATGAGACAGGAAAAGGAAAAATTTATTTACGCTCAAGATCACACATTGAAGGTGAAGATAAATTAAGTATTGTAGTTACTGAGCTGCCTTATCAAGTGAACAAGGCTAGACTGATTGGCAAAATTGCAGAGCTGGTTAAAGATAAGAAGATTGATGGTATTACTGGGCTAAGAGACGAATCAGACAAAGATGGCATGAGGATGGTCATAGAGCTTCGTCGTGGTGAGGTGCCAGAGGTTATGCTTAATAACCTATACAAGCTTACCGAGATGCAAACGGTTTTTGGTATCAACATGGTCGCAATTGATCACGGTATGCCAAAATTAATGAATCTTAAATCTGTATTAAATGCATTCATTGCTCACAGAAGAGAGGTAGTAACAAGACGCTCTATCTTTGAACTCAATAAAGCCAAAGATCGAGCCCATTTGTTAGAGGGTTTGTCGGTTGCACTCTTTAATATAGATGAGATTATTGAACTGATAAAGGCTGCGCCAAATCCAAGCGAAGCTAAAGACGGGTTGGTTGCAAGAACCTGGAAAGGCTCTGTAATAAAAGAGCTAATTGGCGATAGAGATATGGCACAGTTCAAGCCTCAAGATCTGGAGCCTAGCCTGGGTCTTCAGAAAAATGGTGATTACCAGTTATCAGAGAAGCAAGCCCAAGCAATTCTTGACTTAAAGCTTCATAGATTAACTGGACTTGAAAAAGACAAAATCTTTAATGAATTTAATGAATTACTTGAGCAAATTAAAAGCCTATTAGACATTCTTCAAACGCCAGATCTTTTGATGGAAGTAATTAGAAATGAAATTATTGAGATTAGAGATAATTTTGGTTCCGAGAGAATGACTGAAATTTTAGAGGACAAGATTGACTTGACTCTCGAAGATTTGATTGCTCAAGAGGATAGGGTCGTCACTCTCTCTCATGGTGGTTATGTAAAAGCCCAATCACTAGGTGATTATCATGCACAAAGAAGAGGTGGAAAAGGTAAAGCAGCTACCAAGATGAAAGATGAAGATTTTGTAGATCAATTGTTTGTCGCCAATTCCCATGACACTGTTCTTTGTTTTTCCTCTACAGGCAAGGTTCATTGGCTAAAAGTCTATGAACTTCCAATGGCATCAAGAATTTCAAGAGGAAAGCCAATCATTAATCTCTTACCATTAGAGAAGGATGAATCAATCAACGCAATATTGCCTGTCAAAGAGTTTACTGATGACCAGTTTGTCTTTATGGTAACAAGCTCTGGTACTTGTAAAAAAACCTCTCTTACAAATTTCTCAAGACCTAGAAAAGGTGGCATCATTGCAATTGAGTTAAGAGATGATGACAAACTTGTAGGTGTTGAGATTACTGCAGGAGAGCATGACATTCTTCTATTCTCTTCTGCTGGTAAATCTATTCGATTCAGAGAGTCAGATGTACGCTCAGTTGGAAGAACTGCAATTGGCGTTAGAGGTATAAGGTTAGCTGATAAAGATAAAGTCGTTTCACTGATTGTTGCTGAATCAGATGACCCAATCCTTACTGCAACGGAAAAAGGTTATGGTAAGAGGACTCAGTTGGATGAATATCGCACACAGGCAAGAGGTGGCTCAGGCGTTATTTCAATTAAAACATCAGATAGAAATGGACAAGTTGTTGGAGCTATCCAGGTCACCGATGAAGATGAAATGATGTTAATTTCAGATAAAGGAACTCTTGTCAGGGCCAGGGCATCGGACGTATCAATAATTGGTCGAAATACTCAAGGCGTTACCTTAATCAACATTGCTGATGATGAAGCGCTCGTTTCAGTTGCTAAAATTGCAGAATCTGAGGATGATGATGATGATGATGATGAGATTCAGGGAGAAACTGAAGCTTCTACTGAAGATTAGTCATTACTAAAATTTATTTTGATTTAGTTTTAAATAACAAGTTTTTTCAAAATTATTATAAATAGTCCTTTTTCTATTGCTATAATCTTGTCAGAGTATGAAATTCTTCACTCTCTGTTTTTAAAATAATCCTTTAGGAGAAAGATATATGAATATTAAATTCACTACTAAAGTATTCGGTGCAATTGCTGCAGCTTTATTGCTTAGCACTTCAGCGAATGCTGCTAAATGTGGAAAAATTACAATTGCAGATATGAACTGGGCATCAGCATCTTTGATGGCTCATGTTGATAAAGCAATGCTAGAAGCTATGGGCTGTGAAGTAGAACTTGTTGCAGGTGCTACTATGCCTACATTCACTTCAATGAATGAAACGGGTCAACCAGACGTTGCGCCAGAGATTTGGGCGAATGCAATGGCTGATCTAGTCGATAGTGCTGTTGGTGCAGGTCGTTTACATATCGGTAACATTGCCCCAATGAGCGGACTAGGTGAAGGCTGGTGGGTACTTCCTCACACGCTTGATGCACATCCTGAGCTAACTACAGCTCAAGCCATTCTTGCGCGTCCTGATTTATTCCCAGACAAAGAAGACCCTTCAAGAGGTGCCTTCCACGGTTGCCCTGCAGGTTGGGGTTGTCAACTATCAAATCAGAGCCTTTACAAAGCATTCGATATGGAAGCTTTGGGCTGGAACTTGATTGATCCAGGTTCAGCTGCCGGTCTTGACGGATCGATTGCTAAAGCTTCTGAGCAAGGTGAGAACTGGTTTGGTTATTACTGGAACCCAACTTCTCTAGTTGGAAAGTTTGACCTACAAGCTGTTGACTTCGGAGTTCCTTATGCTGGAGATGACAACTGGGTTGGATGTATTGCACTAGGTGGCGCTAACTGTTCTGATCCTGAGCCATCAGCATGGATTGAATCTCGCGTTAACACTCTATTGAGTGATAACATGTACTACAACGGTCCTAAGGGCGCAATGGCTTACTTTGCGGCAAGAACATGGCCGGGAACAATCATGAACGAAATGCTAGTTTGGATGGAAGATACTGGTGGAACTGGAGCTGATGCTTCTGTTGAATTCTTATCTTCTCATGGAGACGTTTGGAAGGCTTGGGTAAGCGCTGATGTTGCTGCCTCAGTTGAAGCTTCTCTATAAAAAAAAGTAAGTAAATTATTTACTTAATAAATTGCCCGTAGATTTTATGATTACGGGCAATTTTTATTGAGTCAATATATTTGAAATAAAAATTGTTTTTTAATAATGAATTGGCGGTAAATGTTAGAATGAAAAAGTTACTAAAGGGAGCTCATTATGGCAGCAGTTAGGCCGATACCTCAGCAAAGCATTATAGAATGCATACCTCCTGCATCTGAAATCGCAGATTTACGAATACTGAATAAAGATTTGAACTTTATTCAAGCCATGACAAAAAGAGCAGATGATCTAACATCACAAACACTCAGTGCAACAGATTACTCACAGTTAGTCAAAATTACTGATAGTTTCGCAAAGCTTGCAGAGAGGGCTGAAGAAAAAAACAAAACATTAAAGGAGTTATCAAACAACTCCAATCCAATGACCGAAGTTAATAGTTCAGCAGAGCTTCTAGAAAAGGTTCAGCTGTTAGCTCAGAGTCTTGAAACCAAAACTCAAGAACTTTCAAATTCATACATTTCAAATGAAAATTCTTTGTTTGAGAGTTACGGGTCTTCCATTTCTGAGATGAGTAACAGAGTTGACTCAATGGGCTCGGCTGATGAAGTTATTTCAGTCTTTCCAGAACTTGAAAAATTGATTGAAACAATTGGTGATAATGCGCGTTTCATAAACAACAATCCAAAGTCAGAAGAGCTCTCTGAAAAAGTCAGTCAACTTGCATCGAATTACACTGATAAAGCAGAACAATATTCAGCAGAATTTATGAGTGAGATGGGTTCACAAATTTCACTTCTCAATCAAAAAATTGATGGTTTAAAGGCTAATATTGACTACCTTAATTCGAATTCATCTCTGCAATCACATGTTGAACAGCTTTCTCAAATAAGAGAGCAAGTGAATGCATCAGCATCAATATATAAGAACTATTCTGGTGCTCGAGATATGGTCTACAACTTAGATACATTGAGTATTTCAACCCATGCCCAAGCTCAGGAGATGGCTGATAGTCATGAGATTGTATCTGACTTGATGCCTTTAGTAAATGATCCTGAAGCTCTCATTAGAGCCGTCAAAGAGGCAGCTATTAGGACTGACGTTGGTACAGTTGAAAATGTACTAATACCACTAACCAATAAAGCAAATGAACTCAGTGCAAAGGTTGTTGAGCTTGCCGGTCAATATTCTGCTGGTAACTATGGTGATATAAAAGTTAGAGCGATTTCAAGTTTTGATAAGACTGTTGAAAGACTAGACAGGCAGTATATTTCAATTCGTTCGACCGATCCAGAAGCGCTGGCTGTCAATATTCAAAATTCAGCTAATGAGACTACCTCAAATCTAGAGTCAATTCGCTCAGTTGACCCTGCATCTCAGACAGAATACTTTGCCTCATTATCTACAACCGTTGCTGATTCAATAAATACTTCTGGTTTTAATGTTTTTATGAACAACGTCATTTCAATACCGGGTGACGTCATGATGAGCTCTAGAAACTGTGTTGATGCTGCATTTAAAGACTTTACTAGAGAATTTGGAAACAACATTGAGTCATTTTTTGACCCTTTACTAACATTCTTAATTGTCATAGAAAAGTTACTTTTAGCAACGCCATGGCCAGTATTTATGGCTTTTGCGGGCGTTCTTGCTTGGTTGGGATCGAGAAGTATTAAGTTATCAATAGGCTGTATGTTAGCTTTCTTTATCATTGGGTTTTTAGACATGTGGGAGCCAATGATTTCAACGGTTACAATGATTTCAGCGGCAACAATCCTTTGCTTAGCGCTTGGAATACCACTTGGAATATGGATGTCAAGGTCAGATAGAGTTCAATCAATGATTACACCTATACTTGATATCATGCAGACCATTCCACCTTTTGTATATTTAATTCCTGTTGTTATGATGCTGGGAATTGGTAAAGTACCCGGATTAATTGCGGTGTGTATCTATGCTATGCCGCCTATTGTGCGCTTGACAAATTTGGGTATACGCTTGGTAGATAAGGAGGCTATGGAGGCTGCAGATGCTTTTGGTGCTACTTATAGGCAGCGATTGTTTATGGTACAAATGCCGCTTGCACTTCCCAATATCTTTGCTGGAGTTAACCAGACCATTATGATGGCACTAGCTATGGTTGTTATTGCCTCGATGATTGGAGTGGCAGGCCTTGGACTACCAGTATTGCAGGCTGTTCAAAATCAATATTTATCAATGGGTGTACTCAATGGTCTAGCTATTGTGGCCTTGGCAATTGTATTTGACAGGGTTTCTCAGTCATTTGGTACCCGGATTCAGAAGCACCGTTCAGGAGATGTATTATGAGTCAGGATGTTAAAGTTAAAATTTCTAATTTAACCAAGATTTTCGGACCCAAGGCGCAATCTGTCCTAAAGCATGTCGACAATGGAATGGGAAAAGATGATCTCTTGAAAGAGCACCAGCATGTTCTTGGTTTGAGTAATATTAATCTTGAATTAGCCAATAAAAATATTGAAGTCATTATGGGGCTTTCTGGGTCTGGAAAATCAACCTTAATTCGTCACATCAATAGACTCATTGAACCAACTGCAGGATCAATAATAGTAGGCGGTGAAGATGTTATTCAAATGCCAATGGAGAAGCTAAGGCAATTTAGGCAACAAAAAACTGCAATGGTATTCCAAAGTTTCGCTCTCCTACCTCACAAAACCATTATGGACAATGTTTGCCTAGGTGTGCATTTACAGGGTGTCAAGGAGGATGAATCAATATCAAGAGCAAAGAGATGGATTGACCGAGTAGGGTTAACAGGATACGAAGACCGTTATCCTTCACAGCTTTCAGGCGGTATGCAGCAGAGGGTCGGTTTGGCAAGAGCCTTGACCTGTGATACTGAGATTCTAATGATGGACGAGGCATTCAGTGCACTTGACCCGCTCATTCGAAGCGATATGCAAGATTTGCTTTTAGAGCTTCAAAACGAACTTCACAAGACCGTTATTTTTATTACCCATGATCTTGATGAGGCACTTAAAATTGGTGATCGAATTGCGATTCTTAATGGTGGTGAGCTTGTTCAACACGGCACATCTCAGGATATCTTAATGTCGCCTGCAGATGACTATGTAAGGGATTTTGTTAAAAAGGTGAATCGCTCCCATGTTTTGCATGCCAATTCAGTCATGACTGACAAAAAACCAGAAAAAGGCTCAACGAATATTAAGGTTAATGAAATGGAATCTATTGACTCTGTATTGTGTGAGATGCTTAGGCACAATGCAGACTGCTGTATCGTCCAAGACTCAAATGGGTCAGATATTGGCTACCTAAACAAGAAGGATATTGCTGAGGTTGTTCAGCCACTAGAAGTAGCAAAAAATTAATGCTCTCTTGTAGCGTTAAAAGTTAATTCTGGGTGGCGCTCTATAGTTAGTTGAAGATTGACCATAGTTGGCGCTAAGTAAGTTAGCATCCCCGCACTATCAATAGCTATGTTGTTGCCAGCTTTGATTTTTAGTTGCTCAATGTATTTATCTTCTCCGCTTACCCATCTGGCTGTTGCAACATTGATGGTTTCAAATTGACAATCAACGCCATACTCGTACTTGAGCCTATGCGCAACAACATCAAACTGCAATATACCAACGGCCCCTAGAATTTGAGAGCTGTTAGAAACAGGCCTAAAGACCTGAGTTGCTCCTTCTTCAGAGAGCTGATCCAGTCCTTTTTGGAGTGCCTTTGCCTTTAGGGGGTCTTTCAGTTGAGCTCTTCTAAATAATTCTGGAGCAAAGTTCGGTATCCCTTGAAAATTAATTTTCTCGCCCTGTGTAAAAGTATCACCAATACCAATGCCTCCATGATTATGTATTCCAATAACGTCCCCAGCATGAGCCACTTCTGTAGCACTTCTCTCTCGAGACATAAAAGTAACAGCATTGGCAATCTTAATTTGTTTACCTGTTGAGACTTGAAGAACTTTCATACCTTTTTGATACTCGCCACTCACAATTCGCATAAATGCTAAACGATCATGATGCTTGGGATCCATATTGGCTTGAATTTTAAAAACAAAGCCCGAAAGTTTGGTCTCTTCTGGAAGCACTATCCTTGAATCACTCTCGCGACCCTGAGGTGTTGGAGCATATTGGATAAAACCATCAAGAAGGTTTTCAATGCCAAAGTTGTTTATGGCTGAACCAAAAAAAACGGGTGTTTGTTTTCCCTCTAGAAAATCATTAATATCGAAAGGGTTTGTAGTTCCAGAAATGAGTTCAATTTCTTCACGAGCTTCGTTGGCAAGGTGCTCACCTAACAAATCATCAAGCTTAGAATTATCGATACCATTAATTACAGTATTGTCACCAATACTCGCATTTTTTCCACTTTCAAACAGATAAACTTTGTCTTCAAGGAGGTGATATACGCCCTTGAAGCCTTTTCCCATTCCAATAGGCCAGGTGATAGGAGAGCATTCAATATTTAGGACTGATTCCACCTCATCAAGAAGCTCTATGGGCTCTTTTCCCTCTCGGTCAAGTTTATTGATAAAGGTTAGTATTGGTGTGTCTCTAAGCCTGCAAACTTCCATGAGCTTAATGGTTCTTTGCTCAACCCCTTTAGCAACATCAATAACCATTAGGGCTGAGTCAACAGCGGTCAGAGTTCTGTATGTATCTTCAGAAAAATCCTCATGGCCAGGGGTATCTAAAAGATTAATGACGTGATTATTGTATGGGAATTGCATCACTGAGGAGGTTACTGAGATGCCTCTTTCTTTTTCCATCTCCATCCAGTCACTGGTAGCATGCGTAGCAGCTTTTCTAGCTTTAACGCTTCCAGCAGTTTTAATTGCGCCACCGTAAAGTAAAAGTTTTTCTGTGACGGTCGTTTTGCCAGCATCAGGGTGAGAAATAATCGCAAAAGTGCGACGTTTAGAAATTTCTGACATGGTATTTAAGCTTTGGGAAGGGTAACGCCAGTTTGACCTTGGTATTTCCCTTTCCTATCTTTATAGGAAGTTTCACACATTTCATCAGACTCAAAAAATAGCATTTGAGCCACTCCTTCATTTGCATAAATTTTTGCCGGAAGAGGGGTTGTATTTGAAAATTCAAGAGTGACATGGCCCTCCCACTCAGGTTCTAGTGGAGTGACATTGACAATGATGCCACATCTAGCATAGGTTGATTTTCCAAGGCAAATAACAAGTGTTGAGCGCGGTATCTTGAAGTACTCTACAGTGCTTGCTAGTGCAAAAGAGTTTGGAGGAATAATGCATTCATTAGAGTTAACTTCGACAAAGCTTTGCTCATTGAAATTTTTAGGGTCGACAATGTTGTGATTAATGTTAGTAAAGATTTTAAATTCGGTTGAACATCTAACATCATAGCCGTAGCTTGAGGTGCCATATGAAATAATCTTCTGACCCTCAGTCTTACGAATTTGTTGCGGCTCGAATGGATTGATCATCTCATTTTCAAGAGACATTTTTTTAATCCATTTGTCTGATTTAATACTCATGGGCTCGTATTTTACAGTCCAATAGTTTAATTATTTACCTAATCTTGATGCTTGCTAAGCTAATTAAAACGAGTATTAAAGTAACAATCCAAAAGCGCACAATAATCTTCGGCTCTTTGAGTCCTTTTTTTTCAAAGTGATGATGAATCGGAGCCATCAAAAAAAATCTTTCCTGGGTTCTCTTGAAGTAACCAATTTGTATAATAACTGACAAGGTTTCTGCTACAAATATACCGCCCATCAGTATCAATAAAATTTCTTGATGGACGATGATAGCAATGACAGCTAATACTGCACCAAGTGATAAAGATCCAGTGTCACCCATAAAGATTTCAGCCGGATAGGTATTAAACCACAAGAAGCCAAAACCTGAGCCTATAAGCGCTGCACATAAAACAAATGCCTCGCCTGTTCCAGGCATAAATGGCATATTAAGGTACGCAGAAAAATTATAGTTTCCACCAATATATGCAAAGACTCCGAGAGCTCCGCTGATGAGGATAACGGGCATAATGGCTAAGCCATCCAGTCCGTCAGTTAGGTTTACAGAGTTCGACCCCCCAACGATAGCAAACCAGCCAATGATCAAAAACCCTAGTGCGTTGAGTGGAATCACAAGATCCTTAAAGAAAGGAATCAAAAGTTCAGCACCAATAGTCTTTGAGTTTAAGCTTAAAAGCCAAATACATATTATTAAAGTGCTAATTGTTTGAGCAGATATTTTCTGTCTTCGACTGAGCCCATCTGAATTTTGTTTTTTTATCTTTAGGTAGTCATCGATAAAGCCAATTGAGCTAAACAGAAATGCTGTAAGTACGACAATCCATAGAAAAGGATTTCGCCAGTCTCCCCAAATCATGATACTGGTAAAAAAGGCAAAAAGGATGAGAACGCCTCCCATTGTAGGGGTGCCTTCTTTCTCTAAATGCGTCTCTGGTCCGTCATCACGTATGACTTGTCCGATTTGATAGTGCTGTAGTTTTGAAATAATCCATTTACCGAGAATTAATGTAATGAGAAGCGATGTCATCATTGCAAAAACCGCTCGAACTGTTAGGTAGCTTAATACATTAAAGCCAGTATCTAGTGAGGATAAAAAACTTATCAGTTCAAGAAACATTTCTAGTTATCCTTCGCTTCAACAAGTATGAGTTCAAAAATTAAGTAGGAGTCCTGAGGTATATTTCCACTCGGCGCATCTCCGTAAACATATTCGTATGGAGCAATGACAGTTCTTCTCTCACCAATATGCATTTGTTTGACACTGTAATCAATAATACTAATAATATCACCACTCCCAAGGGTGAATTCAATAGGACTTCCAGGCTCGCGTAAAACATGACAGCAGTATGCCATTAAAGCAACATCTACACTGACGGTTTGCCCATCAATAGCTAGATTGCCTTCTCCATTGTTATTAATCTCTGAGAAAAAACCTAGCTCATCTTTAAAAGCATCAGGATAGTTTGCTAAGACATAGTCCTCAAACTCTTGTAGACGTAATTTTTGTTGAGCAAGTATGTCCTCATTTCTAATTAATTCTTGAGCTTTAAAGGTGTCTTCATTTGCAATAAATTCGTTAGCTTCATCACCCACTCTCTCAATTTTTACAGTTTCTAGAATGTCACCTTGCTTAATAGAGTTCACAACATCCATACCTTCAACAACACTCCCAAATACGCTATGTTTGCCATCAAGCCAAGGCGTTGGAACATGGGTAATAAAGAATTGTGAACCGTTGGTGTTTGGGCCAGAGTTTGCCATTGAAAGAACGCCTGGCTTATCGTGTATTAAGTCAGAGAATTCATCTGCAAACATGTATCCAGGTCCACCTGTTCCGTCTCCTTTTGGGTCCCCGCCTTGGATCATAAATTCATCAATGACCCTATGAAAAGTCAGCCCATCATAATAGGGAGTTCCAAGCTCCTGAATACTCTGTTTTGTTCCTTCGGCAAGTGCTATAAAGTTTGTGACTGTAAGGGGTGCTTTTTTGTAGGCTAGTTCAACTGTAATTTTGCCCTTGCTCGTTGTTAGATGAGCATAGATGCCGTCTTCAAGATTTGCAAAGGAAAGAGTTGAAAATAAAATTGAAAGGATGACTAATATTTTTCGCATAATAACCTTACAAATAAAATGATTAATGATACCCAAAATCCTTATTATACAAGCTCTTATACGATAAAATATGTAGGGTAATAATTTCTAAGCATAGCTTTCAAAGTTATGTGAATTAAATACTAGAATCGAGGGTTGTATTTATGTCTTTGCTTATAACTGATGAATGCATTAATTGTGATGTTTGCGTACCTGAGTGCCCGAACGAAGCCATTTATATGGGCGAAGAAATTTATGAAATTGATGGTGACCTGTGTACCGAATGCGTTGGTCATTTTGATGAACCTCAATGTGTTGAAGTTTGTCCTGTAGATTGCTGCCTGCCTGATCCCGATAGAGTCGAGACAGATGAGGAGTTACTTGCAAAAATTAAGACTTAAAAAGTTTTTATAAGATTTTTTTAAGAGCTGACAAACAAAGTTCTACGTTTTCTTTTCTTGATGTGTGACCCATGAGACCAATTCTCCAAATCTTACCGGCGAGGTCGCCAAGGCCAGCCCCAATTTCTATTGTAAAATCATTCATCAAGCTAGAGCGAACCTTTTCATCATCAGCCCCATCTGGAATGTAAACACTATTGAGCTGTGGAAGTCTGCATGATTCATCCACCAAGTATTCAATTCCAAGTTTGCTTAATCCATCTCTGAGCAAAAGATGATTTTCTTTATGACGAGCCCAGTAGCTTTCTAATCCATCTTCAGTCAGCATGACCAAAGATTCATGGAGTCCATATAGGGTGTTTACAGGAGCCGTATGGTGGTATGCACGCTTTGCACCTTTGCCCCAATAACCCATCACTAAGTTAAGGTCTAAAAACCAGCTTGTAACCGGCGTTTTACGATGAGTGAACTTGTGAATTGCCTTCTCACTAAAGCTTACAGGCGATAATCCTGGCATTGCTGATAAGCATTTTTGAGAGCCAGAATAGATGGCATCAATACCCCAATCATCAACCCTCAATTCAGATCCGGCAAGTGAGGTGACCGCATCAACAATAGTGAGACAGCCATGTTTATTGGCTAATTCACAGAGTAGCTTAGCATCCGAAATTGCTCCAGTAGAAGTTTCTGCATGTACAAAAGCAACAATTTTAGCATCAGGGTTATCAATTAGACTCTGCTCAACTTTTTGAGAATCAACAGGCTTGCCCCAGTCATCATTAATAATGACTGCCTCACCACCAACACGAATAACATTTTCTTTCATGCGAGTACCAAAAACACCGTTGATGCAGACGATCACTTTATCACCAGGCTCAACAAGATTAGCAAAGCAGGCCTCCATGCCTGCAGAACCTGGAGCTGAAATAGGCATAGTTAATTCATTTTCAGTCATGAATGCATACTTTAACATCTGCTTAGTTTCATCCATCATGCCAATAAACGCAGGATCTAGATGGCCAATAGTTTGCCTAGCCATGGCATTTAAAATTCTCGGGTGAACATCAGAAGGGCCTGGACCCATCAATAATCTTTTAGGCGGTAAGAATGATTTCATAGTTTTATTTTTAGATTAATTTCATCATTGGTAATACCAATGAACTAATTTGAAGCGAGTTATTATAAGATATAATTTTTTTAAGATTTGATAATTATCTAAGATATTGAAAAGATTATTAACAATTAAATTCATAACCGCTTGAATTTAATTTTAAATAATCTAGCTTCTTAGCTTTATTATAGGAAGGATCTTAAGAGCTGAATTCATGACATGTCGATAATTTCAGAGTTAACTAAATCGCTACCAAAAAATATAGTCATTAGTGGCGAAGAAAATACTCGCCCCTTTGAGTGTGATGGTCTGAGTGTTTATAAACAAAAACCACTGGCTGTTGTTTTGCCAAACGAAGTCAGTCAAGTCAAAAAGGTATTAGAGATTTGTCGCAAAAATAAAACACCTATCGTCACTAGGGGTGCTGGCACAGGACTCTCAGGAGGTGCTATGCCGTTAAAGGATAGTGTGGTTTTAGGGCTCTCAAAGTTAACTAAAGTGATCTCCATCAATCAAGAAGCGCAGACAGCCGTTGTTGAGCCTGGAGTGCGAAATTTAGCGATTAGTGAAGCAGCCGATGAGTTTGGACTCTATTATGCGCCTGATCCCTCATCACAAATTGCTTGCACGATTGGTGGAAATGTTGCCGAAAATGCAGGCGGTGTTCATTGCCTTAAATATGGATTGACAGTGCAAAATATTGAATCAATAAAAATCTTAACAATTGATGGAGATGAGTTAGTCTTTTCAAGAGAAGATCAAGGTTTGGGTCTATTAGCGTTGATGACTGGCTCTGAGGGATTATTAGGAATCATCACTGAAATAACAGTTAAGCTCACGAAAAAGCCAGAAGTTGCCAAACTAATTATGGCTGGTTTTGACAATGTTAGGGATTGTGCAAATACGGTTGCTGAAATAATTAAGAATGGGATTATTCCAGCTGGACTTGAGATGATGGATGAGTTTGCCATTAAAGCCTCTGAAGAGTTTGCAAGGGCAGGATACCCTCTGGAAGCTAAAGCACTCCTTTTGTGCGAGCTAGATGGTTCTGAGCAGTTAGTGAATCATGATGTCAATATGGTTGAGAGTTTGCTCTCAAAGGCAAGCACAGTAAAGGTTTCAGAATCTGAAGAGGAGAGGCTCTTGTTATGGAAGGGAAGGAAGTCAGCGTTCCCCGCTGTGGGCCGTATATCGCCAGACTATTACTGTATGGATGGAACGATTCCAAAAAGGCATTTGGCAGATGTTCTTGAAAAAATTAACGATCTTTCTAAGCATTACAGTCTCAGAGTCGCAAATGTTTTTCATGCAGGTGATGGTAACCTACATCCATTAATAATGTATGACGCTGGAGTTCCAGGTGAATTGGAGAAGACCGAAGAGTTTGGAAATGAAATACTAAAACACTGCATTGAAGTAGGAGGGAGTATCACTGGAGAACATGGTGTTGGAATCGAGAAGCTTGATGCGATGTGTTACCAGTACAGTGAGGCTGAATTAGAAGTGTTTCATCAAATTAAAGCGGCTTTTGATCCTCAATCGCTGCTCAATCCTGGCAAGGCAGTCCCCACTTTGCATCGATGTGCTGAATTAGGGAATATGCATGTCCATCACGGAAATCTTCCTCATCCTGAGTTGGAGCGATTCTGATCATGAATACTATCGGAGAAGTTCAGAAAAAAGTCAAAAATTCCAATCAGCTCAGAATTACTAATTCAGGAAGTTCATCCAATGAAGAATTACTAAATATGTCTTCATATACTGGTGTGGTTGAATACTTTCCAGAGGAATTAGTGATTACTGTCAAAGCAGGAACAACAACTCAAGAAATTAATAAAGTTTTAGGAGAGAATAATCAAGCACTCCCTTTTTTCATAGAAGATTCTGAAAAAACCATAGGCTCTCTGTACTCAACTTCAGGCCCTGATTTATCTGATAGCGTTTTAGGGGTTCAAATCATAAATGGCAAGGGAGATCTTTTAAATTTTGGTGGCCAAGTGATGAAAAATGTTGCTGGATATGATGTCTCAAGGCTTTTAGTGGGGTCGATGGGAAAACTCGCTGTCATTACCCAGATCAGTTTTAAGGTGTTTCCTGAAA
>Ga0208766_1001106_pt1 | contig 14586 bp, 11 predicted proteins | sample ETN01SmetaG_3_FD_185792 | JGI IMG/M metagenome (GOLD analysis project Ga0208766, IMG submission 185792) | Marine microbial and viral communities from oxygen minimum zone, Eastern Pacific Ocean - ETNP2014F12-01SV263 (SPAdes) (version 2) | ecosystem: Environmental > Aquatic > Marine > Oceanic ... | reverse complement strand
CTCTTCAGCACATGTATTAGCTCAAAGTATCTTATCAATCTATCCTAAAGCTAAATTAACAATTGGCCCTCCAATTGATAGTGGATTTTATTATGATGTGGATTTTGGAAATGTGTCATTTTCTGATAATGATTTGTTGACTCTAGAAAAAAGGTTCATGGAATTTGCTGGTCAAAAATTTGAATTTAAGATGAGAAGTGTAAAGAAAAAAGACGCTATAGAATTTTACAAAAAGGAAAATAATTTATATAAATTAGAACTAATTGAAGATTTGAAAGATGGAGAAATAACCTTTTGTGATCATAGTGACTTTACAGATCTTTGTAAAGGTGGGCATATACCTAATACAGGTTTTATTAAGGCAGTTAAACTTTTAAATATAGCTGGTGCATATTGGAGAGGAAATGAGAAAAATAAACAGCTGACAAGAGTTTATGGAATATCCTTTCCCAAGCAAAAAGAACTCTCAGAATATCTCAAAAGAATTGAAGAGGCTAAAAAAAGAGATCATAGAAAATTAGGCAAAGAATTAGAATTATTTACTTTTTCTGAAAAAGTAGGCCAAGGATTACCTTTGTGGTTACCAAAAGGGACCATTTTAAGAGAAAATCTTGAAGCCTTTTTAAAAAAGGCTCAAAATAAAGCAGGATATAAACAGGTTATTTCTCCCCATATCGGGAATAAAGAATTATATATGGTTTCAGGACACTATGAAAAATACGGACAAGATAGCTTTCAGCCTATACAAACACCATCGGAAAATGAAACTTTTCTCTTAAAACCAATGAATTGCCCTCATCATTGTGAGATTTTTAACTCTAGACCATACAGTTACAAGGAATTACCTGTAAGATTTGCGGAATTTGGAACAGTTTATCGATATGAACAAAGTGGAGAACTTCATGGACTCACAAGAGTAAGAGGATTCACACAAGATGATGCACACATATTTTGTACACCCGAGCAATTATTAGATGAGTTTGCTGGAGTTATTGATTTAGTGTTATATGTTTTTGAATCTCTTGGATTTAATGATTTTGAAGTTCAAGTTTCACTAAGAGATAAAAACAATCCAGATAAATATATTGGTGATGATCTCCAATGGGATCTTGCCGAAAAAGCTATTTTAGATTCTGCTAATCAAAAAAAATTAAACTATTCAGTCGAGTTAGGTGAAGCTGCATTTTATGGCCCAAAATTAGATTTCATGGTCAAAGACGTTCTTGGAAGAAGGTGGCAATTAGGAACAATACAAGTTGATTATAATTTACCTGAAAGGTTTAATTTATCATATAAAGGAAAAGATAATGAACTTCACAGACCTGTAATGATCCATAGAGCTCCTTTTGGGAGTATGGAAAGATTTGTCGCTATTTTACTAGAGCAAACTGCTGGAGATTTTCCATTATGGTTAACCCCTAATCAAGTCTCGATTCTTATTGTTAGTGAAAAGTATGAGAAATATGGAGATAAAGTTTTGAATTTTTTAGAAAAAAACGATATTCGCACTTCCTTTGATAACAGAAATGAGACTATTGGTAAAAAAATTCGTGATGCAGAATTGAAAAAAATTCCGTACATGCTTATTTTAGGTGAAAAAGAGAGTAATAAAAATAATTTATCTGTCAGGAAAAGGAAAGAAGGAGATTTGGGTCAAATGAGTACAAATGATTTTGTATCATTGATTAATGAAGAATTGTCAAAAAGTATAGCTAAATTTGAAAACTAATTTAAAATTTTAAGTCATAGCAATAAGAAGAAAAAGATTTAGAGGTCCTGCAAGAGTTTTCAAGGAAAATCCCCATAAAATTAATGAAAAGATAACTTCAAGTGAAGTTCGCTTGGTTGGAGAAAATGTTGAAATTGGAGTCTATAACCTTTCTAAAGCTTTAGTTTTAGCTGATCAAATAGGTCTTGATCTTGTTGAAATTTCACCAAAAGCTTCGCCTCCGGTCTGTAAAATAGTTGACTATAAGAAATTTTTATATGAGCAAAAGAAGAGAGAAAAAAATTTAAAATCAAAGACAACAAAAGTTATTGTTAAAGAAATTAGATTCGGTCCTCAAACAGATGAACATGATTATGAGTTTAAAAAAAAACACGCCATAAAATTTTTAAATGATGGCGCAAAATTAAAAGCGTTTGTTTTCTTTAAAGGGAGGTCTATTGTTTTTAAAGAGCAAGGCCAGATTTTACTTTTGAGACTTGCCCAAGATCTTGAAGATTTTGGCAAAGTAGAACAAATGCCTCAGTTAGAGGGTAAAAGAATGATAATGTTAATTACACCTAAAAAAAAATAATTATTTAAAAAATGCATTATGCCTAAAATGAAAACTAAATCTAGTGCTAAAAAGAGATTTAAACTAACTGCAACTGGTAAGATTAAACGTAAGCATGCTTTTAAAAATCATATACTTACAAAAAAATCTAAAAAAAGAAAATTAAGACTAACACACTCAACCACTGTTAATCAAAAAGACAGTAAAAACATCAAAGAACAGCTTCGTTTAAAATAAAATCTAAAAAAATATATTTATAGTACATATTCAATTAAGAAGTATTAATTTTGTTGCCTAAAAAATAAGAAATGCCTAGATCTGTAAATTCAGTAGCTTCAAGAAAGAGACGAAAGAAAATTATTAAACTGGCCAAAGGATATTTTGGTAGGAGAAAAAATGTTTGGACTATTGCTAAAAATGCTGTTGAAAAAGCATTGAGCTATGCTTATCGTGATAGACGAACGAAAAAAAGAAATTTCCGATCACTTTGGATTACTAGAATTAATGCTGCTTCAAGAGTTCATGGACTAACATACTCTGAACTAATGCTTAAGGTAAAAAACAATAATATTAAACTTAATAGAAAAGTTATAGCTGACCTTGCGGTAAATAACCCTGAAGCTTTTAAAGCACTAGTTGAAAAAATCAAGTAATTTTTATCTAATAAGAACTTTTTAATTGACTGAGACCATAGTTAAACTTATGAGAATATATCATAACCCAAGGTGTAGAAAATCTAGAGAAGCTCTTAATTATTTGAATGAATGTGGATATGAAGTTGAAGTCATTAAATATTTAGATAATAAATTAACTTCAAAAAACATATCTGACCTACTTAAAAAAATTAATCTCTCACCAGAAAAAATAGTCAGAAAAAATGAAAGTCTTTGGAAAACAAAATTTTCAAAAATGAATCTCAAAGAAGATGAATTAATTGATATTCTATCAAACAACCCTACTTTAATAGAACGGCCTATTATTGAATATAAAAATTCTGGTGTTTTAGCTCGTCCAATTGAAAATTTAATTGCTTTCATCAAAAAGTAGGGGAATTAAATAAATAAACGGTATAATGTTCAAATGAAAACAAATTTTTTCTATTTATTTACTTTATTCTTTGCCTTAAGTTTATTTGCACAAAGGCCTGCCCAATCCTACGGATCAATTCAAAAAAAAGTTGTTGAAGGGCGAGTGATAGATAAAGAGACAGATCAAGGATTGGAATATGCTACGATAACATTCATTAACAAAAGAAATTCAAATCTTCTACAAGGCGGCATAACTGACTCTAATGGTAATTTTAAAGTCGATATTTTCCCAGGGTTGTATGATATTTCAATTGATTTCATAGGTTTTGAATCATATAATCAAGAATCTGTTATGATAAGAGAACCTTTAAGTTTAGGAGAAATAAAACTCAATATATCAGTAGACAACTTACAAGGTGTTGAATTAATGGCTGAGAGAACTGAAGTAGAAATCAGATTAGACAAAAGAATTTATAACGTTGGAAAGGATATTACAGTAAGAGGTGGTAGTGTGGCTGATGTTCTAGACAACGTTCCATCAGTTTCTGTTGATGTTGAGGGGAATGTATCTCTTAGGGGTAATAGTAGTGTAAGAATACTTATAAATGGTAAGCCCTCTGGTTTAGTAGGTCTATCTGGTCCACAAGGGCTTCAACAGCTTCCTGCAGAATCAATTGACAAAGTAGAAGTAATAACTTCTCCATCAGCAAGATACGACTCTGAAGGTACTGGTGGTATACTAAATATTATCTTAAAAAAACAAGAGCTATTAGGTGTCAATGGAAATTTTGTAGCAAATATTGGGGCTCCTAGTACATATGGCGGTTCAGCTACTGTAAATTTTAGAAATGATAAGTTTAACATTTTTACAGTAAACTCTATTCGACAAAATAGATCAAAAGGCTATTTCTACAACGACAATGAGTATTTTAATGGAGATGATCCAAGTACATTTCTTGAAGAGGAAAGAAAACCACTCAGGGATAATAGAAGTGTTTTCACAAATCTTGGAATTGAATTTTACTTGAAGGAAAATACTTCTTTAATTTTAAGCGGCTTTTATAGAGACAGAAAAGGAGACAATGAAACAAAAAACGATATTAAGCAAACTAATTCTTCAGATGATCTAATAAGCAGTTCAAATAGAGTGGAGAATGAAACAGATGATGACAAATCATATCAGTTTAGTGCAAATTTTGATTCTGAATTAGATGATAAAGGTCAAAAAATAACTTTAGTTGCTCAGTTTGAAAAAAGTAAAGAAGATGAGGATGGTAGTGTTGAAAACAAAATTTTATTTCCTGAAATATCAGGAATTAATTATGAAAGGGTTAAACAATATGAAGATCAAAATAGAACCCTTCTTCAGGGAGATTATGTTTTGCCTATTGATGAAAATACTCAGTTTGAAATTGGATATAGGGGGAGTTTTTTAAATCAAGAAACAGACTATGAGGTTTCATATTTAGACAATGGAACTTTTAGAATTGATGGTAACTTATCAAATATATTGTTTTATAAAGAATACATAAATGCTGCCTACACACAATATGGGAAAAAAATTGATAAATTTTCTTATTTGCTAGGTTTAAGAATGGAAAATTCAAATATTACCATAAACCAGAAAACTACAAATGATAATAATCTGAAAAATTATACTGATTGGTTTCCAACAATTAACCTCTCATATGAGTTTGATGAAACAAAAAGCTTAACACTTGGATATAGCAGAAGACTTAGAAGGCCATGGTCAAGATTTCTAAATCCATTCCCTTCAAGAAGTAGTATTACAAATATTTTCCAAGGAAATCCTGATCTAGATCCAAGCTACTCTAACGCATATGACTTTGGATATTTAAAAAGATGGGATAAGTTCACTTTAAATGGATCTGCATATTTCCAAAAGTCCACTAGCGTTTATCAGTTTATAACTATTAATACGGGGGAAACTGTTGTTATAAGCGGTAATAGAAATGACCCGGAAAATCCCGTGGTTGAAGTTCCTGTTATTAAAAGAACCCCAGTAAATCTTGCTGAGGAAAGAAGGTATGGGGCAGAATTTAATCTAAGTTACACTCCTTCTAAAAAGGTTCGCCTTAATGGTAATTTTAATCTGTTTAGTTCTGAACTAATTGGTGAATATGAAAACGTAGATTTTGGTGCAACTAATTTAAGATGGTATGGTAGATTAAACAGTACAATTAGACTTCCTGGCAAAATTGACTGGCAACTAAGGATGCGTTACTCTGGTCCATCAGAAAATTCACAAACCAAAAGTCAAGGAAATTTTGTTGTTTCAGGAGCATTGAATAAGGACTTTTTAAAAGACAAAGCAACAATTTCATTTAGAGCTAGCGATGTTTTCAATTCAGGACGAAGAGTTTCAGAAACGATCACACCTAATTTTAATGGATACAGTGAATTCCGATGGAGAACACCTACTTATATTTTCACTATTACTTATAGACTTAACCAAAAGAAATATGAGAGCAGAAGAGGGCAAAACCAAAATTACAGTGCAGAAGACGCGGGTAGTGAATTAGATATTTAAAAAACTTATGTCTTTTTATTTTTCTTACTTTTTTCCTTAATTCTCTGGAGAAAAGAACCAGTAATCCAATAAGGGATAACAAATAACATCAAAAAGATCATTAGCCAAAATCCCATTGTAAGAATACTTAAAAAAGCTATAAAACCAAGGTACTGATCAAATTCAATCATATAATTATTTATATAAACAAATTTACAATAAAAAATATTGAAAGATTTCAATATGAAAAAAAAAATGAGTTAATTACTTAAAAGGAATTACTTTTGTATAATAATTTTGCAAATGGATTATCGAATTGAGAAAGACACTTTAGGAGAAGTCAAAGTTCCTGTTAATGTTTATTGGGGTCCTCAAACTGAAAGATCTAGGAAGAATTTTAAAATTGGGCCTGAATCATCAATGCCAATAGAAATTATTTATGGCTTTGCAATTTTAAAAAAAGCAGCCGCCTATACAAATCATGAATTAGGTGTTCTTGAGATAAAAAAAAGAGACCTAATTGCAAAAGTTTGCGATGAAATAATTGATGGCAAATTAGATGATCAGTTTCCTTTAGTTATATGGCAAACTGGTTCTGGGACCCAAACCAATATGAATGTTAATGAGGTAATTTCAAATAGATCTCATGTGTTATTAGATAATAAATTAGGAGAAGGTGAAATTTTTTTAAAAGCAAATGATGATGTAAACAAATCTCAATCTTCCAATGATACCTTTCCTACGGCTATGTACATAGCTTGTTATAAAAAAATTATTGAGGTGACAATTCCAGGTGTTTCTGAATTAATTAAATCAATTAAAGCTAAATCTAAAGAATTTGAGAAAATTATTAAGATTGGAAGAACTCATCTTATGGATGCAACACCTATAACTCTAGGTCAGGAGTTTTCTGGATATTATACCCAAATAGAGTATGGCGTTAAAGCCTTAAAAAATTCTTTGCCTCATTTATCTGAAATTGCCCTTGGAGGCACTGCAGTTGGAACCGGTTTGAACACGCCAAAAGGATATTCTGAATTAGTAGCTAAATACATTTCAAAGTTTTCTGGTATTTCATTTATCTCGGCTAAAAATAAATTTGAGGCCCTAGCTGCTCATGATGCTATAATTGAAAGTCATGGAGCTTTAAAACAATTAGCTGTTTCTTTAAATAAAATTGCTAATGACATTCGTATGATGGCTTCTGGCCCAAGATCTGGAATAGGAGAACTAATAATTCCTTCAAATGAACCAGGAAGTTCAATAATGCCGGGGAAAGTAAATCCGACTCAGTGTGAGGCCTTGACAATGGTATGTGGACAGGTAATAGGTAACGATACCGCAATTTCATTTGGTGGTGCGCAAGGTCACTATGAATTAAATGTATTTAAGCCTTTAATGTCATCAAATCTATTAGTTTCAGCAAGATTGATTGGTGATGCATGTCTAAGTTTTGCTAAAAACTGTATGGATGGAATTAAAGCGAATAAACAGAAGATTAATCAGTTTCTTAATGATTCTCTAATGCTTATAACTGCTTTAAATACAAAGATTGGATATTATAAAGCTGCTGAAATTGCTAATAAAGCTTTTGCTGAAGACATTACTTTGAAAAAAGCAGCAATATTACTCAATTATGTTACTTCAAAAGAATTTGATGATTGGGTAGATCCTAAAAATATGACTTAATAAAACAAAACTATATCCTACCCCTTAAAGCATTAAAAGCCCAAGCGATAGCATAAAACCCAACTCCAGATACAGAGAATCCGATTGCATGATCGGGATATTTTAAAAGACCTAAAAGAATCAAGGCTGTTCCAAACAAAAAAACAATTAAAGAGGAATAACCAAAAATTTTATTTTTATTTAGTCCCAAGATTAATATTTTAATTAAGACCAAAAATATAATTTTTTTTTATTGTATTGAAAATATTATTTGGTTATAATAATTCATTATTACTTTAGTAAAAAAAATAAAAATGAATCTTGAGTTTGAGAAAAATAAAGATCACAATAAACTTTTACTTTCAGAAATCAACCAGCTTTTTTCAAAAATAAAACTTGGTGGTTTAAGTAGGAAAGATAATCTTAAAATTAAATCCCAAGCTAAAATGACTGCCCGTGAAAGAATTAACTTTTTAATAGACGATAAGTCTCCACATTACGAAATTGGTGGTTTTGCTGGCTATGAAATGTACGAAGATGTTGGCGGGTGTCCCTCTGCAGGAGTAGTTGTAGTTATAGGTTATATCTGTGGAAAGTTATGCGTAATAGTTGCTAATGACTCTTCTGTTAAAGCTGGTTCTTGGTTCCCAATAACAGCGAAAAAAAATCTAAGAGCTCAGGAAATATCGATAGAAAATAAGATACCGATAATTTACCTTGTTGATAGCGCCGGTGTATACCTTCCAATGCAGGATGAAATTTTTCCTGATAAATATCATTTTGGAAGAATTTTTAGAAATAATGCTAAAATGAGTAGTGATGGTATTGTTCAAATTGCTGCTGTAATGGGAAGTTGTGTAGCGGGTGGAGCTTATTTACCTATAATGTCAGATGAATCGATAATAGTTAATAAAACAGCAAGTATTTTCTTAGCTGGCAGCTATCTAGTTAAAGCTGCTATTGGTGAAGAAATTGATAACGAGACATTAGGTGGAGCTTCGACTCATTCCGAAATAAGTGGTATTACTGATCACAAAGCTTCCGATGATAAAGATGCATTGAATAAAATTCGCTCTCTAATCAGTAAAATTGGTTCAAGTCAAAATGCTGGTTTTAATAGGGTCAAAGCAGAAAAACCTAATAAGGCTATTGATGAAATCTACGGAATATTACCAAGGGATAAAACTAAACCATATAGTAGCATTGATATCATTGAAAGATTAATTGACGAAAATTCTTTTGATCAATATAAAGCTGATTATGGAAAAACAATTATAACTGGTTATGCAAGGATAGATGGTTGGGCAGTAGGGATTATATGTAACCAGAGAGAAATGGTAAAAAATAAAAAAGGTGAAATTCAATATGGTGGAGTTATTTATAGTGATTCTGCTGATAAGGCAACAAGATTTATTGCAAATTGCAACCAAAGAAAAATCCCTCTAGTTTTTCTTCAAGACGTCACTGGATTTATGGTTGGGAGTAATGCAGAGCATGGAGGAATTATAAAGGATGGAGCAAAAATGGTTAATGCTGTTGCAAATTCTGTAGTACCAAAATTTACTGTAATAATTGGAAATTCATTTGGTGCTGGAAATTATGCAATGTGCGGAAAAGCATTTGATCCAAGACTAATAGTTTCATGGCCAGGAGCTAAACAAGCTGTTATGGGGGGTGAACAAGCTGCAAAAGTTATCTTGCAAATGGAAAAATCAAAATTGAAGAAGATAAATAAGAAAATTAATTCAAAAACTGAAAAGGAATTACATGATAAAATAAAAGCTAAATATGAATACCAATCAAATCCAACATATGCTGCATCAAGATTATGGATCGATGCAATTATAGATCCTGTCGAAACAAGAAAATGGATTAGTATGGGTATTGAAATGGCAAATCACTCGCCAGTAAATAAAAAATTTAATATGGGGATTCTTCAGGTATAATTAAAGTTTTCCAAATAACCTTGATTTTAAATCAGTCCAATTATATTTTTTGTAGAAAATAAATAGTAAAAGAGGATAAAAAACAACAAATGAAAGGATTAACTCTTTTGAAAGAGATGGTTCCCCAGTATATTTTAAAATTGATTCAGTCTGAAAAACAGTCCAATCAGCAGTAACTAAGAGAGCAGCAAATAAATTATTTGATGCATGAACACCTAGAGCTAATTCAATTCCTTCATCCATCAGAGTCATGATGCCCAAAACTAAACCTGTACCCATATACCACCACACAAGATTATATCCTAACTTGTCAACCTCAGGATTAGCCAGATGCAAACATCCAAAAATTATTGAGGTCATAAACAGTGGGGCCCATCGATTTCTAAATAATCCAGCAAATCCTTGCATTAAATATCCTCTAAAAAGATATTCCTCAAAACTAGTCTGAATTGGAATTAAAATAATTGCAATGCATGCAAGTATAATAAAAGGAATTAATTTAAAATTAATTTCATATTCTTCAGGACTAATTATATAGCCGCTTAGAATAATTATTGAAGAAAGAAATCCCCAAATTCCAAAAGAGAAAAAAACTCTACCCCAATCAATAGTTTTTCTAGATGTTGCGACAATTCTCATGTCTTGTTGATGAAGTTTCTTTAATATAAACCATAAACCCAAAAGAGAAATAGCAAATGGAAGAAGCATCAAAAATAGTCCAGTATTGGGAGGAATTGATGAGAAAATATCGTTAGGATCAGAAAACTCTTGACCTAATACATTTTGACTAACCAAATAAACAATTAATGGTATTTGTCCTAGTATATTGAAAATAATTACTAGGAAGGATCCAAGTAAATATTTTAAAAAGTCTTTTCTAGATAAATTAACTTGACTTAGAAACATAATGAAATTATTTTAGAAATAATGTGAGGCTTAAAATCAAAGCAAAGCAGAAAAAGATTTGATAATAGATAGTTTGAATATTATATTTTATAAGATCTCTAGAATTGTATTGTCTAAATATTCCAACTGATATGTAAAGTCCGTAAATAGCTAGTAAAGTCAAAATTATATTAAAAATATTTTGATCAAAGCCATCGATCATTTTAAAAACTGATTCAGAGACTAAAAATGTTGATAAAATAATCAAAAGAGTGTTAAGCAAATATATCCATCTAGAAGTTTTTTTCCCGAGTAAAACAACTAAATTGATTTTACCCGTTTTTTTATCAGAGGTATAATCAGGAAACTGGTTAATAAATAAAATATTAGTGGTCAATAAACCAAGAGGGCATCCTAACAAAAGAAAACTGTAAAGAGACTCAATGGTTAAATCATATGATAATGAAGACATGGCAAAAGCACTTCCAAGGGTTAATAAAGGACCAAAAGCTAAAAAAATAGCAACCTCTCCAAGACCTTTCCTTCCAGCTAGTCTAAGGGGTTTTGCAGTATAAAAATAACCAAGTAAAGTTGCAACTAAAGCAATCGTAATCATACCATATAAATTAGTTAGGCTTGCTGTAATTAAATAGCTGTTTATACAAACAAATACTAATGATATAATTGATAAAAACAGCATGATGTTTGCTAAACTTTTCGTTTTAGAAAGAGTTGTAAGGCCTAATTCAACCGCTCTGCTTCCTCCTGAAATTTGAGCTCCCCTGAGGACAAATGATTTATCGCCAACATTAAAATACTCCGAATTCGCATCATCAGTGCCATAATTTACATCATAATAATCATTATAAAGGTTAGAGAATAAGTGTAAACAAGCGACCCCAAAAATAGAAATAATTGAATTAAGTAAATTTAAATTTCCTGTAGTAGAAAGAAAACATGAAACAACAATCATAGGTAAAATTGAAGCTAATGTGAATCCGCCTCTTGTAATTGCAATTCCTTTAATGAATTTTGTTAAATAAGTTATTGGAATATTTACATCATCTTTTATTTCTTTTGTTATTCCACAATATCCAGTTTGACCATTAACTTTTCCATTTGCGAAATTTGGTGTAATAATTATTTCAGCATTAAATTCAGAGCCATCTTTTTTTAAAAACTTAGTTTGTACAGTAGATTTCCCTTCCTTGTTTGCTTTTTTTAACCACCCAAGGACATTTTGAATAACAATTTCGCCGGGAGAAAAAATAGAGACTCTTTTCTTTCCAATAAGTTCATCTTTAGTGTATCCAAATAAGTTCAAGGCGTCTTGATTCATCTCTTGAATAACGCCTTCCATATCACAAATAATAACGCTTTTCATATAGGGGTTTTAATGCGTCAAATATATGTGTTTTTCTATATGAAAGAAAGGGATATTATTATTTTTTTTTCTCCCGTGTGTAAGTTGTAAGTTTACTTATTGAAATCAACTGATTTTCTTGATCTGTAGTTCTAATTTCCCAAAGTTGTATAGTTTTTCCAAGATGGATTGGTTTTGCTGTTGCAATTACATTACCATTTTTAACTGATTTAATATGATTTGCATTGATTTCTATTCCTCGAATAGTAAGGTTAGAGTTTTTTGTAAGAACAGCAACGGCTGCACTGCCAACTGTCTCTGCTAGAGCAACTGTAGCCCCGCCATGCAAAATTCCATCAGGTTGGTAAACTTTTTCATTGACTGGCATACTTGCTGTAAGAAAATCATTTCCGACATCAGTAAATTTAATTCCAAGAGTCTTGAGCAAACCCCTATCAGCTATCTGATTACATACCTTCAAGACATTTTCTTTGTCCATTAAAAATATTTAGTATATAAATAATTTTTATTTAACTTCCTCAAAATCAACATCTTGAACATCATCTCCTTCGCCTTTTGATTTTTTTGTTTCTTTTTTTGTTTTTGATGAGTTTGACTTTCCTTTGCTTGGCTCTTGAGCAGATGCATCAGCTTGAGCTTTATACATCTCTTCAGAAGCATTTTTCCAAGCCTCATTTATCTTTTCAAGAGCAGAATCAATTTTTGATAAGTCTTTTGATTCATGTGCTTTCTTTAAATTATCCAAAGCTGTCTCTATAGGCTTCTTTTTATCATTTGATAGTTTTTCTCCAAATTCTTTTAGTTGTTTTTCGGTTTGAAATATCATCTGGTCAGCACTGTTAAGTTTTTCAACTTCCTCTTTAACTTTTTTATCTGATTCGGCATTTGCTTCTGCATCTTTTTTCATTTTTTCAATCTCTTCTTCTGTTAATCCTGAAGATGCTTCAATTCTAATATCTTGTTGTTTGCCAGTTGCTTTATCTTGAGCACTTACTTTTATGATTCCATTGGCATCAATATCGAAAGTTACTTCAATTTGAGGAGTTCCTCTAGGTGCTGGAGGGATTCCATCCAGATGAAACCTACCAATAGTCTTATTATCTGCAGCCATAGATCTTTCACCTTGCAAAACATGAATTTCAACCGAAGGCTGATTATCTGCTGCTGTGGAGAATATTTGTGATTTTTTAGAAGGGATTGTAGTGTTTGCGTCAATTAACTTGGTCATTACAGCTCCCATAGTCTCAATTCCAAGGGAAAGTGGAGTAACATCTAAAAGTAAAACATCTTTAACATCTCCTGTCAAAACTCCACCCTGAATAGCTGCTCCAATTGCAACGACTTCATCTGGATTTACTCCCTTAGAGGGTTTTTTAGAAAAGAATTTTTCGACTTCATTCTGAATAATTGGTATTCTTGTGGACCCCCCTACTAAAATAACCTCATTGATGTCGTTTGTAGATAATCCTGCATCATCAAGAGCCTTTTGAACAGGCTGCATTGATCTTTTAACTAAAGTATCTGATAATTGTTCGAATTTAGAACGGGTTAAAGTTTTAACTAAATGTTTTGGGCCACTAGAAGTAGCAGAAATATATGGCAAATTTATCTCTGTTTTAGTTGAAGAAGACAATTCAATCTTAGCTTTTTCAGCAGCTTCCTTTAGGCGCTGAAGAGCCATTGGATCGCTTTTTAAATCAATGTCTTCAGATTTTTTAAATTCATCAGCAAGAAAATCAATGATTGCCTGATCAAAATCATCTCCTCCAAGATGTGTATCTCCATTAGTTGATAGTACTTCAAATACACCATCTCCAAGTTCTAAAATGGAAATATCAAAAGTACCTCCACCTAGATCATAAACAGCAATTTTACGATCTGTTGAACCTTTATCCAGGCCAAAAGCTAATGCGGCTGCTGTAGGCTCGTTTATAATTCTTTCAACTTTTAGCCCTGAAATCTCACCTGCTTCTTTTGTAGCTTGCCTTTGAGAATCATTGAAATAAGCTGGAACAGTAATTACTGCAGAGGTAACATCAGTCCCTAAATAATCTTCAGCAGTCTTTTTCATTTTCTGAAGGACCATTGCGGATAATTCTTGAGGAGTGTATAATCGACCATCTATATCAACTCTTGGAGTATTGTTGTCTCCTTTAACAACTTTATAAGGCACATTTTTTGCATCATTAGATGATTCTGAAAACTTGTTACCCATAAATCTCTTAATTGAAGCAACAGTTTTCGTTGGGTTTGTAACAGCTTGTCTTTTTGCAGGATCTCCTACTTTAATTTCTCCCCCTTCAACAAATGCTATTACAGATGGTGTAGTTCGTTTTCCTTCTGAATTAGGAATAACAACAGGTTCATTACCCTCCATTACAGAAACACATGAATTTGTAGTCCCTAAATCAATTCCAATAATTTTACTCATAATTTTATTTTTTATTACAAACAATTACAATCACTATGCCATTAGAAAAATAGTGACAGGTTGTCATACATGAGTTGATTGCGTTAATAATTCATAATTTTGATGTTGATTAAAAAAAACACTTTACTTTTATAAAAAAATGCAAAAAAAACATAGTAAATACTCCAGAATAACAACTAACACTCTATCTGAAATGAAAAAAGAGGGAGAAAAAATTGCTATGCTTACTTCTTATGATTATACCTTGGCTAGTATTGTTGATAGAGCAGGAATTGATGTCATTTTGGTAGGGGATTCAGCTTCAAGTGTCATGGCTGGGCATGAAACTACAGTTCCTATTACTCTTGATCAAATGATTTATCATGCTTCATCAGTGATAAGAGGTGTAGAAAGAGCGCTAGTTGTAGTTGATTTACCATTTGGAACATATCAGTC
>Ga0208766_1001101_pt1 | contig 14597 bp, 14 predicted proteins | sample ETN01SmetaG_3_FD_185792 | JGI IMG/M metagenome (GOLD analysis project Ga0208766, IMG submission 185792) | Marine microbial and viral communities from oxygen minimum zone, Eastern Pacific Ocean - ETNP2014F12-01SV263 (SPAdes) (version 2) | ecosystem: Environmental > Aquatic > Marine > Oceanic ... | reverse complement strand
TATGTAATGAAGGTATAAATGATAATGGTCAATTATTTATAGCTGGATATTCTGAGGGCGGGTACGTGGCAATGGCGACACATAAATTAATTGAAGAGAAATATGCAGATGAGTTTCAGGTAACGGCATCAGCCCCTATGGCAGGTCCCTATGATATGTCTTATTCAAGTAAAAGGATTCTATCTATTGATACTTATCCTCAACCGGGATATATCTCATTTACGTATATGTCATATAATACAATAGAAAAACTTAATAGACCCGCTAGTGATCTTTTTCAAAATCCTTATGCTGACCGTATTCCTGAATTAATGGATGGGTCAAAAAGCATTGGGGAAGCAAATGCCTATTTAACGAATACCATTAAAAGTCTATTTACAGAAAAATTCTTAACTGAATTTTTAGGTGAAGGTGAGTTAGAATTAAAAAACAGTTTTAAAAATAATAGCCTTGTAAGTTGGAGTCCCAAAGCACCTATTAGGCTATTTCACGGCAATAATGATGACGAAGTCAATTATAATAATTCTGTTATTGCATATAATAATCTCAAAAGTAATGGAGCCGATATTGAACTGATTACAATTGAAGGGGGTAGTCATTCTGGTTCAGTTTTTACATCATATGCCCAAGCCCTAGATTGGTTTAGCGCATTCAAGGCGGCAGACTAATCTTGATGAATCAATCCCCTAAAATAGTGGGAATATCAGGCGGTAGCGGATCTGGGAAAACAATGTTCGCAGAAAAATTAAAAAAAGAATTCGGAGAAAAACGAATAACAATAATTAATCAAGATTCGTACTATAAAGACCTTAGTCATATGTCATTTAATGAGCGCTGTAAACAAAATTTTGATCACCCCAATGCAATAGATTTTGATCTATTTTTATTACACATTAAAGAACTTATTGTTGGGAAAAAGATAGATATGCCAATTTATGATCTTTCTAGACATTTGCGCTCTAATGATATGATAACTATCAAACCGAGCCTAGTTATTGTACTTGATGGTACACTTTTATTCACTCAATCTCAATTAAATGACATTATGGATATAAAAATTTTTTTGGATGTACCTGATGATCTAAGATTATCTTATCGAATTAAACGAGATACAAAAGAACGCGGAAGAACGGTTGAATCGATAATGAATCAATATGTAAATACTGTTCGACCTATGTATGATCAATTTATTTACCCATCAAAAAATAGTGCAGATATAATACTAGATAACACACAAAATGACCACGGGTCATTTCTATTAATCAAAAATGAAATTAATAAAATTTTGAATTAAATTTAGTTTATGAATCAATTGATAGGCATTATAGGAATAGTCGTTTTATTAGCCATAGCATACGCTATATCTGAAAATAGAAAAGAAATAAATTATAGAACTGTTTTCTGGGGATTGGGATTGCAGATTATTTTTGCAATCTTGATATTAAAAACACCAATTGGACGACCCATTTTTTCCTATGTTGATAAAATTATTTCAAAACTAATTAGCTTTGCTGACAAAGGGAGTGAATTTGTTTTTTCTTCGCAAGTAGATAAGGTGGGATTTCACCCCGCTTTTGAGAGTATAGCGTTTAGATTGCTTCCAACAATCATATTTTTTTCCGCTCTCATATCTATCCTTTACCATTATAAAATTATTCAATTTGTAATCAAGCATATATCGCGTTTAATGCAAAAAACCATGCATACGAGCGGGCCTGAAACCTTAAGCGTTAGTGCAAATATATTTGTTGGTCAAACTGAGGCACCATTAATGATTAGGCCATACGTCAATAAAATGACAAAATCAGAATTAGTAGCGGTTATGGTTGGCGGGTTTGCAACAGCTGCGGGTGGTGTTTTAGCAATTTATGCTAAATGGCTTGATAATATCCCTGGGATAGCTGGGCATCTAATGTCTGCATCTGTAATGTCCGCTCCAGCAGCATTGGTCATCGCAAAAATAATTTACCCAGAAACTAATAAAACAAGTTCGAATGAGGCTAAGCTTGATTCTGAAAATCCAAGCGTTAATGCTATGGACGCATTGGGAAATGGAACAATAATTGGTCTAAAGTTGGCTGTTAATGTTGGGGCAATGCTAATATCATTTATTTCAATCATAGCATTGTTAAATTATTTTTTAGGAATGGTAGGCGTGTCAATTGAATCTGTTTTAGGAATTATTTTTAAACCCTTAGCATGGACAATGGGGATTCCTTGGAGCGAATCAAGCATTGTGGGCTCATTAATGGGAAAGAAAATTGTTTTTACTGAATTTGTTGCCTTTGCGGATCTAAGAACATTAATTGTTAATAACCAAATTTCTGAGAGGGCTGCAATTATTACTAGCTATGCACTTTGTGGTTTTGCTAATTTTGGCTCAATTGGTATACAGCTAGGTGGAATTGGAGGAATTGCCCCCAATCGAAGAAAAGATGTAGCGCAGTTGGTATTTAAAGCAATGATTGGAGGAGCGCTAGCATCATGGTTGACAGCAACTTTAGCAGGAATATTGATTTAATAGAAATTTTGGCATAAAAATGAATTTAATTTTTTTAGGACCACCAGGGGTAGGAAAAGGGACACAGGCAAGTCATATATGTGACCACTATGGAATCATCCATTTATCAACTGGTGATATCCTAAGATCAGAAATCAAAATATCAAGTGAGATTGGAAAAACTGCAAAATCATATATTGACCAAGGCTCACTGGTTCCGGATGATGTATTATTAGATATTATAAATGCTAGACTTAGCAAAGAAGATGCACAAGGCGGATATCTATTGGATGGGTTTCCAAGGACAATACCTCAAGCGGAAGGTCTCAATGATATAATGAATAATAAGTTTCATAATCTTGATGCTGTTATCAGTCTAACTGCAGATGAAAATGAATTAGTCGAAAGATTAATTAAAAGAGGACAGGATTCAGGTCGGACTGATGATACGCCAGAAGTTATCAAACAAAGACAAGAGGTATATTGGGAACAAACAGCTCCTCTCGTACATTATTATTCTAATAATAATGTACTAATTGAAGTAGATGGAATTGGTAGTATTGTTGAAATAAAAAATCGAATACTAACGGTATTAAATAACCATGCTTAAAGTTGGCCTTACGGGAGGAATTGGTAGCGGAAAGAGCACGGCAAGTCAATTTTTTCAGTCAATGGGTGCTTATGTATTGGATGCAGACTTAACCGCAAAAAGTCTTATCGATAATAATACAGAGGTTAAGGATGAACTGATAAAAGAGTTTGGTACAGATATAATGGACGGCTCGGGAAAAATAGATAAAAAAAAGTTGGCACGAGTTGCATTTCAAGATAAAGACCATCAGCAACGGTTGAATTATGTTGTTCATCCTTATATACATAATGAGATTGACAAATGCTTTCAACAAGTGTTTGATAGTGGAAAACACGATCTTTTTATTGTTGATGCAGCATTAATCTATGAATCAGGCTATGATGCACATCTTGATTACGTTATTGTCGTTACTGCGCAAATGAAGCATAGAATGGAAAGAGCGCTTAATAGACAAACACTTTCAAGAGAAGAAATATTGAAGCGTATTGAATTTCAATGGTCAGAAGAGGACAAAACAAATATTGCTGATTATGTAGTTCATAATGATGGAAGTGAGCTTGAATTAGAAAATCAAATCGATGAGCTATTTAATACCTTAGCTTAAGATTGCGATTTATAAAATTAATAATCCACTTATCAGCTTATTTGAATGATTAAACCGAATGAATATTAGAGAGAAATTCACATATTATTTTCTTCATTATCTATCAAGGTATTTAAAACAGGTATCTAATAAAAATAGGGTGAGATATACAAATTGGCTCGCTGGGTTTGCATATAAATATATACCTATAAGAAAAAATGAGGCATATAAAAATATTAAGCTGGCCTTTCCCAATAAAAATCATCAATGGATAGAGCAAGTTCTAAAAGGCTCCTATAAAACTGTTGTGGAAAATTTCATAGATTTTTTATCCATTTCAACTACCGTTCAAACAACTACCTTCAAAATAGAAAATAAAAAAATTATTGATGAGGCTCTCAAAAAGAATAAAGGTATTATTTTAATTACGGGCCATTTTGGCTTATGGGAAAAATGGGCAGCTTGGTTTGGAAAAAATAAATATCCAATATGGGGAATAATTCAAAGGCAATCAAATAAAGGATCTGATTTATTTTTTAAAGAAACAAGAGAATCATATGGTATGCGTCATATCTATAGAAAGTCATCTCTAGATCAAGCATATAAAATATTAAAGGAAAATAAAATTCTAATCTTAGCAAGTGATCAAGATGCAAAGCATCGAGGTGTTATTGTTGATTTTTTCAATCATAAAACATCAGTCCCTAAAGGTGCGGCTATATTTCATTTGAAAACTGGGGCAGCTCTAATATTTTCTGTTGCAACAAAAAATATAGATGGTTCGATGTCTCTATCATTTAGTGAATTAACTTTAGAGAATGAACCTTCGATTGAATCGATAACTCAATCTTACACAAAAATGCTTGAAGACAAAATTTCTGAATTTCCAGATCATTACTTTTGGTTTCATAGAAAATGGAAATCAACAATTAATTAAATTTTATGGAGAGTATTTCAATAGATGATAAAGATGCTATTCATAGAGCATCAAAAATAATTAAATCCGGGGGGCTTATAGTATACCCTACTGATACTTTATATGGACTTGGCGTGGATTCTAAAAATGAATCAGCAATAAATAAAATAAATCAAATAAAAAATCGTAAAACCCCTATAAGCGTTATAGGTTGGTCAATTGATGTAATTACAAATTGGACCAATATTTCATCACATGATTTATTAATGGCAAATAAGATTCTAACAGAATCAAATACAGTAATACTACCAGTAAAAGATAACATTGTGCATGCGTCTATACTAGGAGCCAATCAAACCTTGGGCATCAGAATGCCAAAATATCGATTTCCAATAGAGCTTTGTCATAGCCTTGGGTTTCCTATTACAACGACTTCGGTAAATAAAACTGGGGATTCTCCATTAAATGATCCTGAATTGATTATAGATCAATTTGGTAGTAAAATTGATTTAATTATTGATGCAGGAATACTTCCTGCCTCCTCAGGTTCTACAATCTATAAATTTAATAATTCAAAATTTGAAATAATTCGATCATGAAGAAAATCATATCTATTATATTATTGCACCTTTTTATCTATGCAAATGAACCGCCATTTAAGGTTGGTGAATTATTAAAATATTCCGCTGAGTGGAATGGCGTAGGGGTTGGTGAAGCTGAACTTTTTGTAGCTGGAGTAGAAGTGGTGAATGGGTATGAAACCTATCAGATAACATTTACAACTACAACGAAAGGTTTTGCTCAAATATTATTTCCCATCAAAGATAGAATAGATGTTTGGATAGATAAAAATGAATTCTATACACATAGATTAAAGAAAAATATTAATCAAGGTAACTATACTGAAAAAATTGATGTATTATTTGATTATGTTGAAAACATTGCTAAAACCAAAAATAAAAATATAGATATTGATTTTAAAGCACGTGGTCCATATTCAATGTTCTATTTTTTGAGAACTTTTGAATTATTACCACAAAAAATAATGTCATTCTATTCTTATGAAGGCAAAAAAGTTATTAATTATAATTTAAAACTGGCAGGAACCGAAATGGTGGATTCAGCTTTAGGTAGTTTTTCATGCAAGGTTATCAGGCCATTTAAAAAAGGAAAGGAGCTTTTTAAAAATCAAGGGGATATGAGAATATGGATTAGTGAATCTGAAAAAAAGCTGCCCGTTAAAATACAAATAAAAATTAAATATGGCTCTATGAGCTTATTATTAAAAGAAGTTAATTAGCCAAACAATCTTCCTATATCATTTATCATTACTGAAATCATCAACATAAGGAGCAAAACGGTTCCTATCTGTTGAATAAGCATTCGGGTCTTTAGCGAAAGGGGGCGTCTGATTGTACCTTCAATAAGTGTGATAAAAATATGACCCCCATCTAATCCGGGTATTGGAAGAATATTTAAAAATGCAAGATTACAACTGATCAAAGCCATTAACCCAAAATAATAAGTGAAACCCATCTCAAAAGCTTCTCCCGCTAATTGCCCAATCATTATTGGTCCGCCAAGCTGATCAAATTTTGCTTTCCCAGATGTAAGCATTTGAATACTGTATATTATCATCCCAAACCCTTGCATCGTTCTATAACTTCCTATAGAAATACTTTCAGAAAATGTTGAAGGTCTGTATTCTTGGCGAATCCCAATGACTCCTAGGGTATCTCCTTTAAAGTTCATTTGATATGATGTTTTTAAATTAATGGACTTAGCTCTACCATCTCTTATGTAGTCTAATTGGATATTTTGATTTGGGCGCGGATATACTTCAGAGACTAAATTTTCCCAAGATGAAATATTTTTTCCATTAATTGATTTAATAATATCCCCTGATCTCATATCATTATTTTCTGCTGGTGCCCCAGCTACCACCTCACCAATTATTGGAAGATTTGAAACAGGAACAACGCCATTATTCATTGCGAGTCCAGTATAAATAGCAAATGCCATTATGGTATTCATTAATACGCCGGCACTCATAAACCAAATCTGCTTCCATCGAGGCTTACTCATTAACTCATAAGGTTTATAATCAAAAGAAGAATCCATACTCTCATCAATCATTCCAGCCACCTTTACATATCCACCAAATGGTATTATTGATAGGCAGTATTCAGTTCCTGAACCTTTTTTGCCTTTTTGTTTCAATGTTGTATTAAAAATTGGCAACCATTTAAGCTTACCATCTTTATTTTTTTTAAAGAAAAATAAATTAACCTTCCATCCTCCAGGAATAGAAGTAAATGTTCCCAGCCTAGGTGGGAATCCTACAGAAAAGCGCTCAACCTTTACCCCAATTGATCGTGCTGCTAAATAGTGCCCAAGCTCATGTACAAATACTAAAATGCTAATTAAAAATGCAAATGCTATGAAATATATCATCAGTTAAACCTTAAATAATTAATTATTACTTCTATATGATTTTACGAAATCTGTAGACCATATCTCAAGACTAAGTAAGTCATCCAGTGTTGGTTGATTAATAAAATTATGCTGATCACATGCCATCTCAATTACATGGGAAATTTCGTTAAAGCTTATTTCATTTTTTAGAAAACGATAAACAGCTTGCTCATTTGCAACATTCAATACAGCTGGAGCAGATCCTTCTTTTTCTAGAACATCAAATGCGAGTCGCATACATGGAAATTTTTTATAATCAGGTTTTTCAAAAGTAAGGGATTTTATTTCCGTTAAGCTTAACTCTTTCCAGTTAGATTTAGGATGGTTAGGAAAAGTTAGTGCATACTGAATAGGTATTTTCATATCTGGTAACCCTAATTGAGCCTTTATAGACTTATCTTTGAACTCAACCATTGAATGAATGATTGATTCAGGGTGAATAATTATTTCTATCATTTCCTTAGAAATATCAAAAAGCCAAAATGCTTCAATGACTTCAAGTCCCTTATTCATCATTGTAGCAGAATCTATTGTTATTTTATTACCCATGTCCCAGTTTGGATGATTAAGTGCTTGTTCAGGGGTAATTGAAGAAAATTTACTTCTATCTAACGTACGAAAAGGTCCACCACTTCCTGTCAATATTATTTTATTTACATCTTCCATTGATTCCCCTGTGAGACATTGCCAGATTGCAGAATGCTCACTATCTACTGGAAATATTTTAGCACCTGAATTATTTTTTATATCATTAATTATGTTTCCAGCCATTACTAAGCTTTCTTTATTACTTAATGCCACATCAACTTTTGATTTCAAAGCATTAATTGTTGGCTCCATTCCTGAAGATCCAACTAGGGCATTTAACATCAGATCAGCTGCTTCGTAAGATGATAGCTCCAACAAACCATCTCTACCTTTTAAAACTTTTATATTTGTAGAGCTTAGTTGATCCTCAACAATGATGGCAGTTTCAGTATCAACTACTGCGACAAATTCAGGCTGATATTTTATTGCTTGTTCAATCAATAGTTGGCCATTTTTATTAGCTGATAAAGCAATAACCTCAAATTCACCTAAATGATTATCGATAACGCTTAAGGCATTAATTCCTATTGATCCTGTCGATCCTAGTATAGATATTTTTTTCATTTAAAATTGATTCTGAAGAGCAATAGATAATATCTTATGATTGTCACCATAAGCAAAACTTGGCAATAGTTTTATACCCTTAATTTTAATGATTGTTCCAAAAGTAAAATAGCTATGCTTTTCATCAAAAGATTTTGAGCTAATTAATTTGCTGGAAGTATAATCAATTCCTTTTGTTGTATTTGCTGTGTATCCAATAAAAAAACTTAATTTATTTAATGAAAATTTGCGCACTATGCTTGAACTAGCAGAGGAGGCTGATAGCATATCATATGAACGAAAATTACCGGAATTATAGTGAAAGCTCCACGGGGAATTTTCTTCTGGTTGGCCAGGTTTAAATGATAGGCCCCACCCATAAGAATGAAGAGTCCTATTACTGCTGTAAAATGCCGTGGTTCTTCCCGTTAAACTTAGATTCCATGAAATTTTAATTTTTCCGACAAGAACAGGTGAAAGAGGTAATTCATCATTTCCAGCTATTAGATAGCTAGTTAACAATACATTATTATTTTGATTTATTTCGATAGGAGAAAAAACTGTTGATATGGAACCAGCATATTCTATAAAAACTATTCTTTTCTTATCGCTACTGAAAGAAGATTGAACTGATTGTGAAAAAATAGAAGTGCAAAATAAAGCGTATAAAATAAACCGCATCGCTAAAATTAAATTAAATAATTCCTCGATTGCTGGATTCTATAAAATCAATGATTTCAATAATTTCTTTTGTTTGTGAAAGTTCATTCTTGATCTTTTGAATAGCTTCTCTTCTATTAAATTTTGATTTGAAGTAAGTACGATATGCTTTTTTTATCAGTGCTCTTTCTTCTTGAGAAAACCCTCTTCTTTCAAGTCCAATTTTATTTATTCCGACAAACCGCAAGGGAATACCTGCGCCAATTATAAAGGGAGGAACATCTTGCTTAGCTGAAAAACCACCCCCAATGAGAGATTGTTGACCAATCTTTACAAATTGGTGAATCATGGCCCCGCCTCCAATATTGCACCAATCACCAATTTCTACATGTCCCCCCAATGTAGCAATATTTGCCATGATCACGTTGTTACCTACAATGCAATCATGTGCTATGTGCGTACAAGCCATCAATAAGACATTATCTCCAACAACTGTTTTTCCGTAAGCAGCAGTTCCTCGGTTAATTGTTACAAATTCTCTAATAACAACATTATCGCCTATTAATGTTCTAGTTTCTTCACCATCATATTTTAGATCTTGTGGAACTTCACCGATTGAATTATTATGATAAATCTTACAGCCCGATCCTAGTTTTGTTCCATTGCAAATTGTATTATGGTTACCAATTGATGAATTGTCACCTATATCTACATTATCTTCTATAATGGAATAGGCGCCTATTGAAACATTCTGACCAATATTGGCCTTAGGAGAAACTAAAGCTGTAGGATGAATGGAAATTTGATTTAAACCACTTGGCGATCAACGACTGTAGCTTTAAGCTTTCCTTCCGCTACAAGCTTATCTTCTACATATGCCTTACCCACAAGTAAAGCTGTGCCTAATCTAAATTTTTCCAGAATCATTTCAAGCCTGAGCTGGTCACCTGGAATAATAGGATGTCTAAATCTTGAATCAGATAGAGATGAGAAAAACATATTTTTTTCCATCGGGTTATCAACGCTATTTAAAACCAAAAAACAGCCCGCTTGACACATTGCCTCTAATACAAGAACGCCAGGCATAACTGGTTGATTGGGGAAATGGCCTTGAAAAAAAGGCTCATTGATTGAGACATTTTTATATGCAGTTAGTTTTTCACCTGGTACAATATTTACAATTCTATCTACTAATACAAATGGATAGCGATGAGGGAGCAGTCGTATAATGGAATTGATATCAAACATAGTCCGTGTGCTAGGTTGACTTGGATATTTTTGTTTATTTATTTTTTTCTTATAGACCTTTTTGATTTCTTTTACGAGTTCAACATTAGCAGCATGGCCACTTTTAGAAGCAATCACATGGCCCTGAAGAGGCATTCCAAGTAGGGCAAGGTCACCAATAAGATCCAATGCTTTATGTCTTACAGGTTCATTCTCAAATCTAAATTCAGTTCCTCCAAGTGTACCATTTGAACCAAGGCTTATTTTCTTATCAATCCCAAAAAGCTCGTTAAGTGTTTCAGCTTCATTCTCATCTATGGTCTTATCTACTATGACAACCGCATTATCAATATTCCCACCTTTAACTAAACCCTGCTCTTTAAGATGTTCTACTTCACTTAAAAAGCAAAATGTTCTGGCAGGAGCAATTTCAGTAGCAAAGTTTTTTTCCAGCTGGTCCATTGTTGTAAACTGGGTACCAAGAGTTTTGGATTCATAATCTAGCATAAATGTTACTCGAAATTGATCAGAAGGCATTATATGTATATCAACGCCTCTTTCTGGATCAGAATAACCGACGGCTTCATCAATATGAAGGTAATTTTTTGGAATATTTTGTTTCACTACACCAGCTTTCAATAAAGCTTCAACAAAATCAATCGCACTGCCATCCATTACTGGCGGCTCTTTTTCACTTAACTCAATTAATACATTATCCAATCCAATTCCTACGCATGCAGCAAGCGCATGTTCGACAGTATGAATTCTTACGCCATTTTCTTCAATTGTGGTTCCTCTAGAAATATCAACAACATGATCAATATCTGCCTTGATCTCAGGGCACCCGTCAACATCCATTCTTTTAAATCTAATTCCAAAATCTTCAGGGGCAGGTTTAAATGTTATTTTTGATTCAACACCGGTGTGCAGCCCGATACCAACGCATGATGTTTCTTTGGCTATTGTTCTTTGATTTTTTATAAAACTCATAAATTAATTATTAATTTTTTCTTCTATTTTTACTATCCTCTTTTTCAGTCTTTCAACATCAAAATAAATAGCATCTCTTTTATTTCTTTCTTTAATCTCTCTGGCAGGTGAGCCAGAATACATTTTTCCACCTGGTAAATCTTTTGTTACAGCTGTGTAACAAGCAAAAATTGCTCTGTCGCCAATGGTAACATTATCAATAGCTCCGGCTTGACCTCCAAAAGCACAAAATTCACCTATTTTTGTACTACCGGCAATAGTTACATGTGCAGTTAATAAACAACCTCTCCCAACAGAAACATTGTGGCCAATTTGTACACCATTATCAAATTTGCACATCTCGCCTACCGTTGTATCAGCAATAGTACCACGATCAATGGTAGAATTTGCACCAATTTCTACATTATTCCCAATAACAACCTTCCCAATTTGAGGGATCTTAATATGATCATCATTAACAGAAATATAGCCAAACCCATCAGCTCCAATCACTACACCAGAATGTATAATACAATTCTCACCTATGATTGAATTAGGATAGATATGAATATTGCTATATAGCTTGGAGTTGTTTCTAATTATTGAATTGCTATCTATTACATTGTTAGCTCCAATAGATACATTATCTCCAATAACCACCTTTTCTCCAATAACGACATTTGGGCCAATATTTGTATTTAGTCCAATTTTTGCAGATGATGATATTATTGCAGATTCATGAACCCCTTTATATTGATTAGTATCTTCTTGATAATAATTTAATATTTTAACAAAAGCTAATCTCGGATCATCAACAATAATTCCATTGGTATTTTTTATCAATGATTCGTCTGAAACTAAAATTGCAGAAGCATGGGTCATGTTAAGATATTTATGGTATTTTTTTTTATAAAGATAGGTTATAGTTCCTTTTTTCCCATTATCTAAAGAGGATACCCCACTTATTGATAATTTAGGATCTCCAACCACTCTGCCTTTGACAAGATCGCCTAACTCTTTAAGGGAAGCCATTATTTGTTATTAATTTTTGGTATCAGATTTTTTCTTATCAGAAACGCTGTATTTCCTCAATTCAAGTAATACATCATCAGTGAGATCATGTGTTGGATTGCCATATAAAAGAGAGGTTGAGCCATCAATAATAAAATCCATTTTTTTAGCAGCAGCAACCTTATCAACAGCACGCTTGACCTTTTGCAAAATTTCCATCTCTAATTGCATTTGCATTCTATACATACTACCATCAGGTCCAGCAACATCTACTTGAAATTTTTGCAACTGAGTTTCTTTGGAAGCAATTTCAGATTCTTTCTCTTTTCTCCATTCAGGGCTACTCATAAGTCTTTGGGTTTCAAAAGCCTGTTTAATACTATCTAGCTCAACAGCCATTGATTGATACTTCATATTAGCCTGTCTAAGCACTAATTGAAGTTGAGCCTCAGCATCTTTGAATTCTTCTAATTCAGTACGAATTCTATCTGATTGCACAAATCCTATTTTTTGAGCAAATAATACTGAAGATATTATTTGTAAAATAAAAACAGCCATTGTGATTTTTCTAGGTATCACATCTACCTCCTTAAATTAATATTTAATTTCCAAAAATTATTGTGTACTCCCACCCTTGAGGTTCACCATTACCTGTAATATCATCAAATCCATAGCCAACATCAAATCCAAGTTTTCCAATCATGGGCATAAAAAACCTGATGCCAATACCTGCTGATCTTTTTAACTCTAATGGGTCTGTCCGTACATATCTCAAAGTGCTCATTAAACGAGTGTCGTGCCATACATTTCCTGCCTCAGCAAAAAGCATTGCGTAAACAACAGGGTTCTCTGAAAAAGGAAACCTAAACTCTGTTGTATACTTAATCATGGTATTTCCTCCAATGCCACGACCATCGCTACTTAGTGGTCCAATGGAATTATCTGGATATCCACGAAGCATAGTTCCATATGGAATACCATTTCCTCCCATTATGAATCTTTCATAAGGCGGAATATAGGTATATCCCTTATTGTTTACGCGTAACATCTTTATGGTGCCTATATTTAAAGAACTATTAAGAACAAATTTCCAGAATGTAGGGGTATACCAATCTAATTTCAAAATATGTTTATGGTAATGCTCATCTCCTTTAAAAATGCCACCTGAAAAAGTTGAGGTAAGAATTGCGCTTGAACCTTCCGTGGGAAATTCTGCACGATCACGACTATCTCTGCTAATATTCTGCGTCAGACTAATACCTGTAGATTTACGAAAATCTCCAACATATTCACTTAACAGCGCATCATCATCGCTAAAGTATTCTGCTTGCCTAATTCTTAAGTCCCAAAATGCTCTAAAATAATCATCTGGCCATTTTAATCTTCTACCCCACTGGATTGATCCCCCTCGAGATAATTGATTAAATGGGTAAAAATAGTATGAATTTCCGGCGCCTCGGAAAGTGTAAAAAAGAGAAAAACCAACCCTATTGGGAGTATCTCGGAACATGGGGTCTACAAACCTAACTTGAACGCTTTCGTATTTACCTGGCTGCCCATAATAGTTGCCCATTGATACTTGCGTGCCAACATTAAAACCAAATGATAGTATCTGACCTTTGCCTCTAAAATTATTAAACTCAAGGTTTCCTCCTCCTGTCATTCCATACATACCAGATACGCCAATATTTGCACTGGCGCGGTCAGATGATTTTTCTTGAAGAGTAATGTCTAGGTCAATCTCATCTTCATCTACGGGAACAACATTTGGAGCTAATGAGGTTGGGTCAAAATAATTCAAAACATGTAATTTCCGCATACTTGTTTGAAGTAAAGTCCTTCTAAATAAGTCGCCAGGGAAAACATCAAGTTCTCGACGAACAACATTTTCTCGAGTTTTAGAGTTTCCATAAATATTGATATTACGCACGTACACTTTATTGTTTTCGGTTACAGAAAAATGCACATCCATTGAATCATTGCCAGCAGGTGTGAAAAAAGGCTCTATATTGCTATAAAGATATCCTCTATCCATGTATAGGCTTTGAACATCTTGATAAACTGCATTTTCAAAAGCTGACTTATTAAAAACATCTCCTTTTTTCAAATTCAATGCACCTTGTAGCATACTTTCATCATATAGAGAGTTACCCTCCCATGAGAAATTTCTAAATTTATATTTTTCACCTTCCTGAATATTGATTTGTACAATGAGGCCTCGCTTTTTCTTATTATAATAAACACTATCAGAGGAGATCATAAAATCTCGATGTCCTTCATCTTTATAAAAGGTATTTAGCGTTTCAAGGTCTTCGTCAAATTTCTTTTTATCAAATGATGAGGCCCAAAATCTCCACCATGTACGAATTTTTGTATCTTTTAACTGCCTTCTTAGTTTATATAAGGTCAATTTATTTCTGACAATACTAGGAATAGGAATCCATTGTTTTGTTGCGAGCCAACCAAAATTATTCTTACCGCTTCCTGAAATAATAATATCTTTTATTTTCATTTTTTTACCTTCTTCTATAGT
>Ga0208766_1001097_pt1 | contig 14611 bp, 13 predicted proteins | sample ETN01SmetaG_3_FD_185792 | JGI IMG/M metagenome (GOLD analysis project Ga0208766, IMG submission 185792) | Marine microbial and viral communities from oxygen minimum zone, Eastern Pacific Ocean - ETNP2014F12-01SV263 (SPAdes) (version 2) | ecosystem: Environmental > Aquatic > Marine > Oceanic ... | reverse complement strand
CGATCCCTTAGACTCTATCAAATCTTTAGAAATATTCAAAATGTTTATTTTAGAGCTTTCTGAATAACAAACCAAACTGCCTTTGAAATATAAAGAAGCCCCAGGTTTACTGGTAATCAAAGATGCAATTTTACCACCAGTACAACTTTCAGCAACTGAAATTGTTAAAGATTGTTTCTTTAGTTCATTAATAACTAAATAATCAACTGGTTTTTTTTCTTTATTAGTCATCTAAAAACAAATTATTTTACTTTAATTGAAAAAAGTTTTTCATCATTCAAATAGCCTTCAAGAAAATCGTTTTTTTTCACTGGCCCTACTCCTGACGGGGTACCAGTAAATAAAATATCACCTATTTTCAATGTGAAAAATTTTGAACTATGAGAAATTAATTCATCTATTCCCCATAACATTTTAGATATATTTGAATGTTGAACTTTTTCGTCATTTTTCAACAAATAAAATTCTAAGTTTTTTAAATCATCAAATGTATTTTTATCTTTCCACTCGCCTACCAAGGCAGAACCGTCAAAAGCCTTTGATTTTTCCCATGGTAATCCCTTTTTTTTCAATTCACTTTGATAATCACGAGCGGTAAAATCAACTCCAACAGTTATCTTATCATAATATTTGCGTGAAAATTCTTCATCTATATGCCGTCCCAATCTATTAATTAAAACTAAAACTTCTATTTCATAATGAATTATGTTTGAAAAAGAAGGAATGATAAAAGGGCTATTCTTTTGTATTAATGATGAGTCTGGCTTAATAAAAATAACTGGTTCGGAGGGTTTTTCAGTTCCCATCTCTTTAATATGTTCGGAATAATTTTTGCCAACACAAATAAATTTCACCTTCTAAATATTTGAGTTTTTTAATCTTATAGCTGTCAAAACCTTTTTTGTATAGACAGGAAAATCTGCATTCATGATCCATCCAAAATAACCAGGTTCCTTTTGCATAACTATTTTAACTTTTTGACCTTTGTGTTTTCCAAATGAAAAAGATTCCTCACCATCTTTATCATAAATAATAAACCCAGCAAAGTCTGCAAACTTAGAATTAGTAGAAAATTCGCTTAGAAAATTAACATCTCTATTTAATTCACTATATTTTTTTAGTTGACCATTTAGGACCTCATAAGTTGCCCTAGTATCAGCCAAAGCAGAATGAGCATCTTTATGTTCTTTATCACAATAAAACTTCAAAGCTGCAGAAAGATTTCTTTGCTCCATTTTATGAAAAATAGTTTGAACATCAATAGTCTTTACATTATCAAAATTAAAATTAATATCAGCTCTTAACATTTCTTCTACTAAAAGAGGAATATCAAATCTGTCTGAATTATATCCTGCTAAATCTGAATTTTTAATGAAATTGTAAATATCATTAGACAAATCTTTAAAAGAAGGTTCGTTTTTAACATCTAAGTCTGTAATTCCATGAATTAGAGTAGCCTCATTTGGAATTGGACATTCAGGATTCACTCTCCAAATTTTTTCATTCTGTTTGCCATCAGGAAAAATTTTAATAATTCCTATTTCAACAATTCTATCTTTGACAATATTAGTCCCTGTTGTCTCTAAATCAAAAAAACAAATTGGCCTTTCAAGATTAAGAAGCATATTAAATGATTAAGTTTTTATCCCACTGATCAAGATGATCTGCCATTTTTTTAACAAAATTCCCTCCCATTGCACCATTGATAATTCTGTGATCATACGTGTGGGAAAGCATGACTTTTCTTCTTATCCCTATAAAATCTCCTTTTGGAGTTTCAATAACTGAAGGGACCTTCCTAATTACACCAATAGCAACTATTCCAACTTGAGGTTGATTAATTATTGGTGTACCCATCAATGATCCAAAATTACCAACATTAGTAATAGTAAATGTTCCCCCTTGAACTTCTTCTGGCTTTAATGATTGATTTCTTGATCTAGAGGCGAGATCATTTACTGCTTTTGAGAGTCCTACAAGATTTAAATGATCAGCATTATGAATTACAGGAACTATTAAACTTCCATCATTAAGAGCCGTTGCCATAGAAATATTTATAGATTTTTTTTGAATTATTTTATCACCATCAACTGAACTGTTGAGCAAGGGGAAATCTTTTATTGCCTTGATTAAAGCGGTTATAAAAAGAGGTGTAAAAGTTAATTTTTCTCCTTCTCTGGCCTGATAAGAGTTTTTAATTTTTTCTCTCCAATTCCATAAATCAGTTACATCTGCTTCAACAAAGGATTGAACATGAGCTGAGGTTTGTTTACTGGCTATCATATTGGCAGCAGTTAACCTAGTCATTCTTGACATTTCAATTATTTTATCTTGAGTCCCTAATACAACATCGTGATGAGAATTTATTTCTTGAGATGAACCAGGTTTTCTTGTGTTGAGATATAACAAAATATCCTTTTTAGTAATCCTCCCATTTTTTCCTGTTCCAGAAATTTTCTCAAGTTCTTCAGGAATAATATTTTCCTTTTTAATGATATTCTTTACTAATGGCGATAAAAACTTTTTGTCCAAATTCTTTTTTAGTTCATCGGTTTTATTTTCCTTAAAAAAAATTGTTGACTCCCTTTCTGATTCTACAAAAGGTACACTAACAGATTCCTGTTCCCCAATTTCTCTTTCTATTCGACCATCTATGTCATCTTCAAATTCGTTTATATCATCCTTATCGGTTTCTATCACACCAATAATCTCACCTACTTTTATAACATCATTCTCTGAAAATTTCTTCTCTTTTAAGATACCCTTAACCTCTGAAGGAATATCAGAATCAACTTTATCAGTTGCAATCTCAACAACTGACTCATCAATATCTATTGTATCGCCTTCCTCCTTTAACCATTTGATTAGAGTTGCTTCAGCAATGCTCTCACCCATTTTTGGAAGTTTTAAAAAATACTTTCCCATAAGTTGAATCTAAAGAACAAAAATATCAAATTTATAGACTATTTGATTCTAAAATGATTTACAAAAAAAATTAGTACTCTTATGCTGAACTTTCATATGGCACCCTCTTCATAATACTTCTACCTAACGTTATCTCATCTGTGTATTCAAGCTCATCTCCAACTGAAATACCTTTAGCTATAACTGAAATTACAACCTTATACTTCAATAAAATTTTATATAAATAAAAAATAGTTGTTTCAGCTTCCATTGTGGAGCTAAGAGCAAAAATTATTTCCTTTATTTCTTCTTTTTTAACTTTTTCAATTAAAGAGTCAACATTTAAATCCTGAGGTCCCACACCATCTATAGGAGAAATAACACCTCCCAAAACATGATAATATCCTTTAAATTGCTGAGTGTTTTCTACTGCAATAACATCTCTTATATCCTGAACAACACACAAAGTTTGCTTATCCCTTTTATCATTAGAACATATATCACAAATAATTGAATCGGATAAATTGTTACAGCTTTTACAAAATTTGATTTTTTCCCTAAAATTAATTAGCGAATTTGCTAACTGATTAGTTGAAGACTTTGGAAGTTTTAAAATATGTAATGCCAATCTTAAAGCAGTTCTTTTACCTATACCAGGCAACTGAGCTATGTCATCAACAGCACTTTGAAGTAATTTTGATGAAAATTCCACTCTGCAAAGTAATAAATATTTTGCTAGACATGAATTCTTATATTTGAAGTTCAATACGGTTAAATGATTAGTCCTTTATTTATACTAACTTTAATTATCTGTTATTTTTTGATATTACTTGTAATTTCATTCTTTACTAGTAGAAAAGATGACAATCATACATTTTTTACAGCAAACAAAAGTTCTCCATGGTATTTGGTTGCTTTTGGAATGGTTGGAGCCTCTCTTTCAGGGGTAACTTTTATTTCTGTTCCTGGATGGGTAGGCACATCTGGATTTACTTACTTTCAAGTAGTCATGGGGTATCTTATTGGTTATTTCTTTGTCGCATACATACTACTGCCTATTTATTACAATTACAAGTTAACCTCTATTTATGAATACTTAAAGATTCGTTTTGGAAAAAATAGTCACCTTGTTGGAGCATCTTCTTTTTTTATATCACGGGTCCTAGGAGCTAGCTTCAGGTTATTTTTAGTTGCCATTGTAATGCAACAATTCATTTTTGAAGCATGGGGAGTTCCTTTTGAAATAACTGTTGTCATTTCAATTTTATTGATATGGATTTACACTCAAAGAGGAGGGATTAAAACAATAGTCTGGACAGATACATTGCAAACGTTATTAATGATTATATCAGTTTTAGTAACTCTGATTTTTATATTGGAATCTTTGCAGTGGAACTTTAATGATTTTTTAATGTCTAATGAATTTAATCAATACAATGAAATTTTTGTTTTTGATGATTTTCTAGTTCGCAATAATTTTTTTAAACATTTTATTGGAGGTGTATTTATAACAATATGTATGACAGGACTGGATCAAGACATGATGCAAAAAAACCTGACTTGTAAAAACCTAAAAGAAGCCCAAAAAAATATGATTGTTTTCAGTTTTGTTCTAGTAATTGTGACATTACTTTTTTTGTTTGTGGGAGCACTTATATATATATATTCTCGAAAAAATAATATTCAAATCCCTTTAATGGATGGAATACCGAAAACAGATTTATTATTCCCAGAAGTTGCATTAAATGGTGATTTGGGGATTTTTGTTGGAACAACCTTTATACTTGGGCTAATTGCAGCTGCCTATAGTAGTGCAGATAGCGCCTTAACTTCTCTTACTACGTCATTTAGTATAGATTTTTTAAAACTTGAAAAAAAGCCTAAAAAAAAGCAAATAAAAATTAGAAAAATAGTACATGTTATGATGAGTCTTGTACTAGTTTTTGTGGTAATAATTTTTAAGCATTTTTTAGATAGAAATGTTATTGATGGATTATTAACTATAGCATCGTATACCTACGGACCTTTATTAGGGCTTTTTTCATTTGGAATTTTCACACCCTATAAAATAAATGATAATTATGTCTGGCTGATAGTGATTTTGTCAATTTTATTTGTTTTTTTTATTGGTAATCTAGATAAAGAAATTTTATTTGGGTATGAATTTGGTTATGAATTATTGCCTTTAAATGGATTTATTACTTTTATAGGACTAATACTGATTAGTAGAAAGTAAAACAAGAGTACAAGCATTTTCAAAGTAAATTCCTTTTTTAATCAAAATATTTGAAAATTCAATATTTTCTGCTCCAGGATTGAATAAAACTCTTTTTGGTTTTAATCTAACAATATAGTCATAGTATAATTTTTGAATTTTATTTGATAAGTAGATTGTTATGGTATGAACATTTTCAATGTTTAGAAAATCAGTGTTAATTGACACGTTAGAAATTTCCCCCTTTTTATTACCAATTGCATATACTTCATGACCTGATTCAATTAATCTTTTAATAGCTTTATTTGAAAATCTCTCTTTATTTAATGAAGCTCCTAAAACAAGAGTTTTCATTGCCAATTTATGATTACACTACCCCATGTAAAACCACTGCCAAATGCAGCTAGAACAATATTATCTCCGCTATTAATTTCACCAGATTCCCATGCTTCAGTTAATGCAATTGGAATTGAAGCGGCAGTTGTATTACCATATTTTTCAATATTGTTATAAACTTGATCATCTTTAAGTCCAAATTTTCTCTGGACAAATTGTGAAATTCTAAGATTGGCTTGATGAGGAATTAAAAGATCAATATCTTCAGGAGATAAGTTATTTTTTTTTAGTCCCTCTAGAATAACTTGCTCAAAACGAACAACAGCATTTTTAAAAACCATTTGACCGTTCATATATGGGTAGTATGAAATATCTTCAGGGTCATTTGCTTTTAAAATTTCAGGAACCCAACGGTTAGTACTAGGTCCAATAAGAGAAAGTTCTCCTGCATGTTTACCTTCTGAGTGAAGATGTGACGAAAGAATTCCTTTACTGCTATCAACTTCACGACAAACTACAGCAGCCCCGGCTCCATCACCAAAAATTACAGAAACATCTCTACCTCTTGTTGAAAAGTCTAGACCGCCAGAATGATTTTCTGATCCAATAACTAAAACATTTTTATACATTCCAGACTTAATAAATTGGTCAGCAGTTGCAAGACCATAGATAAAACCTGAACATTGATTTCTTATATCCATCGCAGGACAATCTTTGATTGATAACATCTCTTGAACTAAAACACCTGATCCAGGAAAATAATAATCGGGACTAAGAGTCGCAAATAAAATTAATTCAATGTCATCAGGAGATATGTTAGCTTGATCAATAGCCTTCTTAGCTGCTTTTACACCCATAACCGCGGTTGAGTTACCATCTCCTTTTTTAATATGCCTCCTTTCTTTTATTCCAGTTCTTTCCCTAATCCACACATCAGAGGTATCCATTAGATTAGTCAAATTATCATTGCTTACTATGTTTTCAGGAACATACATGCCTAAACCTGATATTTTTGAATTATACACAGTGAAATCCTTTAAATGCAATTTAGGTAATTCATTTGATAAATTATTTTATTTTTGAAGTCTTTGTGAATTATTACATATATGTCAATATGTCATCTTAATACAAGTGGTACTTTTTTTGTTTAATAAAATATAAAAGTTAAAAAATGGCAAAAGGTAAAATAAATGTATCGGTAGAAAATATCTTCCCTCTAATTAAAAAATTTCTTTATAGTGATCATGAAATTTTTCTAAGAGAACTCATCTCAAATGCAACTGATGCTTCAAGTAAATTAAAACATCTTAGTAGTCTTGGTGAAATCAAAGGAGAAATTGATGATCTTCAAATTGAAGTTAAAATTGATAAAAAAGGGAAGAAATTACACATAATTGACAAAGGTATTGGTATGACATCGAAAGAGGTTACAAAATATATCAATGAAGTTGCATTTTCAGGGGCTGAAGAATTTCTTGAAAAATATAAAGACTCCGGAAAAGATGCTGGAATAATCGGTCACTTTGGTCTAGGTTTCTATTCATCCTTTATGGTGGCAGATAAAGTAGAAATAATCACAAAGTCTCACAAAGATGAACCTGCTGCTCATTGGGAATGTGATGGCTCTCCAGAATTTTCTCTTAAAAAAACTGACAAAAAAGAAAGAGGAACTGAAATTATTCTCCACATAAACAAAGATTCTAAAGAATTTTTGGAAGAAAGTAAGATAACTGAACTGCTCAGAAAGTACAATAAGTTTATGCCTATTCCAATAAAATTTGGAACTCGTGAAGAAACTTTACCCTTACCAAAAGAAGCTAAAGAAGATGCCAAGCCTGAAATTCAAACTGTTGATAACGTTATAAATAATTCTTCCCCTGCATGGACAAAAATTCCTTCAGAATTATCCGATGAGGACTATAAAAATTTTTATAGAGAATTATATCCAATGCAATTTGAAGAACCTCTCTTTAACATCCATTTAAATGTTGATTACCCTTTTAATCTTACTGGAATACTGTATTTCCCTAAAATCAAAAATGATTTAAATATTCAAAAAGATAAAATTCAACTCTATCAAAATCAAGTTTTTGTTACAGATAATGTTGAAGGAATTGTGCCTGAATTCTTGACTCTCTTAAGAGGTGTTATAGATTCTCCAGATATTCCTTTAAATGTTTCAAGGAGCTACCTTCAAGCTGATGGAGCTGTCAAAAAGATTAGCAACTACATTACTCGTAAAGTTGCTGATAAACTTAATTCACTATTTAAAAAAGACAGGAAAAGTTATGAGGATAAATGGAATGATATAAAAGTAGTTGTTGAATATGGAATGCTTACGGAAGATAAATTCTTTGAAAAAGCTGATTCTTTTGCACTTTACCCTACAACAGATAATAAGTTTTTGACCTTTGATGAGTTAGAAAAAGACATAAAAGATAATCAGACTGACAAAGATGGTAAACTTGTAATATTATATGCTTCAGACATTAATGAACAACATAGCTATGTTAAGATTGCTGAAGAAAAAAATTATACGGTTCTACTACTTGATTCTCCTATAATCTCGCATCTAATACAAAAACTAGAAACTAAAAAAGAAAAGGTTGCATTTGTAAGGGTAGATGGAGATTCGATAGAAAATTTAATCAAAAAAGACGAAAATATTGTCTCAAAATTATCTGATAAAGAGAAGGAAAAATTGAAACCATTGATTGAAAAAGTCATTCCATCAGAAAAATATACTGTTAAACTTGAACCAATGGATAGTAAAGCAATGCCTTTTGTTTTAATCCAACCTGAATTTATGAGAAGAATGAAAGAAATGCAACAAACAGGTGGAGGAATGATGGGCAGTCTTCCTGAAATGCATACACTCTTAGTCAACACCAACCATACCCTTGTTGATCAAATATTAAATACAAAAACTCCCCAAAAAAGAGAAAATTTAATTAATCAAGCCCTAGATTTGGCTAAGCTGTCCCAAAATCTTTTGAAAGGGGAAGAATTAACCGAGTTTATAAAACGTAGCCTTAAAATGGTTAAATAACTATTCGAAAATTTTGTTTAAAATAGAAGCTAATCTAATCCCAGCATTATAAAGTTGTGTTTTAATAATAGGTAAATTATTGTATCTATATTCATATCCAAGTTTTTTATTTGGAGGTGATTCTAGATAAATTTGACGAGTATAAACTCTAGATCCTTCTAACCATTCAGTAATTGGCTTATTAACCTGGGATTTGATTTGATTACTTGTGAAAATTGGAAGATTACTTGCTAGTTCAGTATAGCTCATATTATGACTTTCAATAATTTGGGTATCCCAAATACGATGTAAATTAGTAATGTTGCCAAACCAGAACATTTTTATATCATTTCCTCCACGATCTTTTTTCCTTCCCAGATGCATTGGTTGATGTAAATCTCCAATAAAGTGAACTAACAATTTAAGATGAAATGATTTTTCTTTCTTGTTATATTTTGAGCTCTTAAGAACTTCAATGCATTTATTAATAGCATAAATTATATCTCCACCTTTCTCTCTTTCTATTTCATCAAACTTTTTATTTAAAGGAATATTTATATAATGCCATTTTGATATATAGTTATACTTTTTTTCTGCTTTTATCTCATCGGCATATGTAGAAACATTCGCCAAAGAATTCCCGTCCAAAAGAAAATGAATTTTATCTTTTGCTCTTTTTGTCAAATGATTTTCTGCAACAAGACCAACAACACGATGCCCTGTTTGTCCCCATTCAGAAGGAATAATAGATGCTGAAAAGAAAAAAACTGTATATATAAAGAAGAACATTTTATATTTTATTAAAATACAATAGTATAAATTTGCACAATAATTTGAACTATAATTTGAAAAAATTTATTCCCTTAAAAAATATTATAATTTCTTTTTTTATAGCTAATTCCAATTGTTTTTTTGCTCAAAAAGAAATACCTAAAGCAAAAGCAATTTTCATCTCGGAAGAAATAATAATAGATGGGGTTGATAATGAAAAAGTATGGGATGATGCATTTGAATCAGAAAAATTTTGGCAATACCGACCATCTGACAGTTTACCTGCTGAAAAACAGACGGAATTTAAATTTCTTTATAACGAAAAAAACTTATTCCTTTTTGTAAAAGCATACTCTGAAGATAAAAATTATGTTGTCCCTTCATTAGAAAGAGATTTTGAAGGGTATGGAACAGATTTTTTTACTTTTACTTTTGATACATTTAGTGACGCCACAAATGGCTTTTTTTTTGGAACTAATCCATTAGGCGTAAAAAGAGAATCTCTTTTATCTAATGGAGCTAATGATTATAGAAGAGACAGTAACAGTAGCTGGGACACAAAATGGGAAGTTGAAACTAAAATCTATGAAGATTATTATACTGCAGAAATTAAAATCCCCTTTTCGTCCCTAAATTTTCCAGAGAACAAAAAAATATGGAGATTCAACCTTTATCGATATAACACCCAAAACTCAGAATTTTCAACTTGGGCTAAAGTCCCAAGAAATCAAATGATTGTAAGTTTGGCCTTTATGGGTGAACTAGAGTTTGAAAAATCAATAGGTAAATCTAGAACACCATTTTATTTAATCCCATACCTTAATGCCATTACTAACAATGACTTTGAAGAAAAAATTAAGAAAAATAAAGCAATAATTGGTGGTGATGCAAAAATATCTATTTCAAATGGTCTAAATCTTGACCTAACTTTTAACCCTGACTTTTCACAAGTAGAAGTAGACGATGAAATAATTAATTTAACAAGATTTGAAGTCTCACTTCCTGAAAAAAGACAATTTTTTGTTCAAAACAGTGATTTATTTTCAAATTATGGAAACAGTCGTGATGCACGACCCTTTTTCTCAAGAAGAATTGGAGTGGCAAAAGATCTTAATGGGAATACAATTGAAAATAAAATAATTGCTGGGGCTAGACTTAGCGGAAAACTTGATGAAAACTGGAGAATAGGTATATTAAATATGCTAACGGAAGAAGACCTTAAAAACGAAATACCATCAAATAATAATACTGTGTTTGCAATTCAAAGAAAAGTGTTTTCTCGATCTAATATTAGCGTATTAATGATTAATCGAGAATCAATTAAATCTTATAGTTTTCTTTCTAATTCAGAAAAATATAATCGTTTGCTGGGAATTGATTACAACCTAGCTTCAAAAAACAATGAATGGACAGGAAGACTATACATGCATAAATCATTTACCCCTAGTTTAGGTAATGATAATTTGAGCTCAGGTATTAGGGTTGAAAGAAATAAAAGTAAAAGTACTATTAGCGCTGGGGCTGGATATGTAGGTTCTGACTTTAAATCAGATTTAGGATATATAAGAAGAACTGATATTTTTAAATCACGTGCTAGTTATCAATACCGTATTTACCCAGAAAATCAAAAAATAAGATATTATGGATTTAGACAAGGTGTTTATTTAACACATAAACCAGACTCAGATTTTTTACTTTCTGACAGAACATACTTAACAGAGTTTACAATGGACTTTAATAATCTAAGTGATATAGAAATTCAAACTTTTAGTAGAATGACATATTTATTTGAACCTTTTGACCCAACAGGCTCAGACTCAGAAAACCCATTGCCTGCTGGAAAAAGTTATAAGTATACTGAAATTGAATTTAATTACTCCTCTGATCTTAGAAAACCTTTTTCTTTTGAAATAGGCGCTTCTTTAGGGGAATTCTATAATGGTAATATATACTCTGTTGAAAGTGAATTCGAATTTAAATTCCAACCGTTTATAAGCACCGGTGTAGAATTAAGTTTTGATAAAGTAATACTGCCAAAACCATATCCTATATCATCTTTATGGCTTTTAAACCCATGGATGGATATAACTTTTTCCAAAAACACATCTTGGAATACACTTATCCAATTTAATTCCCAGTCTGAAACCCTAGGTATTAACACTCGATTAAGATGGCGATTCGCTCCATTATCTGATCTTTTTATTGTTTATAATGATAATTATATTACAGAAAACGTGTTTATACCTCGTTTAAGAAGTTTAAATTTGAAATTAACATATTGGTTAAATCTTAAATAATGAAAAAAATTTATACACTGATGCTCCTTTTCTTACTAGTGCCTAGTTGTGTCGGTGAAGGCGAAAATGATATGGATACAATTGAAGTTAAAGGTTCGATTGAGGGGTTAAGGAAGGGGACTTTATATCTCCAAAAAATACAAGATTCCATTTTAATTGATCTTGATTCAGTTGTTCTTAAAGGATCTTCTGATTTTAGCCTTAAAGCCAAAATAAATTCTCCTGAAATATTGTACTTATATCTAGATAAAAAAGATGGAGATACATTAAATGATAGAATACGTTTTTTTGGTGAAAAAGGGACTGTTGAAATCAATACTTTATTAAAAACCTATGAAAGTAGTGCCGAAATATCAGGTTCAGAAAATCATATATTATTAGAAGAATATCTAACCTTTATTAGAAAATTTGATCAAGAAAATCTAAAACTTGTAAAAGTTTATTTTAATGAACTTAGAGAAAATAATGTTTCTAAAAAATTAGACTCTATTCAAAAAAAGATGGATAATCTTCTTTTAAGAAGATATCTTTTTACTTTAAATTTTGCAAGTACAAACTCTAATAGAGAAATTGCTCCATATCTATTACTGACAGAAGTGAATGATACAAGTATAAAATTACTAGATTCTGTTATGGTTAAACTAAGTCCGGAAGTCAAACTATCAAAATATGGAAAAAATCTTCAAGTACTTATAGATAGAAGGAAAAAAGAAGAAAGTAGTCCCAGTAATTAGCTTTGTTTATTAATTGTTCTCAAATTATTATCTAAAACATATTTATAAAATCGATCAAATATAATAAGAAACCAAGCAGTATATTTTTCTGGTCTTAATACTAAATCTTCATTCAGTAATTCTAAACTAACCCACTTATAATCATCAACTTCACTAGAATTAATTTTAGGTTTATCATTACTAAAACCTAACAAAACATGATCAAATTCATGTTCAATTAATCCATTGTCAAATGAAGTTTTATAGATAAACGAAAATAATTTTTGAAGTGAAGTTCTAAATCCCATTTCTTCAAAAAGCCTTCTTTGACCAGCTTGAATTGATGATTCACCTTTACGCTGATGACTACAACAAGTATTAGTCCATAGTCCAGCAGAATGGTATTTATTCTCTGCTCTTCTTTGAATTAACAACTCGTTTTTATTATTTAAAACAAATACAGAGAAAGCTCTATGAAGGATACCTTTTTCATGTACCTCCATTTTTCCCATCGCACCTATAGTATTATCATTTTCATCAACTAAAATGACTTCTTCTCTCATTTACAAAAAAATATTAGAGATAAAACTAATAAAAGCATATTTGTGAAAGATGTATATGTAAAAGATTTTGATGTCATGCCTCACCAGTAGGCCCAAAATTTAGAGGTATAGGGGGTAATTCTTTGGACTTAATTTCTCCATTAACATTTTCAAAACGTTTAATGTTATCTCCAAGTGCTTTTTCCAATCTTTTGGCATGTTCAGGAGTAAGAATTACTCTTGATCTAACTTTGGCCTTAGGAGATCCAGGCATTATTGTAACAAAATCAACAACAAACTCTGAAACTGAATGATTAATAATAGCAAGGTTAGAATAGATCCCTTCAGAAGTTTTCTCATCAATTTCAATATTTATTTTCTTCTCTTGATTTTTTTCTTTGTCAGTCATTTGAAATATCTATTTTTTCTTCCTTATCAATTAGTAAACTATTGTATTCATCTTTAGATCCAACAATAACTTCATCATATTCTCTAAGACCAGTTCCAGCAGGTATTCTATGCCCTACTATAACATTTTCCTTTAATCCCTCAAGTAAATCAACTTTTGCATTAACTGCTGCTTCGTTAAGAACCTTTGTGGTTTCTTGGAAAGAAGCTGCTGATATAAATGATTTTGTCTGCAAAGAAGCTCTTGTTATACCCTGAAGCTCAGGAGTTGCAGTAGCTGTATCTGCATCTCTCGCAATGACTTTCTTTTTCTTTTCCCTTAACAGGTATGAATTCTCATCACGTAATTGACGAGCAGAAATTATTTGTCCGGCTTTAAACTTTTCAGAGTCACCAATTTCTTCAACAACTTTTTTTGAATGCAAATTATCATTTTCAATTATAAAATCAGATTTATAGATAAGCTGATTTTCTAAAAAAATAGAGTCACCGGGATCTTGAATCCTTACTTTTCTCATCATCTGACGTACGACAACCTCAAAATGCTTGTCATTAATCTTAACACCTTGCAGCCTATATACTTCTTGAACCTCATTTACTAAATATTGTTGTACTGCAGAAGGACCTTTTATACTTAATATATCAGTCGGGGTAATTGATCCATCTGACAGTGGCATACCAGCCTTAATGAAATCATTTTCTTGGACTAATATTTGATTTGAAAGCTTAACCAGATATTTCTTAATTAAACCAAATTTTGATTCTACAATTATTTCTCTATTGCCTCGTTTGATTTTACCAAAAGAAACAACACCATCTATCTCAGATACTACAGCTGGATTAGAAGGATTTCTAGCTTCAAAAAGCTCTGTGACCCTAGGTAAACCTCCTGTTATATCCCCAGATTTAGCAGATTTTCTTGGTATTTTCACTAGAATTCTTCCCTCCTTTATACTATCACCCTCATTAATCATTAAATGAGCTCCGACTGGCAAATTATATGACCTTAATAATTTGCCCTTGGCGTCGTTAATAAGTAAGGTAGGAATTATTTTTTTATTTCTAGATTCTATAATAACCTTTTCCTGAAAACCAGTTTGCTCATCAATTTCAACCTTATAAGTAATTCCTTGTTCAATATTCTCATAAACTATTTTACCAGAGAACTCTGATACAATAACACCATTAAATGGATCCCACTCACAGATTACTTCTCCAGCAGAAATCTTCTTTTTATTTTTAACAAATATTGAGGAGCCATATGGAATATTATTAACACTTAAAACATTTTTTGTTTTATTATCAATCAATTTAATCTCAGCAGTTCTAGATATGACAATATTAGCATCATTATCCTCACTGTCTTTACCCTTTACAGTTCTTAAATCTTCAATTTC
>Ga0208766_1001096_pt1 | contig 14617 bp, 11 predicted proteins | sample ETN01SmetaG_3_FD_185792 | JGI IMG/M metagenome (GOLD analysis project Ga0208766, IMG submission 185792) | Marine microbial and viral communities from oxygen minimum zone, Eastern Pacific Ocean - ETNP2014F12-01SV263 (SPAdes) (version 2) | ecosystem: Environmental > Aquatic > Marine > Oceanic ... | reverse complement strand
GCGGTATTGGTAATTATTGTCAGAAAACATCCGAATGTTGATATGGTACCAGCGATGTTTGTGGCAGCTTTCTTAAGTACAATCTATGCATCGTTTTTGGTTAATAGTTTTTATATCTCTCCAAAAGATCTTTTTCTTTCATTTTTACTTGGAACTTTCCAAATTGGTTTTGGTTTTATTTGTATTACCATTGGTTCCAAAAATACACCTGCGGCGATAGTGGGAATATTAATGCTACTAGAGGCAATTCTTGGTCCAATATGGGCATGGATATTTATTAATGAAATACCGCCATTTATCGTAATAATTGGAGGAGCAATCATTATGTTTTCCATACTATTTCAGTCTTTTTTTGCAAAAAAAACTGCGTAATAATTTAATCATTTGACATTTCATTTTTCGTAACAGAAACTGTCAATTACACGGAAGAGACCATTTAATTGGCGCCGAAGGAGCAACCACCCCGGAAACTCTCAGGCAAAAGGACCGTACATAATAACTCTGGAAAGCAGGTGTAGGCCTCACCGAAGGAGTAAATCTCTCAGGTACCCGGACAGAGGGGGCAAAGAATAAGAGTTATTATGGAAACAGAAAAAACAGCTTTATACGAATTTAATAAAAACATAGGTGCCAAATTTGTACCTTTTGCTGGTTATGAAATGCCAATTCAATTTTCTGCCGGCATTGTGGAAGAGCATAAGTCAACCAGAAATGAAGCAGGTCTCTTTGATGTTTCGCATATGGGACAACTATCTATTGAAGGAAACCATAATTTGGAATTAGCTTTAGAAAATATAATTCCCATCGATTTAAAAAGTATAAAATTACATCAGTCAAAATATTCCTTCCTTACAAATGAAAAGGGTGGCATTTATGATGATTTAATTGTGACGAAGGTAGCAAAGGGCTTTAATATTATTCTTAATGCCGTATGTAAAAACAATGATTTTACGATAATCAAAAAAGCTCTTGGAGATAAATTTAAATTAACATTACACAATAATTTGTCTTTAATTGCTCTACAAGGACCCAAGTCATCGGAAATTTTGGAAAAAATAGTAAATAAAGTCTCAGATCTCAGGTTTATGAATGGAAATAATTTTTTTTATAACAATAAAAATATTTATATTACTAGATCTGGTTATACGGGCGAAGATGGATTTGAAATTTCTTTACCTAATAGTCTAGCTGAAGATATAGCAAAAAAATTATTATCCGGGGGAGCAAAACCAATTGGTTTGGGCGCCAGAGATACTCTGCGATTGGAAGCTGGATTATGTCTTTATGGACATGACATAAATGAAACAACAAGCCCTATTGAAGCAAATCTTAAATGGGCAATTTCCAAAAGAAGAAGGGAAGAAGGAGGTTTTCCAGGTTATGAGAAAATAAAATCAGATATGAACGGGGGACTCTCTCGTTTAAGAGTGGGAGTTAAGCCTGAAGGAAAAGTTATTGCCAGAGAAGGTACAAAAATTTTTTCTGAAGATAATGAAGAAATTGGATCAATTACCAGTGGTACCTTTGGTCCCAGCGTTAATAGTTCCATTGCCATGGGATATATAAAATGTAATTTTTCAAAAGTAGGAACCAAAATCTTCTTGGAAGTTAGAGGAAAAAAATATGATGCCAAAGTATCAGAACTTCCTTTTTATAAAAAAAAATATGTGAGGTAAAAAATGAGTGAAAAAAAATTTTCAAAACAACATGAATGGATTTCAATAGAAGGTGAAGTAGCCACCGTTGGTATTACAAAACATGCATCGGAAATGTTGGGAGATGTGGTTTTTGTAGAACTACCAGAAAAAGGAAAAAGTATTGAAAAAAATGGCCAAGTAGGAGTCGTTGAATCTACAAAAGCGGCCAGTGATATTTACACTCCAATTGCTGGAGAAATTGTAGAAACTAATCAATCGATCGTTGATGATCCAGCAGTAGTAAACAAAGATCCAGAAGGAAAAGCTTGGTTTTTTAAAATTAAGATTAAAAACATGTTGGATCTAGATGAATTAATGAATGAAGCTGACTACGAAAAATTTGCAAAAGAAAACAAAAATTAAAATGATTAACGATACATCCAAAGAATTTATTAGAAGACATATTGGTCCATCAGAAGAGGATATAGAGAAAATGCTGAAGATAGTTGGGGCAAATTCTTTGGATGATTTAATCAGTAAAACGGTCCCAGATAACATTTTATTAAATGATAAACTTAAAATAGATGGCCCGACTTCTGAGCATGAATCAATGAAACAAGCAAAAGCTATTGCAGAGAAAAATAAATTATACAAAAGTTACATAGGCATGGGTTACTATAATACCTATATGCCAAACGTTATTTTAAGAAATATATATTGTAATCCAGGTTGGTACACGGCTTACACTCCATACCAACCCGAAGTAGCCCAAGGAAGATTAGAGATGCTATTGAATTTTCAACAGATGATTTTAGATTTTACTGGCATGGATATAGCGAATGCATCGTTACTAGATGAATCCACTGCTGCAGCAGAAGCTATTGGACTAAGTCGCAGATTAGATCAAAATAATTCAAATAAGATATTTGTTTCCAGCGATTGTAACCCTCAAACAATTGATGTAATTAAAACGCGAACCGAAGTTTTTGGTTTAGAATTGGTTATTGGAGATCAAGAAAAAGATTTAAAAAATATAGATGGAAATGTTATTTGTGGTGTCCTCCAATATCCCGGAATATTGGGAGACATTAAAAATCCTAGCGAAGCAATAAGCAAAATCCATAAAAAAAATGGTAAAGCCATTTTAGTTTGTGATCTTTTGGCTTTAGCAAAACTTAAAACTCCAGCAGAACTTGGAGCTGATATTGCCGTTGGTAGTTCTCAAAGGTTTGGGATTCCAATGGGCTATGGGGGTCCTCATGCTGCTTTTTTTGCAACTAAAGATGAATACAAAAGGGCAATGCCGGGAAGAATTATAGGGGTTTCTGTAGACCGATTAGGAAAAAAGGCATTGCGTATGGCATTGCAAACACGAGAGCAACACATAAGGAGAGAGAAAGCTACCAGCAATATTTGTACCGCACAGGCTTTATTGGCAATAATTTCAGCTGCTTATGCGATCTATCATGGACCCAGAGGTATTAAAGAAATTGCGGAGAGAATATCAAAGTTAGCGAAAAGTTTTGCTGACAAGATTAAAAAGTCGGGTTATGAACTTTATTCAGATAACTTTTTTGACACTGTTACTATTCTTACAAAAAACAAAACACAAAATATTTATAAAAATGCTCTGAGAAATGGAGTTAATCTAAGATTAGTTGATGATAGCATGTTGTCCGTTGCATTTGACGAAAGAAAAAATGTTGAAAAAACTAACGAGCTATTAAAAATTTTTAATAGCGCGGAATCTATTAATGAGACAGGAAAAGTTGTATTAAATAATATACCAAAGAATTTAGAAAGATCATCCGAATATCTTACACATTCTGTTTTTAACTCTTATCATTCAGAAACTGAGATGACTCGATATTTAAAAAGATTAGAGGATTCAGATATTGCTTTAAATAGATCAATGATCTCTTTGGGTTCTTGTACTATGAAATTGAATGCAGTATCCGAAATGATTCCAATTACCTGGAATGAATTTTATGAACCGCATCCCTTTGCACCTGTAGAGCAAATGGAAGGATATAGAAATTTGTTTACTGATTTGAAAAATTGGCTGAGAGAAATAACAGGTTTTTCGGGCGTTTCTTTACAGCCAAATGCAGGGGCACAAGGTGAATTTGCAGGATTGATGATAATTAGAAAATACCATTCGGAAAATGGTGATGAGAACAGAAATGTTTGTCTCATTCCAAGTTCGGCACACGGAACCAATCCAGCAAGCGCTCAGATGTCTGGGATGAAAGTAGTTGTTATCGCTTGTGACAAGGATGGCAATGTTGATTTTGAAGATTTAAAATCTAAAGCAGAACAGTATTCAAAAAATTTGTCGGCCTTAATGGTTACTTATCCCTCAACGCATGGAGTATTTGAAGAAAAAATTAAAGAAATTTGCAAGATTGTTCATGATAATGGTGGTCAAGTATACATGGACGGAGCCAATCTTAATGCACTAGTTGGGATTGCTAAACCAGGAAAATTTGGTCCAGACATATGTCATATTAATTTACACAAAACATTTTCTATTCCTCATGGTGGTGGAGGACCAGGAGTGGGTCCCATAGCATGCAAGAAACATTTGGATCCTTTTCTTCCAAAACATGAAGTGATCAAAGATTGTGGTCCCGCAACTGGAATTGGAGCAGTTTCATCTGCGCCTTGGGGCAGCTCAAGCATTTTGGTAATTTCATGGATGTATATTAAAATGATGGGAGCGGAAGGGTTAAAGAAAGCTTCCCAGGTTGCTATTTTAAATGCCAATTATATTTCAAAAAAATTGAATAAATATTTTCCTGTTCTTTACACAGGAAAAAATGGAAAAGTTGCCCACGAGTGTATAATTGATATTCGCCCAATTAAAGCTGAAACAGGTATAACTGAAGAAGACATAGCAAAGAGACTAATAGATTTTGGTTTTCATGCTCCAACTATGTCTTGGCCTGTTCCTGGAACTATGATGATTGAACCTACAGAGAGCGAAAGTTTATCTGAGTTGGATAGATTTTGCGACACTTTGATAAAGATTAAAGGAGAAATTGACAAAGTAAAATCAGGAGATTTTGACAAATTAGATAATCCTTTGAAAAATGCCCCTCATACCCATGTAGAACTGTCAGCCAATGAATGGAAACACAAATATGACAGAGAAACAGCAGCTTATCCATCAACGATTTTAAAATCTTACAAATATTGGCCACCAGTTGCTAGAGTAGATAACGTTTACGGAGATAAAAATCTTTTTTGCACTTGTCCTTCAATGGATGAATACAAGGATTCCGCGGCCTGATGTTAGAGAGATCAAAGTTTAAAGATTTATGGATGAAGTTGTAATAGTTGGTGGTGGAATAATTGGAGCTTCCACAGCTTATTTTCTATCGAAGGAAGGTAGAAAGATTCGAGTTTTTGAACGCGATCCTACCTATAAAAATGCTTCTTTTCCATTGTCTTTAGGAGGTTTTAGACGTCAATTTTTTCAAAAAGAAAATATATTACTTGGAAAATTTGCAAAAGAGTTCATTTTTCAATTACCAGATTTATTGGAAACAAAAAAAAATGGAAAACCGACAGTAAGCGTTGTTCCAAATGGGTATCTATTGTTGTTTAATAAAAAACAAGCAGACGAACAATACGAGGCGCTAAAAAATCATAGCCTATGTGATGCCGGAACAAAAAATATTAAAGCAGAAAAATTGCCAAATATTTTTCCTTGGATTAGTTCTGAGGGTTTAGAAACTGCCACTTATACAGATAGCAAGATCGAGGGTTGGGTTGATCCACATATGTTTCATTCTGCATTGAAAAATAAAGCAATAGAGCTTGGGGCTTTATTCGAAAAAAAAGAAATTAAAAATCTCAATGAGATTAAAGCAGAAATAATAGTGTCAGCTGCTGGATGTTGGACTAACAAATTACTTTCAGATATTCCTGTTGCTCCTCAGAAACATACAATCTTTAGAGTGAAGTGTCCGAAACATATTCCTGAAATGCCGCTTACGGGAGATTTATCCACAGGCGTTTATTGGAGACCCGAAGGTAAGGAATATATAGCAGGCTCTCCAAATTCAATATTTGATACACCCAATTTGGAACCTGAATGGAATGATTTTGAAGAGTTAGTTTGGCCCGCTTTGGCAAAGAGGGTTCCAGCTTTTGAAGAATTAAAACTGACCGGCGGTTGGGCAGGATATTACGACACTAATAAATTAGACAACAATGCTATTGTTGGAAAGCATCCAAAAATGAAAAATGTCTATTTAGCTACTGGATTTACTGGACGAGGTTTAATGCAAGCGCCCGGCATAGGAAGAGGACTAACTGAATTAATTACTACAGGAAAGTATCAAACAATTGACCTATCTAGTTTTAGTGTAGAACGAATTTTGTCCGATAAAAAAAGAACTGAGCCTTATGTTTTGTAATATTTAGGCTGAGGTTTCCTTTTTTATCTCAACATCAGGTACAGCTTTTTCCGTGAATTTATTTGATATTTTTTGAACTTCAACTGCTGAAACTTTATATTCAGCACATAAGGTTTCCTCATCTTTTCCATGACCGGTTACCATATTAACCATGTGCTCAGGGAAATGGAATGTGGTGAATACAATTCCTTTTTTTACTTTGTTTGTTACTTCAACCATAAGTGAAACTTCACCTCTAGCAGAATATAACCTTGCTATATCGCCAGTATTTAAATCTCTTTTATCAGCATCTTCTTTATTGACCAGCAAAATGTCCTCATTTACTATTTTTAAATTATTAGTTCTTCTAGTCATTGTAGCTGCATTATAATGTTGTAAAATTCTACTTGTTGTTAAAATAAGTGGAAATTTATTTCTATTTTCAATCAGTTCATTTGTTTCTTTCCAGTCGAAATATTTGATTTGACCTTTGTCCAATTTAAATGTTTCAGTATGTAATATTTTCGTACTCGTTCCATCCTCTTTTACGGGCCATTGCAAACCTAGTTTACCAAGTCTTTCTCTAGTTGCGCCTTTAAAGAATGGAACCACATCAGCAATTTCAGCTAATACTTGATCTGCATCATAAATTGGCTGTTTATAACCTAATCTTTGCATCATTTCTGTTACTATTATGCCGTCCGGTTTACATCCTGCAAGAGGTTTAGCAACTTGATTTACTTTTTGGATACGTCTTTCCGTATTTGTAAAAGTTCCATTTTTTTCTAAGAAGGTTGTTCCAGGCAATATAACGGTTGCAAGTTTTGCAGTTTCACTCATAAATATTTCTTGAACAACCAGAAGATCTAAGGCTTTCATGGCTTTAATTACATGAGCACTGTTGGGATCAGTTTGAACTACATCTTCTCCAATAATCCACACAGCTTTTAAACTACCATCAATCGCGGCATCAAATATTTCAGGAATTTTTAAGCCTGCTTTTGTTGGATGAACTACTCCATATTTTTCTGTATAAAATTTTTGAATTTTTTTGTCATTCAAAGGTAAATAACCTGCTCCTTGATGAGGTTGGCATCCCATATCGGCAGCCCCTTGTACATTATTTTGTCCACGCAACGGATTTACTCCCACACCTTTTCTTCCAAGATTACCTGTGATCATTGCAAGATCAGCTATAAGCATTACCGTTTTTGAACCTTGTGTATGTTCCGTGACCCCCAAACCATGGAATTCCATAGAATTTTTTGCTGTTGCGTATGCAATTGCAGCTTCTTTAACTAATTGGCGATTCACGCCGCATGCTTTTTCTAATTTAGCTATGTTTAATTTTTTAATTTCTTTAGCAAAATCTTCAAATCCTTCACAACGTTCTTTGATAAATACTTTCTTTTCTAAACCTGCTTCTAAAATAAAGTAAAGAATCATATTCAAAACAGCGACGTTGGTTCCGGGTCTTAATTGGATGTGATAATCAGCCATTTTAGCTAGTTCAGTTTTAACAGGGTCGAGAACAATAAGTTTCTTTCCTTTCATAACTTGTTGCTTAATTTTAGATCCTGTTACCGGATGTGCATTAGTAGGATTCGCACCTATGATTATAAATAAATCAGCATGATAAATGTCGTCAGCAGAATTTGTTGCTGCTCCCGTTCCAAATGCTTTTTGTAAACCTAATGCAGTTGGTGAATGACAAATTCTAGCACAACAATCCACATTATTTGTGCCAATTACTGCCCTGATCATTTTTTGGAATAAATAATTTTCTTCATTTGTGCAGCGGGCAGAAGAAATGCCTGCTATTGCATCAGGTCCATAATTTTTTTTTGTTTGATCTAATTTATCTTTAATAAAATTATAAGCCTCATTCCAAGTTGCTTTTTCAAACTTACCATTCTTTTTTATAAGAGGACTTGTTAGACGATCTTTATGGTTATAAAAGCCAAAGGCATAACGTCCTTTTAAGCAGGTATGCCCTGCGTTAACTTCAGTATCTTTTGGTGTATCAATAGATAAAACTTTATTATCCTTAATCGCCACTTCTAAGTTACATCCAACTCCACAATATGAGCAGGTGGTACGTATTTTTTCATCTGCTATGGCTGATTTAGATTGAAATACATCTGAAATTGCATCAGTTGGGCAAGTGTGTGCACACGCTCCACAAGATACGCAAGAAGAATCGCCAAATAACATATCGTTATCTGAGGTAATCTTAGATTCAAAGCCTCTTCCACTCATCGTTAAGACAAAAGAGCCTTGGATTTCATCGCACGCCCTTACACAGCGCCCACAATTAATACAATTATCTAAGTTCATTCGCATATATGCATGCGAAGTATCTTTTTGAATTCCCTTATTTTGCTTTGGTTTATTATAACGATGTTCTTTTATATCTAAGTTACTTGCTACTGTTTGCAATTCACAATTATTATTTACTTCGCAAGTTGAACAATTCATTGGATGATCTGTGAGAACTAGTTCTACAATGTTTTTTCTTAAATTTTTTAAATCTTCGTTATCGGTAATAATATACGAACCTTCAGCAACAGGGGTATGGCAGGATGCCATTGTTTTGGTTGGTCCATCTTTTTTTAGAGCGACATCAACTGAGCATATTCTGCAAGCTCCAAAAGGTGCTAAGTTCCGATCATCACATAAAGTTGGAATTTTTTTTTCACCTATATGTTCTCTAACAAATTTTAAAACCGAAGTATGATCTGGTTTAATTTGATGGGCGATACCATCAATATAAGCAATTTTATGATTTTTGTTATTTGCACTGCTTTTCATGCTCTTCCCCAATCGTTTTATTCTATATCGTCTTTAAATTCATGGATAAAATATTTTAATATGTTGCTGATTGGCACTGGGATCGCTCCGCACAAAGCACACAAGCAGCCTTTTTTCATAGTAACAAGCAATTCATCTAAAAGCTTCATTGGAATTTTACTGTTTTTATTAAGTGCTTGATCGAACATTTCTCTACCACGGTAAGATCCCAATCTTCCAGGAAAACACTTTCCGCAAGACTCATCGGAAGTAAATTTAAATAAATGATGGATATATTTAACCATGCTAAAATTCTCAGGAATACTTACAATGCCTCCGTGGCCCAACATGAAACCAGCTTTGGTAAATTGTTCAAAATCTAAATTCAGTTTTTCCACTTCTTTGATTGGAATTACTCCGCCAAGTGGTCCACCAATTTGTAATGCTTTAACAGGCTGAACAAATCCATCACCAATCTCATTAATAATTTTCTTCATTGGAGTTCCCATATCTATCTCATAAACTCCTGGTTTTTTGAATAAACTGTCTAGACAAATAAGTTTAGTTCCCGCAGACTTAACATTTCCCACAGACGAAAAAGTTTTTGCACCAAACTTTAATATACAAGCTATAGCCGCTAATGTTTCAACGTTGTTTACTACAGTTGGTTTTTTATACAATCCTTCAACTGTTGGGAAAGGTGGTCTTACATCAACATCAGCCCTTCTTCCTTCAATTGATGCTATTAAGGCAGTTTCCTCTCCACATATGTAGGCTCCTTGTCCAATGCATATAGTTATGTCACAAGAAAAGTTAGTGTCTAAAATATTCTTACCCAAAAGATTTAATTTTTTTAATTCATTAATTGTGCCATTAATTATTTCTATAGATTCTGGATATTCACCCCTGATGTATAGGACCCCTTCATCGCTTCCAATAATATAAGCGCAAACTAGTATTCCAAATAAAACTTTTAGTGACTGTTCCTCCAGCAAATATCTGTCAGAAAAGGCACCAGAATCTCCTTCATCAGCATTACAAATTACATATTTTTTTTCAGTTTTTTGTTGACTACAAAAATTCCATTTCATTCCGGTTGGAAATCCAGCTCCACCTCTTCCGCATAAATTAGATTCAATGATAGTTTTAAGAATTTCTTTTTTATCATTATTTAAAACTTGAGATAATAAGTCTTTAAATTCTTTAATTGTTGAAAAATCTTTACCCATCAAAAAACTTTTGGATGCAAAATTGGTGGAATTGATATTTTTGGTATCAATTTTTTTTCCCTTTATAATTTCATCAATTTGATTGATGTCTTTTCCAGAATAGTTGTGGCCATTGTAATGGAAAGCTGCATTATCATAACAGTGACCCAAACAAAACATTTCACCAACTTTATCCTTGCCCAACTTATCTTCTAATATGTCTTTAAGTTTATTCTGATTCCCAGCGCACAGACATGCGCTTCCGTTACATACCCAGGCTTTCTTTTCTTTATGTTCCGGTCTTAAAAATTCATAAAAACTTTCAGCCCCATGAATAGTTGAGATTCCAACATGATACTCTTCAGCTAATTGTTTAATCTTTTTTTCACTCCCAGACCCTTTGCTTGTGTCGATCATTCTTTTAAAAAGATTGTCTTTAAGACCTTTTCTGCCTGAAAGTTTGCTGATATTTCTTGACATAAAAATTTTATTTTAAAATACGATTTTCACCACAATATACATTGAAGCTGTCAGATTTTATAAAACCAATCAAAGTTATATCAAAACGCTTTGCTAAATCGATAGCAAGGCTAGTTGGCGCACCCACACCCATCAAAAGACCAATATTTGCCATAAGAGTTTTTTGAATTAATTCAAAACTTAAACGGCCAGAACAAGCGATGAATTGATTTTTGGTATCAAAGATAGAATTTTTAAAACAGTGACCAATCACTTTATCCAAAGCATTATGGCGTCCCACATCTTCTCTAACAACTAATACTTTACCGTCTTGATCAAACAAAGCGCTGGCATGAATTCCTCCGGTTTTTGAAAATTCAGATTGACTTTGTTTTAATAGATTAGGGATTGCAGTTACCAAAGAGCTTTTAATTTTTGGGTTATTTTTATTTATTTTTGTTTTACAAATAATTTCCAAAGAATCCATTGATGCCTTTCCACAAACTCCACAACTTGAATTTGTCAAAAAATTTCTTCTAAGATGTTTAACATCAAGATTTTCACCATTATTTAGTGTAACGCGGATTTTATTTCGTAATTTGAATTTTCCAGTCTCATGACCCAATGATTCAATTTTTTCAATTTCAGGAAGTTTATGAATAATACCTTCACTAAATAATAAACCGACAATTAAATCCTCGTCATTTTTTGGCGTTCGCATGGTTACAGAAATGGAATTATCGATCCAATTATTATTTTTTTTATAACGAACTATCATTTCAAGCGGTTCTTCTATTGATATCAATTCATCAATGGTCGCAGATTGATTTTGTTTATATTTAACAGTTTGGTAGTTCGAATTCATAAACAAATGATATTAGAGGTGGGGATTTTGAGCAATCTTTTTAACTTGTGAAAAAAGTCTGTTATTTCCAACTTAAAGGATATTTTCTTTTTAAAAGTAAACGATTGTAAATTATACCGCCAATAATGATCGTTATAGCGCCCACCATTACTGGAAATATTAAGAAACGAAATGATGCATCGCCAATCATAACCATAATTACAGTACCTCCAGCTGGGGGATGTGCAATCTTAAGTGTCAACATAAGCATTGTGGAAACTCCAACTGCTAAACCTAAGGTTATAAAAGAAGTTTCAAAAAAATTAATAAATATTATCCCAACCAAGGCAGATAGTAGATGACCGAACAATACGTTTTTTGGTTGAGAATTTCTATTTTTAGGAAATCCAAAGACATTAATTACAGTAGAACCAAAGGAGGCCATGAACCAAAGGCCATATGCGGTACCAGATAAAATAGATTCATAAGTGATATATGCAAGAATTCCAATAATGAGCCCCGTGCCAATGCCAGCCAATAGAGGCGGCCAAAAAATTATTTTTTTAGCATTCATAGCGATTAATTATTCAAAGCATCAAGTGTTGTTTTAACAGGTAACAACAAACATTCTTTTCTTGAAATATTATTTTTGCCCATTATTTTATTGAATTCTTTCCATTCTCTCTCGAAAGAATTTGTACTTTGATCAAAAGAATTATTCGCTTGGGTTGCAAAATTTTTTATTTTTTCAACAGTTTTATTTTTAGCGTTTCTAGATAATAAGCTTGCCGAAGCCTGACAGTATATGCAGGACTCACATTCATATTTGAAATTTATGATTTTATCTTTTTCAACAACTAAGTATATTTTTACTATATCTCCGCATATAGAGTTTTTTAATTTTGAATAGTGGGTGTGGTTATTAAGCACACTATGATTTTCAGTATTTGATGCTATTTTGATGATTTTTTCGTCTATCATTAAAACTTTATTCTATTTTTTTAAGCATTTATAATTTGTTTTATGAATGAACTCAATATACTGGGAGCAATTCTTGCTGGCGGTAAGTCAAAAAGAATGGGTGAAATCAAACTCTTTCTTGAACTTAATGACAAGCCACTCATCGAATATACAATTGATAAAGTAAAAAAATATTTTGAAAAAACAATTATAATTACAAATCAAGAAAATGAATTTTTTTCAAAAAATAATTTAATAACAGTCAAAGATCACATCGAGGGTCAACTTGGTCCTTTAGTTGGCATCTTTACGGCAATGCAATGGGCAAAAAAAAACTTTCCACAATGTGCCTGGGTGGCAACTTTTCCTTGTGATACACCTTTTTTTCCCGAAAGCATTATTAAAAAATTTATTAAAGAATCAGAGAAAAATGAATCCTTACTGCTATGTGCTAGTTCACACGGACGAAAACATAATATTTTTGGTTTGTGGTCTTTAAAACTTTATGACAAACTCTATGATGATTTAATCAACGGTAAAGTAAGAAAAGTTCAAGATTGGACAAAAAAACATAAAGTAAAGAATTTAGAACTTAAATTTAAAGATTATGATCCTTTTTTTAATATCAACACTCGAGAAGATTTAGAATTTGCGAAAAAAATAATTTTAAAATTAAAAAATGAACAAAAATAATAAATTAGAAGATTCGCTGACAAAGTTATTTTCAACATCAGGCTATAAGATGGTTGATGTTAGCGACAAGGCAATAACTCATAGGAAAGCTTTAGCCTCAGGAGAAATATTATTAGGTTCTAAAATAATCGATATGATCAAAAACAAAAAAATGCCAAAAGGAGATCCATTGTCAATTGCAGAGGTTGCTGGAATAAATGGAGTGAAAAAAACTAGCGAACTCATTCCTCTTTGTCATCCACTTTCTCTAGATCATATTTCTTTGCATGCAGAAATTAATGATGAGAAAAATTCCGTTATTGTTTACTGCTTAGTTTCCGCAAATTCAAAAACGGGAGTTGAAATGGAGGCTTTATCTGGAGTTAATTCAGCTTTACTTGCAATTTATGATTTATCAAAAATTGTTGAACCTAACTTAAAAATTACTAATACAAAACTATTAGTAAAATCTGGTGGCAAAAAAGGACTATGGATTAATCCAGACGGTGTGCCAGAAAAAATTAAAAATGTTTTAAGTCTTTAAAATGATCACATACAGCGAAGCGATAAGTCTAATTGATAAAATTTCTCTAAAATTATCTGATGAAAGTATTTCTATTCTAAAAGCTTTAAATAGAGTTACTTCAGAGGATATTCTATCACCGTCCAAAAACCCATCTGCAAATAATTCAGCCTTTGATGGATTTGCTGTTCTAACTGAAGAAACAAAAGGATTAACTAAAAAAAATACAAAAAAATTTAAAATACTTAAAACGATTGCCGCTGGTGACAATCCAAGATTGGATAATTATGAGAAAAATTCAACAGCTGAAGTAATGACAGGTGGATTGGTTCCAGAACAATTTGATTCAATTATACCGGTTGAAAAAGCAAACTATTTTCCATCAAAGGAAAAAGCAACTCACATTATTGTTGATGAAGAAGTAGAACAATATTCTTATATTAGGTTTGCTGGGGAAGACTATAATTTAAAAGATGTGGTATTAAAAAAAGGTGAGATAATTAAATCAAAACACATTATGGTTTTCACAGCTCTTGGAATTAAAGAAATAAAGGTTAAAAAACAACCTAAAATAATTTTTTTTGGAACAGGTAATGAAATAGTTGACTATAAAGAAACTAATATACCCGCATGGAAAGTTCGTAATTCTAACAATAATTATTTTACTTTGCTTGGTAAAAATTTACATTGCCAAGTTGTTGATGGAGGAGTTATAAAAGATACTGAACCAGAAAAACTTGAACAAGCACTTAGTGAAGCAATTAATTCCGATATTGACCTATTTGTTACCTCGGGTGCTGTTTCTGCAGGTAAATTTGATTTTATACCAAATCTTATTAAAGATTTTGGATTTGAAGCTCATTTTAAAGGAGTAGCTATTAAGCCAGGCAAACCTATACTGCTTTCTCAATTTAAGCAAAAAGAAAAATTATTTTTTGGTCTTCCAGGCAATCCCATTTCTTTGGCGGTTGGTTTACGTTTTTTTATTTATCCGTTAATAAGAAATGCATTAGGAATGTCAAAAGAAAAACAATTTAGAGCAAAATTAAAAAACGAATACAATAAAATGAAAAACTCAACCCATTTTACAAGGTGTTCTATAGCAATTGATGATAAAGGAT
>Ga0208766_1001091_pt1 | contig 14681 bp, 15 predicted proteins | sample ETN01SmetaG_3_FD_185792 | JGI IMG/M metagenome (GOLD analysis project Ga0208766, IMG submission 185792) | Marine microbial and viral communities from oxygen minimum zone, Eastern Pacific Ocean - ETNP2014F12-01SV263 (SPAdes) (version 2) | ecosystem: Environmental > Aquatic > Marine > Oceanic ... | reverse complement strand
TTCTAAAATATTAAAATGTCTTGTACTCACCAAACAAAAAATACCTCCATTTCCTATAAATCAAAGAACAGTCTGTTCAATTTTTTTGAAATTTTAGAGTGTAACGTTTGCTTCTCATTAAAAAATATGTTACGTTTGCGTTACATTAATAAAAATTAAAATTATGAAAATATTTATATTCCTAAATGCAATTGGTGATTTTGGAGGTACAATAATACCTATTGTAGGAATTATATCGGGAATCTGTGTCCCAATTGCTGCATTTATTTGGTTGTATTATGAAGGAAAAGGAAAGAGAGAAACTGTACTAGAAATATCTAAACACTTGGATGACTCTGCTAAACTGGAGGATTTATTAAAGATTTTTGAGGAGCGTAAAAAAGAACCTATAGATTATCGTAGAAATGGAGTTATCACAATTTTTGTTGGTATTGGACTTTATCTACTTGGTTTTTTAGCTTTAGGAAGTATATTAGAAGGTGTTGGGGCTTTAGTTGGTTTAATTGGTGTTGGAACTCTGATAGCTGGATATCTTTATCCAAATACAGGCAAAGAATTAACTGATGCTGTTGAAGAGTTTGAAAAGAAGTAAATTTTGGGAAGAAACCACAAAAAACTTCTAAATAATTTAGAAGAATTTAGAAGAGCTGCTGGTTTAACACAGCAAGATCTATCAGTTAGCGCAGAGGTGTCCAGGAAGAGTATTAATGCTATTGAGAATGGAGTATATATCCCATCTACAGTATTAGCATTAAAAATCGCAAAAACTATTAAGTGTAAAGTAGAGGACTTATTTAAACTACCTTAAAACCTTCATTATATAAAATAATTTTGTTTTTTATTATATAAATCTAAATCATTCATTTATAGAAATAAAAATTGGTAAGTGATCTGATGGCCAAAATCCATTTGGTAATTTTCTATAAATATGTTTATACTCATAAACATCAAGATTTTTAGTAAATATATAATCTATTCTATTTGTAAGTTTACTATTTAATTCAAAACCATTAAATGTACCAAAAGGTTTTTCTATGGCAAACTCATTAAATGAATCATCAAGATTTTTTAATAATGATTTGATAGGAGCATCAGTGGGGATGGCATTAAAATCACCCATAACAACAATTGCATTTTTTAAATAATTATTTCCTTTAATATGATTTAAAATAACATTTACTGATTTTTCTCTTGCTACTTTACCGATATGATCAAAATGAGAATTGTAGACTATCAATTTTTTATTTGATTTCATAACTATGAAAACTCCAACTGTTGCAATTCGATTTAAAGCCGCATCCCAACCAATCGATGGTTTTCCCGGAGTTTCTGATAACCAGAAAGTTTCATCTTTTTCTAATCTCAATTTTTTATTCTTATAATAAATAGCAGAATATTCTCCATTATTTCCTCCATTTCTCCCTTCACCAATCATACTATATTCATCTAATTGTTCTAATAAATACTTTATTTGATTAGGAAGGCCTTCTTGAATACCTAAAATATCTGGATTTTCTTCTTTAATTAAAGAAACTAGTCCTTTTTTTCTGTTATCCCATTGATTAAATCCATCATCTTCAATATCAAGGCGAATGTTGTATGTCATTATATTAAGCGTCTTGGCAGAATCTAAACAAGAGTTAGTAATAAAAAATAATATTGCTAACATTAGTAATAATAGTTTTCTCATTCTTGAGTTTTATCTTATTCCCTAAAATCTTTGTAATCCACTGATGGATCATAATCTATGTCAGTTTTTATAGAATGAAGCTCACTTCTGGGATCTTTAGATTTGATTATTGGAAAAAATAATTGAACATACCAAGGTTCCTTCATTTTATTCCATGCTCCAAAACGTTTAGGATATTTTCTAGTAATTTTAGCTGTTCCAAATAAAATGTCCCAAAAAAACAACAAATTTCCATAATTCCCATTTGGATTTGATACTCCATCTTCTGAAGTTAATCCATGATGAGCATAATGGGTGCAAGGGGTAGAAATAGTTCTTTCTACAATCCAAGCTAATGGATGTAGAATTTGATATTTATATAAAAATCTATCCCATTTTACTTCACTATGAGCAAGAACGATTACAGTAGTTTTAACAGGAATATAGTAAAGATAAACTTCTGTCATCCCCAAGTATATTAAGATAGCTGAAAACCAAATTCCTGGCATAAATGCATAATAAAAAAAGGCATTTCTATAGGTAACCAATACACCCATTTCTTCAACAACATGATGAGGTCTATGAAGTTTCCACATAAAAGCATTTTCATGAGAAAATCGATGCCATAAATACTGTGTAAGATCATCAAATATTAAAAAAGCTAGGATATGCCATAAAACATATGAGTTAATAAAATAGTCTTCATGAATAGGGAGCCATAAATCCATAACAAATAAAACAAAAACTAAAATGGCAGGTTGAATTAATGTTGGAAGAATTGTTAAACTGACCAATTCAATAGTTAAATCATTTTTTGATCTCTTGTCATTAAAATATAGTCCTCCAAGAGACTCTATTATTCCAAGAATTAATAGTACTAAAACAGGAATTAATTTGCTTATGTTTTCTGGATCCATTAATTTATAAAAGGTTTTAAGTTTTTCTCAGTATGCGAACAGTTATAAAATAAAAATACTCCTAGAATTGCTTTAATTAACTTTACAATAACCTTCTTCTTCATTTTTGAATTTAAGATCTAGACAATAATTTCTATTTTTCCTAGTTGTAATATAACTAACAAATATTTTAATTATGAAAAAACTTATCTTTTTAATTTCAATTATACTTAGTTTTTCTTGTTCGAATCCTGGAGAAACATTACAAGCTGTTGATGCTGATCAAGTAGTTGCAGATATAACATCAATGTCTAAGGATTACCAATCAGCGTATATAAGTCGAGACTGGGATACGACTAGTAAATGGGTGTCTACCGACTTAGGAACTACCATATATAATTCAAATGGATCTGCATTAGCTGTCCAGAATGAAGAACAAGTTGCTAATACTGCTAGAGGCTGGGATTTTGGCAAATTTGAAATGTCAAATCACCAAGTATTTCTTTCTTCCGATATGAATACGGCTGTAGTTACATTTGATGCAGATGGTCTTATTAATTTTGATGATGGGGAGCAAAATGTTACTTATGCAACGAGAGCATCCCAAACATGGGTAAATGAAAACGGAGAATGGAAAGTAATGCATTCTCACTGGTCACCAAGAACAAATTCTCAAGGAATTCCACAAGAAAATTAAATTTTTGTTTTTGTAGATTGAAAAAACCCCTGCTAAAAGAGGTTTTTTGTTTACTCTAAATCCTAAATTATTAACTTTATTTTAAATTAATCAGTAGTTCCAGTAACATACTCAAGGATTAGTCTACTTAACCATCCATCAGGATTTGCTTTTTCAAACTTTTCGAATAATTCTTGGTCTAAACCCTCAAGAGCAGCACCACCAGCCATATGTTTCATAACATTAGCTAAATTATCATATACATCCCAAAACATTATTGTACCGTTTGTAGAGTTTTGAGGAGCAATTCTAGTAGCATACCCCCAACCTGTCATTCCAGATTTTATAAGATTCTTTTTAAAATGTTTTCAACTTCTTGATTCACTTCAATTACAGAGTTTAAATCTTTAGGTCTTGCAAAATTTAAAATTAAGTATTGCCCTTTTGGAGGGTCTATAATTTTTAAAATGATTCATTTTTTATAAGTTGTACTAAAATTATAAAAAAAAAATGAAACGTAAGGGTTTTATTAAACAAGCATCATTAGCTACAGGTGCTGGATTATTTATGCCCTCAATACCTAAATCTTAATCTAATGAAAAAGTTTTTATTACTTGTTTTATTTAACTCCATTCTTTTTTCTCAAGAAAAAATGAAGCCCAAGGAAACTGAGGTTTGGGAGCCTGAGCCTAAAGTAGTTACTCCAGGAATTTTATTTTCTCCACCTAGTGACGCAATTATACTTTTTGACGGGACTGATTTTTCAAAATGGCAACACCAAGGCTCTAAAAAGATTGTTCAATGGACACTTAATAGTGATAAATCTATGACTGTCAAACCTAGAACTGGGAGTATACATACTGTTGAAGAACACGGCTCTATCCAATTACATCTTGAATGGAAAACACCTAGTGTAATAAAAGGAGAAGGTCAGGGGAGAGGTAATAGTGGAATTATATTTCAGAGAAGATATGAGGTTCAAGTTTTGGATAGTTATGAAAATAGAACCTATTCAAATGGTCAAGCTTCATCAATCTATAAACAGTATATCCCACTAGTGAATGCTACACGAGCTCCCGGGGTTTGGCAGACTTATGACATTATTTTTATTGAGCCTAAATTTAACTCAAAAGGAGAGCAAATTAAACCAGGAACTTTTATAGTTTTTCTCAATGGTGTTTTAGTTCAAAACAATGTTGAAATTTTAGGGACTACCGAATATATTGGGTTGCCAAAAAATAGAAGAGATGATATGCCTGGTTATAGTAATTCAAATCAGTCGAAACATCGTTCTTTAATTCTTCAAGATCATGGCGATCTAGTAAGTTTTCGAAATATTTGGATGAGAAAGTTATAAATCGTTTTGGATTTGCTTCTATTGAAATCTGATTTTAATCTTTGTCAACATAAACAACTTTTCCCCCTGTGCGAATATTTTCTTTGGTCCTTTTTGTTTTGGAGTAAACATTAACAATACCTCCTGTTCTAATATTTAGTTCTAATAAATCTTTTGCCGAAACATCAGCTATGGAGCTAGTATTAACGTATATTTTTGATTGTTCAGATTTGAGAGTTTCAGCATTTAGTTCTCCCCCCGTTGTTATTTTTCCTATATGCCTATCTGTTTTCCCTGTAAGATAGACAATTGATCCTGTATTAATTTTCGTCGATATGTCTTTTACATCAAGAATATAATCTTGGATTGATCCACTATCTGCTTTAATTACAATTTTTTGTTGCTTAATGGTGTCTTTTGAAAAAACAATGGCACCTTCATGGGTATTTATTTTATCTATTTTTTTGTAGTAAAGTTTCACATTAGTTTTTGATCCCCTAAATCTTTTCTCCAATCCCATTCTTATTTTTAGTTCTCCATTTTTATTTTTTACAATTGTAAATGAAGGGAATTCTCCACTTATTTCTACCTTATTAATAGAAGATTTTATTAACTCAATATTAAGCAAGTCATAAACTTTTAGTCTATTAAAGTCCCCAATATTTCTTTCAACTATTGACTGGGAAAAAACAGTAAAAGTTGATATTAGACCTAAAAAAGTAAGAAGTATTAGCTTTTTCATTTGGCACAAATTTAAAAACTATTTCATTAAATTTATCTAAACTATAAAACAATAATGATTATGGGTAAATTAGTTTATTTAATACTATTATTTTTTTTCTTTTCATCTTTCAATTCTAATTTGATAGGACAACAGACAGAAAATTTTTATGCAATAATTGCGGCTGTTTCTGAAGATAGAATAAAAGAAGATATTACTAAATTGGCTGGTTTTGGTACAAGACATACTCTTAGTGATACTATTTCAAAAAAAAGAGGAATTGGTGCAGCAAGGAGATGGATTTTCAGTGAATTTCAAAAAATAGCAAAATCCTGTGAGGGATGTATAGAAGTTTCTTATCAAAAAAACTTTCATCAACCAGATGGAAGACGTATTGTAAAACCGGTATGGATTAATAATGTTATAGCTATTCAGAAAGGATATAAATATCCAAATCGACACATAATAATGAGTGGAGATATAGATTCTAGAATCTCTGATCCCTTAAATTACACAGATGATTCTCCTGGAGCAAACGATAATGCTAGTGGAATGGCTGGAACAATTGAAGCTGCAAGAATACTTTCCAAATATCGTTTTGAAAACAGTATCATTTATGCCGGTCTATCTGGAGAGGAGCAGGGACTTTATGGAGGAGCAGGCCTTGCAAGACATGCCATAGAAAAAGAATGGGAAATAATAGGCGTTTTAAATAATGATATGATTGGAAATATTAGTGGAGTTGATGGGGTAATTGATAATAGAACATTCAGGATTTTTTCAGAACCAACACCAGCTAATGAATCAGAAATTAATAGGAAAAATCGTCGTTTTTATGGAGGAGAGATAGACGGAATTTCAAGACAATTAGCCAGATATATACACAAAACAGTGGAAACCTATATGCCTAGAATGAATCCAAAAATGATCTATAGATTAGACCGATTTGGAAGAGGTGGGCATCACAGACCATTCAATGATCTTGGATTCGCTGGCGTTAGAATTATGGAAGCTCATGAAAACTATAATCAACAACATCAGGATATTCGAATTGAAGAAGGTATTGCCTATGGTGATGTCATTGAAGCAGTAAACTTTGCTTATGCAAAAAAATTAACTGCAGTTAATGCGATTAATCTTGCTTCATTAGCATGGGGACCCCCAATGATAAGAGAGCTTTCTATTGGCGGTGTAGTAGAACCATCTGTTAAATTTAAGTGGACTAAAATTGATGATGATAGTATTGCTGGTTATAAAATATATTGGCGAGACACTACATCTCCTACATGGGATCACAGTAGATTTGTTGGTAATGTTGATCAGTTTACACTGGAAGGGATAGTTATTGATAATTATTTTTTTGGTATATCTACTGTTGGAAAAAATGGGATAGAGAGTATTGTAGTATTTCCTAATAAAGTGATTCGTTAGCTATTTCTGATTATAAATAGATTTAAAAAAACAATCATTAAATATGAGTTAAATACAAATCAATTAATCTCCTAATAAAAAATACAGTTCGTATATATTTTTTTTTATCTTAGACAATTAAATTTTTGAACATAAAGTAATTAAAATGAAAAAATTATTATATATGCTTTTCTTGACTGGATTTTTAACAGCCAGTCAGATATCTTATGCGATTTCGAATGAAGTTATTGTTGAAACTGAAGAGTCAGCGGTTTTGATTCAAGATGATGTTACAGCTGAGGCTTCATTTACTCAGGAATTGAAAACTAGATTTATTGAAGGAGGCCCTGGTTTTATGGGTATAGTTTTAATCTGTCTAATTTTAGGCCTAGCAATTGCTATAGAAAGAATAATATATTTAAATCTAGCGACTACAAATACACAAAAATTAACCTCTAGTGTTGAAGAAGCTATTAAATCTGGGGGTGTTGATGCAGCTAAAGAAGTTTGTAGAAATACCAAGGGACCTGTAGCCTCTATTTTTTATCAAGGTCTTGATCGAATAAATGAAGGTGTTGAAAGCGCTGAGAAAGCCGTTGTTGCATACGGAGGTGTTCAAATGGGACAGCTTGAAAAGAATGTTTCTTGGATTTCTTTATTTATAGCACTTGCCCCAATGCTTGGCTTTATGGGTACTGTTATTGGCATGATTACAGCTTTCGATAAAATTGAAGCAGCGGGCGACATGCAGCCATCTCTTGTAGCTGGAGGAATCAAGGTAGCACTTTTGACTACTGTTTTTGGATTGATTGTTGCAATAATTCTTCAAGTCTTTTATAATTATATTGTTGCTAAAATTGACAGTATCGTCAATGATATGGAGGATGCTTCCATCAATTTGATCGATATATTTGTAGCTTATAAGAAATAATTAATTTTAATTGATAATGAAATTTCAAAACATAGTTAATATAATTAGCGCTCTTCTTGGTATCGTGGGTGTTATATTCCTTTTAAGAATTATGGGAACCGGAGATGAACAAATAGAAATAGATGCATCTCAGGGTAATTACAGCTTGGTAACTCCAATTATTGAGCTTGCTAGAATTGTCCTTTTTCTCACAATTTCTGCAACGCTTATTTTTTCTCTTAGAGGATTATTTTCAAATAAAGAAAAACTAAAAAAAGCTTCTATATCTATAGGATTTTTCCTTCTTGTCATTTTTATTTCATATATGGCATCTACTGGTGTTGAGACACCAATGAAGGATGGTAAAATTTTATCAGAAAATGGTTCCAGATGGGTTGGCACAGGAATACTTGTGTTCTATATTTTATTTATTATTGCAATTGGATTAATGTTTCTCTCTGGATTGAGAAAAATGCTAAAAAAATAATTGTTAAATGAGAAGATCATCACCTGAAGTAAATGCAGGATCAATGGCAGATATTGCTTTTTTGTTATTGATTTTCTTTTTGGTTACAACAACAATAGAAACAGACAGTGGTATTAACAGGAAATTACCACCAATGGAAGAGTTAGAAGATCCGCCGATAATTAAGCAAAAGAATATATTTACAGTAGTTGTTAATAAGTATAACCAATTATTGGTTGAGGAGGAGCTATCAGATATTGAAAATTTAAGGTCATTAGCTGTAAAGTTTTTGGATAATGGGGGAGGAAATGGTGATGATGCTTGTGATTATTGCCAGGGTGATGCGGATCTTAGATCCTCTGATAATCCGCAAAAAGCAATTATATCACTGAAAAATGATAGAGAAACTTCCTACAAGGTTTATATATCTGTACAAAATGAATTGGTTGCTGCATACAATGAATTAAGAAACAGAGAATATCTTAGATTAAATCCTTTAGATGGCATGGATTTTACTGAAGCTAATAGAAGATTTTCTGATCCCAGAACTAATCCTGAAGAAAAAGAAAGACTAAGGCCTAAATTAAGGGTTGTTAAAGATATGTTCCCTCAAAAGTTGTCTGAGGCTGAGCCTAGTAAAAAGTAATTTTATATATGTCAAAATTTAAAAAGAAAAAAACCGGAGATTTACCTGCAATTTCAACTGCTTCATTACCTGATATTGTTTTCATGTTGTTGTTTTTTTTCATGGTTGCTACCGTAATGAGAGATAGTACTTTAATGGTAAAAAATGTTTTACCAGCGGCAGACCAGGTTCAAAAACTTGATAAAAAAGACCGAGTAATGTACATATATGCAGGAAGGCCTTCTAGTAGATACTCTGACAAGTATGGAACTCAAGCTAGAATACAATTAAATGATAAGTTTTCTACCGTAAGTGAGATAGGAGCTTTTGTTCTTGCAGAGAGAGCTTCCAAGAGGCAAGAATTACAAAATGTTTTAACTACTGCATTAAAGGTAGATGGTGATACAAAGATGGGATTGATAACTGACATTAAACAGGAGCTTAGAAAGGTTAACGCCTTGAAAATTAATTATACTACAAGAATTGGTGATTATTCAAAAAATATTGAATAAATCAATTTACCTAAAGTTTTTTTCTTAATCTAGCAACTGGAAATCCAAGTTGTTCACGATACTTTGCAATTGTTCTTCTGGCTACATTATATCCTTTTTCTTTCAATAGTTCGGATAATAATTTATCAGTCAAAGGTTTATTTTTATCTTCATCAGAAATTATTGATTCAAGAGTTCTTTTTATTTCAATAGTTGAAACATCTTCTCCTTCAATATTTTTCATTCCTTCTGAAAAGAAATCCTTTAGTAGTTTGAGACCATAAGGGGTATCAATATATTTACTATTAGCAACTCTAGAAATTGTTGAAATATCCATTTTTATCTTTTCAGCTATATCTTTTAAAACCATAGGCTTTAATTTATGTTCATCACCCGATAAAAAATATTCTCGTTGATATTCAACAATAGCATTTATTGTTAAATATAGAGTTTGATATCTCTGTGCTACAGCATCTATAAACCATTTTGCGGCATCAAGTTTCTGTTTAATAAATAAGATTGCTTCTTTCTGAGATTTAGTCTTGTTAGGATCTTCTACATATCCTGAAAGCATTTCTTTATAATTATTTGATATTCTTAACTCAGGGGAATTTCTTCTATTTAAACTTACCTTAAGATCTCCATCTTCTATTTTAAGAATAAAATCCGGAGTTATATGTGTATTTTCAACACTTCCTGACAAAGCTCCTCCTGGTTTTGGATTTAATTTACTGATCTCATTCAGAACTAATTTGAGATCATTTTCATCTATACTAAAGCGATCTTGTAATTTTTTATAATGTTTTCTAGAAAATTCTTCAAAAGAGGTTTCAATTATGTTTTTAGCAAGAATAGAATATTTATTTTTTCTTTTTCTATTTAGTTGTAGTAACAAACATTCTTTTAAATTTCTTGCTGCAACACCTGGTGGATCTAATAACTGAATTTTAGTAATTATTTTTTTAAATTCCGATTTATCAATAATAATATTCTGGGTGAAAGCTAAGTCATCTATTATGTTATCATCTGATCTTCTTATGTATCCACTATTATCAATACTTCCAATTATGAAATCAGCTACTGGCTTTTCATTCTTGTCAAGAATCAAATTTTGTAATTGATTTTTTAGATACTCGTGAAAGCTTATTTGATTTGAAAAAGAATTTCCGGTTTCATTTTTCAAATTACCATAGCTTGAGTTTTCTAGTTTATAATTTGGAATCTCGTCATCACTTAAATAAGGATCAATATCAAAATCTTCGGCAGATATTTCATTATCTCTCTCTTCATGGTCTGAAAATTCATCTAAATCATTGTTATTATTTTCCTCAAAATCTTTACCTGTTTCGAGAGCAGGATTTTCTCCAATCTCAGATTGGATTTTTTGCTCTAATTCTAAAGCTGAAAGCTGCACAAGCTTCATTAATTGAATTTGCTGTGGAGAAAGTTTTTGAGAAAGTTTTAACTGAAGCTTTTGTTTTAGCACACCTTATAATTTTTGTTTTTTAAAGTTATAAAAAAAGGTTTGGAAAATTGTAAATCAAAAAGAAGCATTATGAGGTGTTCTTGGAAAAGGAATAACTTCTCTGATATTATTCATACCAGTAGCAAATTGAACTAATCTTTCAAAACCTAGTCCAAAGCCACTGTGAGGGGTAGTTCCAAATTTTCTTAGTTCAAGATACCACCATAATTCTTTTTTATCTACACCAAATTCTGAAATTCTTTTCTCTAATACATCTATTCGTTCTTCACGTTGTGATCCTCCAACAATTTCTCCAATTCCAGGAAATAGAATATCCATTGCACCAACAGTTTTACCATCATTATTTGACCTCATATAAAAGGCCTTTATTTTTGATGGATAATCATATATTATAACAGGGCTTTTAAAATATTTTTCTACTAGGAATCTTTCATGTTCACTTTGCAAATCTGAACCCCATTCTTGAATCAAATATTCAAATTTCTTTTTTTTATTGGGTTTTGAATTTCTTAAAATATCTATTGCCTCAGTATATGTTATTCTTTTAAATTTTTTATCTATAACAAAATTTATTTTTTCAATTAAACCCATTTCACTTCTTTCAATTTTTGACTTTTTATTTTCCTCTTTAGTATATACATCATTTAAAAAAACAAAGTCATCAGGACAATTATTTAATGAATATTTTAGGATATATTTTAGAAATTTTTCTGCAAAATTCATATTATCGTTCAAATCATAAAAAGCCATTTCAGGTTCTATCATCCAGAATTCAGATAAGTGTCTAGAAGTGTTAGAATTTTCTGCTCTGAATGTAGGTCCAAAAGTGTAGACGTTACCTAAACCTAATGCATAAGCTTCTGCCTCAAGCTGACCAGAAACTGTCAAACTTGTTTCCTTTCCAAAAAAATCCTTTTTAAAATCTACATTTTTTTCCTTATCAAATGGAGGGTTTTTAGCATCTAAAGTGGTTACCCTAAACATTTCTCCTGCACCCTCTGCATCACTTCCAGTTATTATAGGAGTATTAACATAAAAGAAACCTTCTTTTTGAAAAAAATCATGAATCGCAAAAGCTAGTACTGATCGAATACGCATAATACAACTTATTGTCGATGTTCTAATTCTCAAATGAGCTTTTTCTCTTAAAAATTCAAAACTGTGTTTTTTTGGTTGTATTGGATATAATTCTGGATCTGATTCACCAATAATTTTTATTTTATCAACTAAAAGTTCAAAATCTTGTCCTTGGCCTAAACTTTTCACTAATTCACCTTCTACATTTAGGGCAGCTCCAGATGCAATTTTTTTAAGAATTTTTTCATCTGTTTTTTCAAAATCTATTACGCATTGAAGATTATGAACAGTCGAACCATCATTTAACGCAATAAATTTATTTGCTCTAAATGTTCTAACCCATCCATTGACTTTTATTTTTTTAAAATTATTTGGGTTATTAAAAACTTCTATTAATCTTATTAATGACATTTCTATATTTTCGTTGCAAAGATAGGTTTATTTTAATTTGTTGAAATTTCTATTTCTTGTCTCTTGCTATAATATTAATTTTAGGTTTTGTTATAACTTTTCCGATGCTAACTGAATCTTCCAAAGAAATTAGAAGAGATGGCAATAAAATTAGATTAGCTAGCATTGCAAAAAGAAGAGTAACTGAAACAAGTCCCCCAAGCGCAACTGTTCCTCCGAAACTTGAAATCATAAAAATTGCAAAACCAAAGAAAAGAACTATTGAAGTGTATAACATACTAACACCAGCTTCTCGTAATGAAGAATAAACTGCTGAATTAATTTTCCAGTTGTTTTCAATTAACTCTTGTCTATATTTTGCTAAAAAATGTATTGTGTTGTCAACGGATATACCAAAGGCTACACTAAAAACAAGGATCGTAGATGGTTTTAAGGGTATCCCTATAAAACCCATCACTCCTGCTGTAACGATAAGAGGAAGTAAATTAGGGATTAGTGATATAATTATCACTTTATATGACCTAAATAGATAAGCCATGAATATAGCTATAAGAAGTATTGCTAGTGAAAGAGAAATAAAAAGGTTTTTTATTAAATAATGAGTTCCTTTTAAATATAAAAGTGCTTTTCCAGTTAGTATTACATCATATTTATCTTTTCCAAAAATTTTATTAATTTCTTTTTTTAGATCTTTTTCAATAATCTCTATACGTTTGGTTTCGACATCCATTAGAAAAGTTGTCATCCTTGCATTTTGTCCCGTACTATCAATATAGTTTGTTATTAGATTTTTCGTGTCAGGCATATTTTTCAAATACGGCGAAAGAAAACTATTTTCCTGGGAAGTCGGAATTTTATAGTATTTTGGATTACCATTATAATAAGCTTGTTTAATATATTTTAATAGATTAACTATTGAAATTGGGTGAGAAAGTTCAGGAATACTTGAAATATATTCGCTTAATTTATTTATTCTCTTAATTGTTGTCAAATTATTTACACCTTTTCTTCTTTTAGTATCAATATTTATTTCAAGAGGTACAATCCCATTAAATTCATTATCAAAAAATTTTATATCTTCAAAAAACTTAGATTTTTTCGGCATATCTTCAATAATACTTCCTGAAATTTCAATTTGATAAATTCCAATTATCCCAAGAATCAAACTAATCAGTGAAATTATATAAGTCTTCAATCTTTCTTTACGAACTTTATTCTCTAGCCATTTAACTATTTTTTTTATAGAAACATTCTCTAAATGTTTTAAGTGTTTTTTATTAGGAATTCCTGAGAAACTATAAGCGATAGGGATAATTAATAATGATAATAAGAAAATGGCAATTATATTTAATGAGGCTACAACTCCAAATTCTTTTAGTACTTGACTATTAGTTAGAATAAATGTGGCAAAACCAGACGCAGTTGTAAGATTTGTCATTAAAGTAGCATTTCCAATTTTTATTATTACACTTTCTAGAGATTTTAATTTGTCCCTATTCTTAGCAAATTCCTGCTGATATTTGTTTATCAAAAAAATACAATTAGGAATTCCAATAACAATTATTAGAGGGGGGATTAAAGCAGTTAAAATTGTGATTTCATAACCTAACCAACCTAAAACCCCAAATGCCCAACCCACTCCAATAAGAACAACTAACATTGAAATAAATGTAGCTCTGTAGGATCTGAAAAAAAGAAAGAAAATTAATGCGGTGACAAGAAGAGCTGTAAAAACAAAAAGTCCCATTTCATCTTTAATGTTTTGAGCATTTAAAGTTCTTATATAGGGCATTCCAGAAACTTTAATATCTAAAGATGTACTTTTCTCAAATTGATTAACTAATGGAATAAAATCGTTAAGAATAAAATCTTTTCGAATTTCAGTATTGACAATTTCTGTATTTAAGGAGATAATAGTTCTTGCCGTTTTATTTTGATTTCCCAACAATAATTTGTTATAAAAAGGGAGATCATAAAAAATTTTTTCTTTAAACTTGGCAATACTTTCAGGGTCAAATTTGTTGTTTCCGAAAATTTTTTTTAAATCAAATCTTTTATTATCCGTGTCCTTTACTAGATCCTTTATATTGCCAAAAGAGAGAACAAAATTTACTTCAGGATACTCATTAATTTTTTGACTTAATTTATTCCACTCGTTGAAATTTTTTTCTGAAAATAATAAACTGTCTTTAACACCTATTACGATAAGATTGCCTTCTTCACCAAATTTGCTTTTAAAGACATCATATATCAAACTCTCAGGGTGATCATCTGGGAGAAGTTTAGCTTCAGTATATGTAAATTGAATATTTTTCCATTGATTTGACCAAAAAAAAGTTAGGCCAAGAATGAAGAGCAATATTATTATTCTATTTTTAAGAATTAAGTTTGCGACATTACTCCAAAAATTCATTTTCCTCTATCCTTTAGGACATAATTAATCTGAAATCTCTAATTCTATAAAGTCAGTATTTCCTTTTCTTTTGAACTAAAAACAGAATCAACCC
>Ga0208766_1001088_pt1 | contig 14708 bp, 13 predicted proteins | sample ETN01SmetaG_3_FD_185792 | JGI IMG/M metagenome (GOLD analysis project Ga0208766, IMG submission 185792) | Marine microbial and viral communities from oxygen minimum zone, Eastern Pacific Ocean - ETNP2014F12-01SV263 (SPAdes) (version 2) | ecosystem: Environmental > Aquatic > Marine > Oceanic ... | reverse complement strand
ATCATTGGACACTGCGCTTACAAACTTCACTTTTGACCATTACGATAAACGAATGAAAACATCGAGACCCGTTAGAAGAGGATTCTAAACCATTATCCATAGGCTGATTTTTCATATAATTTAAGCTATTTTTGCATAAAAAATATACCTTTTTTGTTGAAAAATTGATTAACTACATGAAATAGGTCATCATATACGGACCATATATGAGAGCTGGAATAATAATCCAGTATTAGATTTAACGGGAGAACGCATATGCAATCGAAAATAACTAAAATTTCCATTCTAGCGCTCGCTTTAGGAATGCTTGGTGGATGTGCTGCGCCAGCTGTGGACAATGGCGTTGCTGAGGCTGCTTTAGCTAAGGCGCAGGATGCTTATAATCTTGCAACTGACGCAAGACAAATGGCATCTGAAGCTTCTTATGCTGCTGAACAAGCGCAAAACACTGCGGATTCTGCTATGGAGTGCTGTAACCAAAACTCACAGAAGCTTGATCGCATGTTTGAAAAAGCAATGATGAAATAAAAAGCACTAAAAATTAAGTATTATAAAGACCCTAGCTAGTATTTTTAGTTGGGGTTTTTTTATAAGCAATATTTACTTTGCTTTATATACTAGATTCTCTTCGTTGCCCATATCTAATCTGTTTAAATATATTCCTATGGCTATGGGTAATCCAGTTGGATTTTTAATTGCTTCGTAGGCTGTTCGCATATCAATTTGATATTTACGATTGTTTGAAATTTTTATAATCAAAGCAATAACGCTTGTTAAATTATTCTCGTATTCTTCTTTATCCTCATCTAAAAAAGGATGTGCTTCTAAATATATAACATCATTTTTAACGCCAATTTTATAAGGCTGATTAATTATATTGACCGGTGTCTTTAAAGAAATCTTTGAGAATAATTCTTTAATATCTTCCGGATACAATCGAATACAACCATGACTGATTCTCATACCTATACCATTTGGTTTGTTAGTTCCATGAATTAAATAATCTCGTTTTCCTAAGCGCATGGCATAATTACCTAATGGATTTTCTGGTCCTGGTTTAACTATTTTTGGCAATGGATCTCCTGCTTCTTCATGCTCTTTTAAAATAGATTTTGGCGGATACCAATTTGGATTTACTTTTTTCTCAACTATTATTGTTTTAATATAAGGCGTATTCCATCCTGCTCTTCCCACACCCAATGGATAAGTGAAAACCTCTTGCAATTTACCTTTCTCTTTTGGGGGATAATAGTAGAGACGCATCTCAGGGACATTTAGTACAATACCGTCCATAGATGCTACAGGAAGAATGAACTGTGACGGCAGTACAATTTTCTCACCATCATCTGGCAACCAAGTATCGACATCAATATTAGCGAGTTTCATGTCTTGATAACCGAAACCATGATTACGCGCTATGTCTAATAATGTATCGCGTTCATCGGCATAAATAATCTTAGTACTACCAATAACAGTATTACGATTGGAATCCTCTATAAAATAACGAGAGGCATAAGTATTGGTCGTACTTAAAAAATGCAAAAATATAATGCAAATAGTTAAAAATATTTTTTTCATATCAAAAATCATTAAATTTAGTTATACCCATATTGCACTTATTAAAATAATATTCCATAAATATTAGAAATGACTCTTATTGTGCGGTTGCTTTATCTTCTCCGATACGTAAAAGACTTGGTAATAGAATCAATGTAAATAATGTACTTACGATCATTCCCCCGACAATTACTCCAGCTAACCCACGATATAACTCAGTTCCTGCGCCGGGAATAATGATTAATGGCAACATCCCAAAGATACTGGTTAACGTGCTCATCATTATTGGCCTTAATCTCAAAAGTACTGCTTCTTCAACGGCATTTTTTCTTGAGCGCCCTTCTCTCTCTGCGATACGCGCTTGATAAACTAGTAAAATTGCATTATTAACAACTAAACCCAATAAAATGATAAATCCAATCATAGTTAACAAATCCATAGGTTGAAAGCCTAATAAATTCATTAAATTTAATGCCAAAATACCTCCAAATGTGGCTAAAGGAATTGCTAACATTACAAGCAAACTATCCTTAAATGACCGGAACATTGCACTCATTAATAAATAAAGAATTGTAATTGCTAATAAAAAACTCCCTTTCATATTTTTTAATGCAGTAGTTAATTTGTCAGCTGTGCCTGCATAATAAATATTACCATTATCTGGTAATTGTTCTAAAATTTTTGGCTCAACATCTCTCTTTATAACTGTTAATGCTTCTTCCAATGAAACATTAGGCGGAGGTGATACCTCAAGAGTAACAGTACGTCTTCGATTTACCCTCCTAATTTCTTCCGGGCCTGCTGTACGAACAACATCAAGCAATTCGCTTAATGGTAGCACTTGATTGTCTGACGTTACTATAGGGATGCTTGCTAATGATTCTGGTGTATTCCAAGAGATTGCCCGTAAAATTACATCAAGCGTTTCTTCTCCATTAAAGTAGTCTCCAACAAATTTACCATCACCAAAAGTTTGTGTTAATGAAGAAACAATTGATCGGTCCCATCCAATTTCAGCGATTCTTCTTTCGTTAGGAACTAATCTTAATTCTGGTTGCGCTAATTCAAGGCCTGGGCGTGGTCTTGTATTTGGATATATTGATGATATTTGAATAAATGCCTGTAAGGCAACATTCATTAACGATGGCAGATCTTTTGACTGAATATTAATATCAATTGTCCTGCCTGATCCAAAACCACGAAATAATGAAGATCTTTTTGCAAACGCTATTGTATCTGGAAAGCCCTGAATTACAGAATTGACTAATGTAACTAATTCATCTGTCTCAGATTCATTTTTTGCACTTGCCCCCATAAATACTCCTTTTGAGAAAGCAACAAAAAAATAATGCTTAATAAAAGGTTCTTTTATTTCATCGATATGTGGTTGCATACGATTTGCAACAATTTCTCCCATTTCCTTTTCAATAGTTTCAATATTTATGCCTGGAGGAGGGAGAATAAATGCAAAAGCAAGATTTCTATTCCCATCGGGCAAATAATCTGCTTTCGGTTTTAAAGTATGCATAACTAATATAGGGATTGTAATTAATAATATAATCCAAGAGACTCTTCTAGTGGGGGTGTCCGTCAATTTCATTATTAAAAAACTAAGTTTTATCCATATTCTTTTATAGGGATCAATAAATGTTTCTTTTGCTAAAAATATTTTAGCGGCTGTAGGGACGACTGTTATTGCTGTTAACAACGACAATAAAATAGCCGACGTAATAGTAATGGCAAGGTCCGAAAATAATTGTCCTACTTCATCACCAAGAAAAGCTACAGGTAAAAATATTGCTACAGTTGTAGCTGTTGACGCAACTAATGCCCCCCATACTTGAGTCGTGCCCTGATTCGATGCTACATCAGGTGGCGAGCCACTTTCTCTAAGGCGTATGATGTTTTCAAGAATTACTATTGATGCATCGAGCACCATACCTACAGAAAACGCTAAGCCTGCAAGTGATATAACATTTAACGTTCTTCCTGTTATATCCATAATACTAAAGCTTGTAATAAGACATAGCGGTATAGACATTGCTACAATCAATGTAGCTGGAAATTTCAGGATAAATAAAAATAATATGGCGATTGAAAGAGAAATACCTAAACCAAGATTATTGCGGAGCATTCTAATTGACCGATCTATATAAAGTGTTTCATCATAAACCTGCTCAATACTTAGATTTGCTCTTTTTAAAGGCCCATTATTTAGTTCCTCAACTGCATTTTTTAACCCAGACATAACTCTAAGCACATTAATCCCTGTTTCGCGTTGCGCATTTATTGCAATTGATAGGGTGCCTTTTGTTAGAACAAAACTATTTTTATCTGTAAGTCGTTCTTCAATAGTTGCTACATCGCGTAAATATATTGGACGATCATCACGCCATGCCAAAATCATCTCTCCTAATTCCTCGGCATTATACTTGCCAACAAATCGTAGGCTGTATTTACGTTTTCCAATATCGACAAAGCCGCCCGAGATATCTCTGCTAGTACCAGCCAATTTAATAACTTTGCTTATTTCGATACCAAGATTTGCAGCTTTATAAGGGTCATATGTAATTCTTAACTCTTTTTCTCTGCCGCCATATATTTCAGAACGTGCTACTCCAGGAATTCTTTCGAATTTTGATTGAATGATTTCTTCTACAAAATCTCCATATGATTCAATTGATCTTTCATTTTGTTTGTCTGTTTTAATAATAAACCATGCGATTGCACGGGCATCCTGACCAACAGTACTTATTGATGGTTCCTCTGCATCAGCTGGATAGTCGGAAACTTGATTTAAACGATTCATAACTTCGATAAGAGCTCTTCGCATATCCATATCAACAGCAAATGTTAAATTAATTTCACCTCTACTCTCGAAGGCTTTAGCACGAATTTCAGTTAACCCAGGCAAACCTCTCAATACGTCTTCCTGAGGTTCGAGTATTTCTGTCTCTACTTCATTTGGGGATGCGGAGCGCCAATTAGTTGAAATAGTTATTTCTGGCTCTTCCAATTCGGGGGTTAATTGAATTGGCAGACGTGAAAGACTAATCGTACCAAATATAAATAATAAAATAGCACCAACAAATAATGCTATTGGGTTAGCTAGACATGCGCGTGTTAAGTACACTAGTAATCCAAATCGTTAATTACTTTTACTGATTGATTTGGCCGTAATCGCTCATTTCCCCTTACCACTATTTTGTCGTTTAAATTAATGTTACCAATCACTTGGATGTGAGTAGCATTTGATATACCAGTATTTACTGGAATAAGCTCAGCCCTATTTTGTTGATTAATTCTATAAATAACTACGCCTGACTGCCTTATTACAAGTGCATCACGCGAAACGGCAAGAACATTTTGTCTTTTATTGATTGGTGATGCTACCTTTACTGCTGTTCCGACAGGCCAAATTTGATCATCAAATTGTATTCGTATTTCATAAAGCTTCGATACACTATCTGCTACGGGTATGACTTTACTAACGACACCATTAACTATTGAGGAATCAACTTTAATTTCTAAATTATTGCCAGTTTTCATGTATGCAAGCGATTCCTGTTGGATATAAGATTGAATTTCTAGGCTTTGTGTATTAACTAATCTGACTATTTCATCATTAAGATTAACTCTTTCACCTATAGATTTATACCGATCTGTAATAACTCCATCAAAAGGAGCCTTAATAATTGCTCTATTAATTAAATCATAAGCTGTTGCCATTTTTGATTTAATTAATTTAATTTTCGCGATTGCCTCATCTTTATTTGCTTGGATCTGCTCAAGTTGATTTTTTGCTGCATTATTCTTTTTAGTGAGTTTGTTTAGTCTCTCCGCTTCACTTGTATAGAATTGAAGTAAGGATTCTATTGGCTGAATTTCAGCTTGAATTTCAGCATAATTAAGTTGGTATCTTGTGTTTTCAATTCTACCGATAATATCTCCTGTTTTAACATAGTCTCCAATTTCAAGTATATTGATGATTCTCCCTTCTACTTCAGAAGAAATCTTTGAATCATATTGACTAATTACATTTCCAGAAACCCATACACTTGGAGAGATTTCAATATTAATGACTTCTTCAATCTGAACAATGGCTTGAAATGGCTTATTTTCAGCAATAACATTTTCCAATAAAAATATAAATTGGAATATAAATATAGATATTAATTTATTTATCATAATTGAATATTAGAATGGTAAAAATTGATTGCTACTTTTCTTTTAATCTGGGCATTAATTCAACTAAATTACATGGGCGTGTTCGATAGTCCAATTGAAATTTTATTATTTCATCCCATGCTGTAACACAAGCATTTACAGATCCTGGTAGACAGAATATATATGTGCCATTCGCAACTCCTGCGATAGACCGTGATTGGATAGTTGAAGTTTTAATTTGTTGAAAAGATAAATGGCGGAACACTTCACCAAACCCATCGATTACTTTATCAAATAGAATCTCAACAGCTTCAGGAGTACCATCACGACCTGTAACACCAGTTCCGCCTGTTGTCAAAATAACATCAACCGTTGAATTAGAAATCCACTTTGATACCCCTGCGCGAATCTGATAGATATCATCCGGTACAATGACTTTTTCATGTAAAGTATGTCCGTTAGTTACTAGTAGTTCTGTTAAACGCTTACCAGATATATCGGACTTCTCCGTCCTAGTGTCAGATACAGTTAATACGGCTATATTAAGCGCAATAAAATCTCTTTTTGATTTATTTTTATCCATTCGTTATTTTATTTACCTAGAAAGAAGAATGGGTGCATCCCATGTCCCTTCAAAAAAATTCATATCAAGTGAATTGCGCACTCTATCACTATATTCCCTCTCCTTCATATTCTTGGGAATTTTATTTTCAACCAATTGATAGCCAACAGTAATCATAGCCATTGGGATAAAGCGCTTTGGTATATTAAAATAATTTATAGAATTTTCTACGCTAAAACCACCCATTTGATGCGCCATTAGTCCTAAAGCCGTGGCCTGCAAACATAAATTCTCTGACGCAGAACCTGTATCATATACTCCCCAACGATTTTCATCATTATTTCTATTTTTTGAATCAGCGCATGCCAAAAGCAATAAAGCAGCATTTTTTGCCCAAACTTGATTCCCTTCTGCTAAACATTCAAGAGCTTTAGACCATGATGATTCATTAGAAAGCTTATCACAGACAATATATCGCCAGGGTTGATAGCCGTAGCAAGATGGTGCCCATCTTGCAGCTTCCAGCAATGAAATTATTTGTTGTCGTGATAACATTCTATTTGGATCGTACGCGCGACCACTCCAGCGAGTACTAATTAATTTGTGGATCGGCGCATTCGTATCAATACTTTTATTAAACATAACCTTCCCCTAATTCCTATTTTAAAAATCTTAAAAATGAAATATTCAATCGCGTCGTAATGAATCATTAGATGATATTGGTGTTGGATACTTTAAAACAATAATATATGAAGATAATACAAATGATATTAATACAGAGAACTGTATTAATGATGAAATATGCTCTCCAACGAAACCCGATTTAACTGCAAGCACAGAAATTAATAATGAAAATTCACTAATTTGGCCTAATCTAATACCCGATTCGTCTGAAATATTTTTTTTCTCACCCTCAAAACAAAGCAAACGAGAAAAGACTAAAGGTTTAAATATTAATGCCATTAAAGCAAGAGTTATAGCAGGCAAATAAATTTCTGAAACTATTGAAATATTGAATCCCGCTCCAAGTGAAAAGAAAAAAATAATAAGAAAAAAATCACGTAATGGTTTTAATCTTTCTGTTATAAATAACGCAATTGGACTTGAAGCTAATGTAACGCCTGCTATGAATGCTCCGATTTCATGAGATAGGCCAATTAAATTTGCAAATTCAGCGACGCCTAAACACCAGGCGATTGCTAACAGAAATATATACTCGTGAATTTGCTCAAACCGAATGATTAATTTAAATAATATATAACGTTCAAATAGATAAACTAATATAACTAAAAACGGCAAGTATAATAGTTGACTTGCAATATCTAAAATAAGATTTCCACCCTTACCATACCCCTGCAGTAATAATAAAACTATTATTGCTAGTAAATCTTGTATCAGCAATACACTGATAATAATTTGACCAGTATGTTTATGGTGTAATATTGACGTTGGTAATAACTTCAACCCGATTATTGTGCTGGAAAACATCATGATTGCGCCAATCAAAACTGACATTAATAACTCGTATCCAAAGAAAATCCCCACGATAAAACCTAATGCAAAGAAAATAATAGAACTTACTAACGTTACAATTAATGCTTCTCTTAGCATTTTCCATAATTGCTGCGGTAATAAATCTAGACCTAATAGATATAAAAGGAAAATAATTCCTATATTAGAAATTTCAGAGATAAGTTTAGGATCTGAAATAAGTCCAACCCCCCACGGGCCCAATATAAGACCCAAGAGTATATAAGCAACTATCATTGCTTGTTTTGCATATAGCGCAACAGTTGCAAAAATAGCGGCACTTGTAAAAATTAAAAAAATAGTAAATTCTATTGATTGTTCTATCATTATTTTGTTGCTTTAATTTATATATTGATTAAAAAAGATATGATTTCCTATAATCACAATAATTCACTAAACGCTCATATTTATTAATCACCACCATCTGCTTTGATACGTCAAGTGACAATTAAAAAATTAAGAAATTTATCATAACCAATCTAGTAAAATTCAAAACGACTGGTATTATTAAGAATATATACGGATTTATAATGCTTGGCCAAATTAAATTTAGATATAAAGATAATAAATAATATAATAATCAATTACTTATAAAAATATTCTTATAATAAAATTATAAAGGAATGTGCTCTTGAGCGATAAAAATATAGATAATGATTTTGATGTCGGTTCAGTTATCAGAGGACGCTTCAAACTTGAAAAAGTTCTTGGTGTCGGGGGTATGGGTAAGGTTTATAAGGCATTAGATTTATTAAAAGCTGAAGCAAAAGATAGAAAACCCTATGTTGCAATAAAATTATTAAATGATAATTTCAGAGATCATCCTGAGTCATTTATTGCGCTTCAACGTGAAGCAAGTCGACAACAAAAATTATCACATCCAAATATAGCGACAGTACATGATTTTGACCGTGTTGGAGGGGTAGGAACAGCTGTCTACATTACTATGGAATTGATGGAAGGAGTCGAAATTAAAGACTTCATAAGAAAGAAAGTGCGGCCAAAAAATGGACTACCATTTAAACAGGCCTATGCAATAATCAAACAAATCGGCAATGGTTTGACTTATGCCCACGAACATAACCTAGTGCACTCTGATTTTAAACCATCAAATGCTTTTCTATGTAATGACGGCAAAGTAAAAACTCTTGATTTTGGTATTGCTCGTGCAGTCGAAAATCCAATTACTGGAGATTTAACAAAAACTTTATTTGATCCAGGCAAACTTGGTGCGTTAACACCTGCATATGCAAGTCACGAGCAACTCGAAGGAAAAAAGCCAGATATTCGCGATGATATCTATGCTTTAGGTTGTGTTGCATATGAACTATTAACCGGGGAACACCCGTTTAAGAAAGTACCTGCCAATATAGCGAGAGAAAAACGTCTGGTTCCTCCATATATAAAATCATTAAACAAAATACAAAATATGGCATTAAGAGGTGCGATTGCATTTTTTCGTGCTGATAGAAGTCCATCAGTAGCGCATTTCATAAAAGAACTTGAGGGAAAAGAACTCTTACCTAAACCAAAATATAAGAAGAAAACAAAGTCTAATATGAATCTCTATGTTGGCTCTGCTATTGCGATTGCCCTTGTCTTGGGATTGGGTATTTTTTTTAGTATAGATAAAAGTGCTAAAAAGCAGAAAAAATTATTAGATGAAGAAGAAATATATGTTCTTACAGATGATGTGCCAGCAGAAAAAGAAGTGTCTATAAAAACTTTACAAGATAAATTACGATCAGGAAAGAAAGGGCCAGTTATGGTAATCATTGGCTCTGGAACATTTGATATGGGAATAACTAGTTCTATAAGAAAAGATGAGGGTCCTCGTCATACTGTTAAAATTAAAAAATTTGCTGTAAGTCAAAATGAAATTTCTTTAGAAGAATATGATATTTTTGCGAAAGCATTACAAAAAAATATACCTAACTCAAAAGAAAATGATAGAAAAAAATACCCAGTTAATTTTGTATCTTGGGCTGATGCAAATGACTATACAAAATGGCTATCAAAAGAAACTGGAGAAAAATATAGACTACTTAGTGAGGCTGAATGGGAGTACATTGCCTCTACAGGTAGGAAATCAACATTCTGGTGGGGTTATGATGAAGAACCTAACCGCGCGCACTGTTTCACTTGTGAAACAAATCTCGATACTAGTAAACCAACAAAAATAGCTAGTTTCAAAGCAAATTTATTTGGCGTTTATGATACAGCTGGCAATGTTAGTGAGTGGGTGCATGATTGCTGGCATGAAAATTATAAAAATGCACCAAATGACGGCACTGTCTGGCCTGATGGTGATTGTACTATCCGTGTCGCAAGAGGTGGTTCGTTTGCGTCACCTCAACGATCTATTAGAAATACAAAAAGAGAACAATTTAAAGCTGGTGAAAAACTTAGTCAAATCGGTATACGAATTGCTAGAGAACTACCTTAAGGACTGCGGTTAACTCATGAAAAATTCTCTACACATAATAAAAATAAAACCACTAGCTATCGCTATCATCGCTATGCCCGAGTGAATAATCAGGATCGATTCTATCTCGAATCATTTGCTTTAATTCCTTTGATTCTGGAAATCTACCCTCTTCTCTACGAGAAAAGATTTTTATATCATCACAAATAATTGTAAATTCACCACCAGAAGTTGGTATCAAAGCAAGTTCACTAATTTTATCGCCAAACGTCATTAATAATTCCTGAGCAATCCAATTGGCTCTCAGAATAAATCTGCATTGCGTGCAATAATGAATTTCTATTCTTGGTGTGCGGCTTTTTTCCATTTTTAAATATCCCGGTGTAACTCGAAGTCATAATAAATAAGATGATATATGTATTTTTTATAAACCTTAAAAATTAACTGTACTATATTTTTATTGTGTTTTAGCAGATATTAAACTTTATATTGGGTAAACTGCAATTTTTACAGTAAAAATCTAACAATTTAAATATTCAAAAATGATAAATTGGCAGCAAAGTATTCGTGCTTTTTTACATCCGCGTGTAATTACTATGTTATTTTTTGGTTTTTCTGCGGGCATTCCTCTTGCGCTTGTATTTGGAACATTAGGAATTTGGCTGCGTGAAGCAGGTATTGATCGAGTGGCTGTCACATTCTTTAGTTGGGCTGCGTTAGGATATTCATTTAAATTTGTATGGGCACCAATAGTAGATTTTTTGCCGTTACCATTCCTTGATAAATATTTAGGTAGACGTAGATCCTGGATATTAGTCTCTCAAATTTCTATTATTTTATCTATTCTTCTAATGTGCATAATAGATCCAGCAGCTGGAAATACTCAATTAACAATTATGGCGTTAGCTGCAGTTGCGCTAGGGTTCTCATCTGCTACACAAGATATTGTTATTGATGCTTACAGAATTGAATCTGCTTCAATAAAATTTCAGGCACTTATGTCATCAACATATATTGCTGGATATAGAATTGGCATGATAATTTCAGGGGCCGGAAGTCTTCTCATTGCGAGTTATTTTGGTTCAGAAATGAATTCTTACGATTACGAGGCATGGCAAATCACATACTTTATTATGAGCTTTTTTATGTTAATAGGTGTTGCAACAACATTAATTATTAATGAGCCTAAAGAAAACAAAATAATTAAAAGAAAATATACTAACTATACATATATAAAATTTTTTATAATATTTTTAATAGCAATATTTTGCTTTATTGGGGTTTTCCTATCTAGTTCCGATATCTCGACATACTTAAAAAATATTCTGACTGAAATCCTGAATAACAGGAATTTTTCAAATTTCTTAATTGAATTATTAAGGCTGTTTTTTGCATTATTGATAGCTTCATTGATAACTACACTATCTATAAAAATAAAATTTATAGAAAAGAAAGTTTTTGTAGAAAGCTATGTCTCCCCTATTGTTGATTTTTTTCAAAGATACGGGATAAAACTTGCCCTATTTCTACTAATCCTAATTGGGCTTTATCGGATATCAGATATTGTACTCGGGGTTATATCAAATATTTTTTATTTAGATATTGGGTTTTCTAAAGAAGAAATTGCAACAATTGTAAAAATCTATGGCCCTGCTATGACTATAGTGGGTGGTTTTTTGGGTGGTATTTTATCTCTGAAATACGGTGTACTGAGAATTCTTTATTTGGGTGCATTCTTGACTGTTGCTACTAATTTGCTATTTATGCTGTTATCGACACATGAGAATCATAGCCTTTTACTATTATCTTTTGTCATTTCTGCTGATAATTTATCTGCGGGAATCGCCAGCGCAGCATTTGTTGCTTTCCTATCACGGTTAACAAATATCTCATTTACAGCGATGCAATATGCGATTTTTAGCTCACTCATGACGCTAATCCCAAAAATTCTTGGTGGTTACTCAGGCTCTATTGTAGAAAATATTGGCTATACTAATTTCTTCTTATTTGCATCACTGTTAGGCGTACCTGTATTATTAGTTATATTCTATATAAACAAATACTTAAAATTTGATTGAAACGAAAATTAATGTCTATTTCTGAAAATTATCACAATAAAATATTAATCGATAAATTTGATCGGCATATCAACTATGTCCGTATATCCGTTACTGATCGTTGTGATTTTCGCTGCATTTATTGTATGCCAGAAGAAATGAAATTTGTTCCAAGGACGCAGTTACTCACGCTTGAAGAAACTGCAACAATAGCAAAAGCATTCACCCGTCTTGGTGTAAAAAAAATTCGTATTACTGGCGGAGAACCTCTTATTCGAAAAAATATTATCCAATTATTTGAAGATATTGGTGAATTACCTGGTCTAGAAGAACTCACAACGACTACTAATGGTTCTCAATTAGTAACTCTCGCTGAACCACTAAAGAAAGCAGGTGTAAAACGAATTAATATTAGTCTTGACTCCTTAGAAACAAAAAAATTTAAGAATATAACTCGCACCGGAAAACTAGAAAATGTTCTTTCTGGGATTGATAAAGCATTATCTGTTGGTTTCGAAAAAATAAAAGTTAATGCTGTCATATTAAAAAATCGCAACCATAATGAGGTTGTCAATTTAGTTCGTTTTGCTGTTGAACGAAAAATTGATATTAGTTTTATTGAAGAAATGCCGCTTGGTATTATCGACGATCATAATCGTAACGAAATGTATTACTCTAGTGATCAGATAAAGCATGATCTAGAACAAGAGTTTGAATTAGTTTCATCAACTGAATCAACAGGTGGACCATCGCGTTATCATAAAGTTGTCGGTACAAATACAAAAGTTGGTTTTATTTCGCCCCACAGTCATAATTTTTGTGATCAATGCAATCGAGTTCGCTTAACTGCTGAAGGTCGACTTCTACTGTGCCTAGGCCAAGAACATTCAGTTGATCTTCGAAAAGTAATACGGGCGTTTCCAGGTGATATTGAAAAACTTGAAAATACGATACGTAATGCAATGAAAATAAAACCAAAAGGTCATGATTTTGATTCTACTGAGAAGCCAATTATATTTAGACATATGAATGTCACCGGTGGCTAAATATGCCATCTGAATACTCTCCGGTAATGACCAATGCTGGTCTACAGCCAACTCAAAAAGTCCTTGTTAAAGATGAATATAAAAATACAAGAGAGTTAAATATTGCTCAAGAACGTCCTCTTACAATATATATAGATAGCTATGAAATTGTTACTTTAATGACACTGGGTACTCGGCCAGAATTGCTTGCGCTTGGTTATGTTAAAAATCAAGGGCTCATTACAAATCTAAACGAAATTAAATCGGTCCAGATTGACTGGGATGTTAACGCTGCGGCAATTACAAGCACAAATAAACGTAATGATTGGATTGATAAATTAGGATCTCGCATTATAACGTCTGGCTGTGGTCAAGGAACTATCTTTAATGGAGTTATGGAGCAGCTTGATAAATTTAAAATTAAATCAAAAAAAATAAAGCAATCTACAGTATATCTATTATTAAAAAACTTAAATTCTTACAATGATGTTTATAGAAATGCAGGCGCTGTTCATGGTTGTGCGTTATGCCAAAATTCAAAACCACTAATATTTATTGAAGATGTTGGGAGACATAATGCAGTTGATGCGATAGCTGGAAAGATGTGGGTGGAAGGTATATCGGGAGAGGATAAAATATTCTATACCACGGGAAGACTAACCTCTGAAATGGTAATAAAAGTGGCGCAAATGAGAATACCTATACTCCTTTCTCGCTCGGGAATTACGCAAATGGGTCTCAGTCTCGCCAAAGAACTAAATATCACATTACTTTCAAGGGTTAAAAATAAGCATTTTCTTGTATATAGCGGCGATGACAATATTGAGTACGATGTCGATCTACCTGTAAAACAAGAAATTGCAAATGTGCTGAAATGCCGAGATTAACTATTAATCTAACGAAATTTCACCATCGATTTCTAGTTCATAGCCTAAATCTTGTAGTGTTATTTTAGTTTTGGCCTTTAGTGTTTCATTTCCAGATAATTTTCCTTCTGAGATTGCCCGATTAACCGATTCTGTTATCTCTCTTTGTGAAGTAATACCTACTTTTTTTAAATATTTCCGAATTTCCATATTAAAATTATCTTGATTCATATGTTCACCTCGAATTTAATTAGCATCAATCTAATAAGAATAGTAGTTTATATAATTTTTTCATAGCTAAAATTGAATATGCAGAAAATTACAAAAAATGATATTACTGGGGTAATACTAGCTGGTGGACAAGCCCGTCGCATGAAAGGACAAGATAAGGGGCTAATTTTATTCAATGGAAAACCATTAATTGAATATGTAATTGAAGTTTTTAACCCTCAGGTCGGCAAACTCATCATTAATGCAAATCGAAATCATGATAAATATAGTCAATACGGTTTTGAAATT
>Ga0208766_1001086_pt1 | contig 14734 bp, 15 predicted proteins | sample ETN01SmetaG_3_FD_185792 | JGI IMG/M metagenome (GOLD analysis project Ga0208766, IMG submission 185792) | Marine microbial and viral communities from oxygen minimum zone, Eastern Pacific Ocean - ETNP2014F12-01SV263 (SPAdes) (version 2) | ecosystem: Environmental > Aquatic > Marine > Oceanic ... | reverse complement strand
GGAAGGCATAATCCCTGGAGGAACAAAAAGAAACTTGGATTATTTAAGGGAATTTGTCTCGTTTAATGACCATCTAGATCAAACTCAACAATTACTTGCCGCAGACGCTCAAACATCTGGGGGGCTCCTTATCTCAATTCCAGTTGATGAGGCACGGTCATTTATCAAAGACCTAAATGGAGAACCCACTATCGTTGGACAAATAATTGAAAAGCAGCCGTACCTTATAAAAGTAAATTAAAATAAATACGACAAAATTTGTCGTATTTATTTATTGTATCATTCCATCCACGTAATCTAATTTCCATCTGGGATTAGTTAATCATGTTAAAGATAAGTCGTAAAGTTGAATATGCCCTGATTGCATTGCGTCATTTTCAGAGTCAAGATCGGGACAAACTCACATCCGCCAAAAAACTGGCAACCACATATGGAGTTCCTCAGGAGCTCTTAGCAAAGGTATTGCAAAGACTAGCAAAAAATGACATCATTCATGCCGTAAAGGGCCCTAGTGGTGGTTATCGCTTATCAATCGACCCAGAAACCATTAAGATGACCGAATTTTTTGAGATCATGGAAGGCCCCATGGGTATCATGGATTGTTATTTTGATTCAGGTTGTGACCAAATGGATGGCTGTACCATACGTAGGCCAATCAATCGTATCAATGATTCAATTCGGGACATGTTCAACAACATGACACTCGCAGAGGTAACACACTCATGAGTTTAGAAAAAAAAATAATCGAGGTATTAAAGACATGCCATGACCCCGAAATACCATTGGATCTCTGGAGTCTAGGCTTGATCTACGATATTAACATGTCTGATAAAAAAAATTCTGGACATGATATTAACATAACAATGTCACTCACCACTCCTGGATGTAGCATGGGGCAACAGATGGCAGATGACATAAAAGAAAAAGTCTCAAAATTAGAGGAAGTGAACCAAGTCCATGTGGCGATAACATTTGACCCTCCTTGGAATCCAGACTTGATGACCGATGAGGCTAGAGAGAAACTTGGTTTTGGGTCAGTAAGTCGATCAACTAAAACACAGAAAATTGACATGGAGTGGGAATAAATGAGTAGTTCAATACAAGATAAATCACTGGAACAGAGACAAGATGAGTTTCAAAATGCAACGATAACCGCAACTAAATCTGCAGTAAAGCGTCTTAGGGCAGTCATGGACTCAGATGGGAAAAATAATCATTTTTTGCGTATGTCTGTCGAGGGTGGGGGTTGTTCAGGAATGACATATAAAATGGACTTCGAAGATGAAAAAGGCGAGTATGATAAAGAATTTAGATCAAACGGACTAACCATATTGTGTGATCTAAAGAGTTGGCTTTATCTAAAGGATGTTGAGATAGACTATTCAGATGACTTGTTAAATGGTGGATTCCAGATAAAGAATCCAAATGCAGAACGTACCTGCGGCTGCGGTACGAGTTTTTCTGCTTAATCCCCTTTATAATAAATCAATTAATATAATATAATGTCTAATGAACAGAAGATAATTGACTCAAATCTTGAAAAGGATTACGAATATGGATTTGTAACTGATATTGAATCTGAGACCATACCCCCTGGTCTTAATGAGGATGTGATAAAAACGATTTCAAGGAAAAAGAATGAACCCGAGTGGCTATTGGACTGGCGTTTGAAATCGTATCGTCATTGGCTTAAAAAAGAAGATCCAAATTGGGCAAACATTCAATATCCTGACATAGACTACCAAGCCATAAGTTATTTCTCAGCACCAAAGAAAAAAGAACTATCTAGTTTGGATGAGGTTGACCCAGAGTTATTGGAAACGTATAACAAACTAGGGATTCCTCTTGAGGAACAAAAAATGCTATCTGGCGTTGCAGTTGATGCTGTATTTGACAGTGTTTCGATCGCCACAACATTCAAAAAAGAATTAAAGAAGGCAGGAGTAATATTTTGCAGTTTTTCGGAGGCTGTTCAGGAACATCCTGATATTGTCAAAAAATATTTGGGAACAGTAGTCCCATTCACCGATAATTACTTTGCAACTTTGAACTCTGCTGTATTTACAGATGGCTCCTTCGTTTATGTCCCAAAAGGTGTGAAGTGTCCCATGGAACTTTCGACTTATTTTAGGATCAACGAGGCTAATACAGGACAATTTGAGAGGACACTAATCATTGCTGATGAAGGCAGCCAAGTCAGTTACCTCGAAGGTTGTACTGCACCAATGAGAGATGAGAATCAGTTGCATGCCGCAGTGGTAGAACTGGTGGCTCATAAAAACGCTACCATAAAATATTCTACGGTACAGAATTGGTATCCTGGCCATCCTAAGACGGGACAAGGCGGCATTTATAATTTTGTTACGAAACGAGGAACCTGCCTAGGAGAGAATTCAAGGATATCTTGGACTCAAGTAGAAACAGGATCTGCCGTTACCTGGAAATACCCGTCATGTATCCTGAAAGGAGATGGCTCAGTTGGAGAATTTTATTCAGTAGCCGTGACAAATAATCATCAACAGGCTGATACAGGCACTAAAATGATCCATCTAGGCAAAAATACCAAGAGCACCATTATTTCCAAAGGCATCTCTGCAGGAAAAGGCCAGCAGACATATAGAGGAGAAGTGAAAATAATGAAAGGTGCTGAGCGTGCTAGAAATTTCTCACAATGTGATTCCATCTTGATCGGTGATACTTGTGGAGCACATACCTTCCCCTATATTGATGTAAGAAATCCATCAGCAAAAATGGAACATGAGGCTACCACATCAAATATTGGAGAAGATCAATTGTTCTACTGTAATCAGAGAGGCATTTCTTCAGAAGATGCTGTATCAATGATCGTTAATGGATTTTGCAAAGAGGTGTTCAATGAATTGCCCATGGAGTTTGCTGTTGAGGCAACAAAACTCATGGAGGTCACTTTAGAAGGTAGCGTAGGATAACATGGGAAATAAAAAATGCTAAACATAAAAAACCTCCATGCTGGAGTTGAGAACAAGGAAATACTGAAAGGGTTAGATCTTTCCATAAAGCCAGGCGAGATGCATGCAGTAATGGGACGCAACGGATCAGGAAAAAGTACACTATCCAATGTGATCACTGGTAAGGATGGATACAACATATCGAAAGGTGATATTCAATATAATAATGAATCAATCATTGAATGGGCACCCGAGAAAAGGGCTCTGGCAGGAATATTCATGTCATTCCAATATCCAGTTATAATGCCCGGAGTGAATAATACCTATTTTCTAAAGGCTGCATTGAATGCAAAACGCAAGAATTTTGGGAAAAAAGAATTGGACGCTGCTGAATTTTTAAAAATAGTGAAGAACAAGTTAAATGAATTAGACATGGATACATCCTATTTGCAGCGCGCGGTCAACGAAGGTTTTTCTGGGGGTGAAAAAAAACGCAATGAGATACTGCAAATGCTTACACTTGAACCTGAACTTGTGATCATGGATGAAACGGATTCTGGGTTGGATATTGATGCACTGAAGATCATTGCAAATGGGGTTAATAAATTTCGTGACCCTGAACGATCATTTCTTGTCATAACGCACTACCAGCGTCTATTGAAGTATATTGAGCCAGATGTGGTTCATGTATTGATCGATGGGAAGATCGTTAGATCAGGTGACAAGGAACTGGCATTGGAGTTAGAGGAAAAAGGATATCAATGGCTCGAAAAATGATGCCTGACTATTTGCAAACAGAGTTTGAAAAAATACTCGGTCGAGAATATTTCTCAAAAGAGGTACATCCCATAAGAAAAAAGGCCTATGACAACCTCCTTCGAAAAGGTCTTCCAAATAAGAAATGTGAAGACTGGAGATTCACAGATCTATCAGCCATCAAATCAGGCGACTTTCGGATATCAGAGATCGAGGATGGCCCTAAAAAAGATATTCGTATATCAAATCATGGACTTGAATCATTGGATACAATTGTCATCTACAACGGCCATTTCCAAAAAAACATGTCATCAGTTCCAAAGGGGATCACACTTCTATCAAACATGGATTACATGAATAATAATGGCTGGTCTGTAGAACAACCAGAAATGACATCTTTTGACCTTTTGAATTCAGCCTTCATGGACAGTGGGATCTGTTTAGTGATCAAAGAGAAAACCAATATAGAAACACCTCTAAGAATACTATTCATATGTTCTGGAAATGAGAATATAATGATAACTCCAAGAATTCATCTTGACCTTGGAGAATCAAGTTCATTGACCCTCGTAGAACAACATGAAGGGAACTGTGAGGAATACTTTTATAATGGATCGATGATAGTCAATATTGGAGAGAATGCAAGCCTTGATCATGTTCGAATTCAGAATAATTCAAAAAAAATGATCAATATGTGTAATCTCCACGTACAACAAAATTCAAGATCAAATTATTCATTTAGCCAATTTGCATTTGGTGGAATGCTCGCTAGGATCAACCTCAACGCGAACTTGATCGGCGAGGGCATTTATTGTGCTCTGAATGGATTAAGTCTATCAAATGACAAGCAGCATTCAGACGCGCATGTCATAACCAATCACCATGGTACTCACTCTACGAGTTCTCAAAATTTCAAGTCTATATTGAAAGATAGATCCTCAGGTGTATTCAATGGACGTGCGATCGTACATGAAGGGGCAGAAAAAACTGACTCTAGTCAATCAAACAAGAACCTATTACTATCTCAAGATGCAATTATGAATTCCAACCCTCAACTTGAGATCTACACAGATGATGTAAAATGCTCTCATGGGTCAACAACAGGCGCACTTGAGGAAGATGCTCTTTTCTATATTCAGTCACGCGGATTAGACGAAGCATCAGCCAGAGAACTTTTAGTACGTGGCTTTGCTTCTGAAATAATTGACTTGATCAGTAATGACGAAATACGAGATCATGTTATAGACCATTTCGATCAATGGATAAATGGAAATAACCAATGAGCATTAAAGCAGAGTTAAATAACCTAAGAGAAACATTCATTCTCTTCGAAGATCCCAAAGACAAATTTGTTCAATTGATGGATATGGCGAAGAAATCAGATGGACTAAGTAAAATGGAAAAAATAGACCCTAATAAGATAGATGGATGCACATCACAGGCATGGGTGGTTGCTGATTCCAATGATGATGGTACATATACGTTTAGGGCAGATTCGGATGCTTTGATTGTAAGGGGGCTTTTGACGATATTGGAAAGAACCTTCTCTGGCCAACCCACAGATGAGATCCTCGCAATGAATAGCGATGACATACTTCATGAAGTTGGACTAGATAACTCCATCACTAGCCAAAGAACAAATGGTTTTTCTAGTGCCATTGTTAAGATCCAGGATCTTGTAAGATGAATCCATCCAGTTCTGAATCAATTCGATTATTACGTGATGTGGATGCTTACATGGTCCCATCAGGTGACGAGGTGAAATTACTCGCAGGAAATTTAGTACGCGTGACCCAAGCATTAGGTGGTAATTATACGGTACTGATCAATGGAAACATGGTACAAATAAGGGCAGAAAATGCAGATGCGCTAGGGATCGAGCCAGAAGAAGAGAAAATGGCTACTCCATCGGGCGATATTGAAAAACAAATTTGGGACCAATTAAAGACATGCTATGACCCCGAGATTCCAGTAGACATAGTTGAACTTGGACTGATATACGATCTTATAATAGAAGATGGGAACAATGGGAAAAAAGTAAGCGTGAAAATGACACTCACAGCACCTGGCTGTGGCATGGGGCCTGTCATCGCTGATGAGGTCGATCGCAAGATCAACGGACTTGAAGGCATCGAAGATGTATCAGTACAGTTGGTCTGGGAACCCATGTGGACCAGAGACATGATGAGTGAGGCAGCGCAGTTGGAACTGGGTATGTTCTAATGCCCCTCTCACCACAAAAAATAAAATCAGATTTCCCTATCTTTGATGGTTCAGACCTTGTCTACTTGGATAATGCATCAACAACGCAAAAACCAAAAGAAGTATTGGATGCCATCCACTCCATGTACGTTGAATCAAATGCAAATGTCCATAGAGCCTTATATGACATGGGAAGCCAGGCCACAGAAAGATTTGAGAGTGCTAGAAAGAAGGTCTCAACATTCATAAATGCTCCTTCTGAAAGAGAGATCATATTTACAAGTGGAACAACTGAATCCATTAATCTCCTTAGTAGAACCCTAGGTAACTCTCTCAAACCAGGCGAAGAAATCCTATTATCTGAGATGGAGCATCATGCAAACCTTGTTCCTTGGCAAATGGCATGCGAGCGAACTGGTGCAAATCTTAAGTTCATTCCATTGAATGAGCGAGGTGAGTTGGACCTTTCCAACCCTGATCAATATTTCACACCTGCTACAAAAATTATTTCCATTGCCCATGTGTCGAATGTCCTTGGTACCATAAACCCCATAAAAAAAATCGCAGAAATGGCAAAAGACATAGGAGCATTATGCATTATTGATGGTGCTCAGGGAGTGCCTCATCAGGCTGTTGACATTCAAGATCTAGCATGCGATTTCTATGCCTTTTCAGGCCACAAAATGCTCGCTCCAACTGGCATTGGTGTCTTATGGGGTAAAATGGAATTACTCGAAAGCATGGAGCCCTTCATGGGTGGAGGTGAGATGATAAAGAATGTTGCCTTGAGATCATCTACATGGAATGATGTACCTTATAAATTCGAGGCTGGAACTCCTAATTTTGTTCAAGCAGTTGGGTTAGGTGCTGCGATCGACTACATGGATAAAATAGGCATGAATAATATATTGCTCCACGAACAAGAACTAACGAACTATGCCTTGAAAGCCATGTCGCAGATAGAAGGCGTCCGAATATTTGGTTCACCTTCCAATAGAGCAGGAGTGATCAGTTTCAATTTGGATGAGGTTCATGCCCATGATCTAGCGCAATTCCTGAATGAAGATCATATTGCAATTAGGGTTGGTCACCATTGCGCACAACCTCTACTCACGAGTTTGAATGAAAATTCCGTAGCCCGGTTAAGCATTTATGTCTATAATGATGAATCAGATATTGATAAGTTCTGTGATTCATTGTTAACGATCAAAAATTATTTTTAGATGGAAACCATATTACTAGATGATTATCTTGATGAGGGAATCATTCGTGAAAGTTCATTTCGCAAACAAGTAGGAGAACTTGACCTTGGTCAATTTCAAGATAAGAAAGTGATCATCAAGGGCTGTGCAAGTGTCACAGTGCCTACTTGGGCATATCTGATCATAACGGCTAAACTTGCACAGGTCGCTAATAAAATATACTATGGCGAGCCACGGTATGCGGTCAAGATCTATAGTCGAGAGGAGGAATAGGCATGCCTAAGGAACGTGTTAGTTGGGAAACCTATTTCATGAATATTGCAAAAGAGGTTGCTACTCGTTCTACATGCGATAGGAAGCATGTCGGGGCTGTGATCGTTAGAGATAAGACGATACTATCAACAGGATACAACGGGAGTATCAAGGGGCTTCCTCATTGTGATGATGCGGGCCATGAAATGGTCGATGGCCACTGCATACGAACCTCTCATGCAGAAGCAAATGCCATTGTCCAAGCTGCAAAAAATGGTGTCAAGATCAATGAATCAGAGATCTATGTGACAGCCTCACCATGTTATAATTGTTTTAAATTAATTGCGAATGCTGGAATAAAGGTCATCCTCTACCATGAACTTTACCGCGATGATAGAATCATAAATCGTGCTAAAGAGGTAGGAATCAAATTGGTCGGTCTAGAGGATCTTATTTAGGTTCATGCATGAATATCCGGAAAGTAAACTATAGACATGGCAATGCCCCTTATGAGTTTACCCGGTCATTGCGACAGACAGGATTTGGTGTCCTTACCCATCATCCCATTGAAAAAAGTTTAATTGATGCAGTTTATGGAGATTGGGATGATTTTTTTAAGTCTGACCACAAAAACAAATACCTCTTCAACTCTCAGAGCCAGGATGGATATTTCCCGTTTGGTACTGAAAATGCAAAGGGGCAATCGATCAAAGACCTCAAAGAATTCTTCCATGTCTACCCATGGGGTCAGTATCCCAAAGAATTTAGTGATGCAACATGGACACTTTATGATAAACTAGTAGAACTGACGTCTACTTTATTGGGCTGGGTCCAGGACCAGACCCCAGATCACGTAAAGTCGAATTTTTCAATGCCTCTTAAAGAAATGATCAAAGATAGCAAAAGGAATCTATTACGTATCATTCACTATCCGCCCCTTAATGGAAAGGAACAAGAAGGTGCAATAAGAGGGGCAGCACATGAGGACATCAACCTTATAACAGTACTAGTTGCAGGGACCCAGCCAGGGCTACAGGTTCAAGATACACATGGCTCTTGGCATGACGTATCTTGTGACCCGGGGTGCCTTGCGATAAACACAGGTGACATGCTACAAGAAGCATCTGGTGGCTATTACCCATCAACAACACATCAAGTGATCAATCCAGGAAATAAAATTATTAATGAGAGTCGATATTCAATGCCTCTCTTCCTTCACCCTAGAGATGATGTGAGATTATCTAAAAAACATACTGCAGGACAGTACCTAGATGAGAGACTAAGAGAGATTGGCCTAAGAGGATGATCTCATGAGGAAATTCTTTCTGATCCTCATTTTATATTCTACCACACAAGCCGAGGTATTTGATGTTTCCATACCTGAAAATGATACAGCAACTTATAATTATGCTGATTTCCGGATATGGGTCAATGATTCTACTGATACTCTAAAGGGAATCTATTGGTTCATGCACCATAATAATGGTGACTCAAGAAATATTGTGGATGACACATCATATCAAAACCTTGTAAATGGACAAGACTTCGCTCTATTAGGAGCACATATATACAACATGCACATGAATACAGGGATCGGTGACGCCGTTATTGCCGCGATGGATTCTTTTGCGGTCCTATCTGAACACGCTGAACTTTCATTCATTCCATTTTTTATCAATGGCTATTCTTGGGGCGGACAATTCGCCTATCATTTTACCAGATGGGTTCCAGATAGGGTTCTTGGTCTTATTACTCAAAAGGGTGGATATCACGATACAACAAATGCAGGTTCTGCGATTGAGGTACCCTCTCTCATGGTCGTTGGTGAAGAAGATTTTGATTATCGCATTGAGAATCTTACAGGAATATTCTTGGATCATAGACCTTTGGGAGCAAAATGGGCACTGGCCATGGAGCCAGGAGCGGGGCATACACAGGTCACAGATCATGCCTTTTTGAATACCTTCTTTAATACTGTGACTGATCTCAGGATAAATAATGAGACCAATGTATTCGAACCAATAACATTGAACATACTTCCTGATTCCATTGGATGGCTAGGAGATCAAGAAATCCATAGAATTGGTTCATGGGATTGCTATGATGGTGTCCTTGACTCATCTTCCTGGTTTCCAGCAAGAACCATGGGCGAACATTGGCAAGATTTCGTAACCATTCTTCCCACAGATACAAGTGCATGTGACCCTATCCTTGATAGTAGTTATGTTTATTTTACCATTGGGATCCATGGACTGGACAGTACATCAAATTATACGATCACCACAAATGAGCAAGCAATGATCGACCAATGTCGTTCACAGCTTGAGTTACCTGAGGATGACCGCAATTTGCATATAAATGGTTATCTAGGCTATGATGATGGTGGGTTCAATCAACCATGGAGTTGGCATATCCTCCCCAATGAGTGGGAACTCGCTGAAATGTCAATAGGTGCCTGCAATGGTGAGCCAGATGATGTGGAATCAGACTTGGATTATTGGATAAATACAGTAGGACAATTATGTAATTGGGGAAGTTTCATAAAGGAGGAGATAGGGTACGAGCAAGACACAAGTCAAACCACTATTCATATATCAGTAAATGGTTCAGATTCTACTGGAGACGGATCAGAGAATAATCCTTTCGCTTCTATTCAAAAAGGCCTTGACGAAAGCAATAGCGGTGATACGGTATTAGTTGACTCTGGTGTTTACACTGAAAATATTATCTGGCCACAAACACATGGCCTCAAATTAATAGGGTCAGGTGAAGAGAGTTGTATCATCGATGGTGACTCAACTGGAAGGGTTATTTCTTTCATTGATACTTTGAACGCTATCATTGATACGAATACCATGGTAACTGGGTTCACCATGCGAAATGGATCCAGTGATTTTGAAAATACAGGTGAGAAACCTGGTGGCGGGATATATTGTATAAATGCCAGCCCAATGATAACTGACTGTTCAATTAGTCATAATTATGCATACGGTGATGGTGGCGGGATCGCATTAATTGATAGTTCTAATATTCAATGTTTAAATGTAAAAATTCACAATAACACAGCAAAGGGTGACCCCCTTCCTGGCATAGGAGATAGGTACAAAGGCAAAGGTGGTGGTGCACTAATTGTAAACTCTGAACCTATCTTTAGAAACGTAGAGATCACAAACAATTATGCAGGCAAATATGGTGCAGGTGCATATGCTCTTTATTCATCGCCTACATTCATGGACTTTGTTATTTCTGGTAATGGTGGTTCAGGTTTTCTTCAGAAAGGTGGTGGCATTTTATGTGAAGGCACCCCAAACGCAACCTTTATGAATGGTTCCATTTTTGATAATGGCAATTCTGAAATCGGTGCTCCTCCATATATCGGTGGCGGAATTTTTGTTGGATCCGCTCCATTTGATAGCTCCTCATTGTTTAATACTCAACTAATTAATGTAAACATTTTTAATAATGTTTCAAGACAATGGGGTGGCGGAATTGCTGGAAGTGGGATCAGCATTTCAGGAGGGACAATAAAAGAGAATACTGCGGCACATCAAGGTGGAGGTATTTATCTTGGTGGAAATATTTTCGGTGAAGGAAATATTGAATTTTCATCCATCAATCGAGTTAGCATTTATTCAAATATTGTAGAGGATTCAATTGCAATTGGTAATGATATCTACACTGAATCAATTCTAGATATCGTGGTAGACACATTCACAGTGATCAGCCCAACTGATTACTACGCGGCGCCAATGGACAGCCTTACTTTTGACATATTAACTGGTCTGGACGACCTCACAATTAAAAAAGAATTAATACCAACAAAATTTATTCTACATCCGCCCTTTCCTAACCCTTTTAATCCAGCCACAACGATCAATTTTGATATATTTCAGAATACGGATAATATTGAAATAAAGGTCTATGATATAACTGGGCGCATCATTGAAGAATTACTCAATGAAAAAGTTAGTGCAGGGTCCCATAGTTTAGTTTGGGATGCATCCAATCAAAGTACTGGTATCTATTATATTCAATTATTAGCGGGAGAACAAAGACTGGTCAAAAAAATGATCCTATTGAAATAATATGAATATTTAAATCAGATTTTCAGCTACAATGTCTGCGACATCTTTAACAAGGACTTCTTCTCTCCCCTCTGGTGTCAATGGACCAAGTCCCTGTTTCATCATGCCATAACAAAAGTTGCAACCTGTAACAACTGTATCTGCGCCTGACTCAATTACCTGCTCTGCCCTAACTAGATGAGTACGACCCTGCGTCTCCTTCTTCCACCAAAGTGCACCACCAGCACCACAACATAGCGTATTTCTACCACTTTCTTCCAGTTCCTGAAAATTAGAAGAGGTCGATCGTATGGCAGTTCGTGGCTCATCTTCAATATCAAGAATACGTGATAGATTACATGGGTCATGGTATGTAACTTTACCATTCTCCCCCATTTGAACCTTTATTTTTCCTTCTTCCATTAAACGTCCAACCACTTGTGTATGATGTTCAACCGTATAGCTAACCGTACCATATTTTTCATATTCTTTTCCTAGATTCACTGCACAATGTGGACATAATGTCACGACCTTTTTTGTATCAGTCAACTGCTCCATGTTATGTTCTCTTAACATCGTGTAAGTCAGTTTGTCTCCTAACCGATTAGCAGGATCTCCAGAACAATGTTCCTGATCCAATACTCCATAACTAACTCCCGCTACATCCAATATTTTTGTAAAATTCTTCACCGATCGATTAAAATTAGGATCAAGCCCATGCCTTGCGAAGCAACCTAGCCATAAAACGTATTCTTTCTCTGGTGTAAATACAGGTAGAGAATCAGCTAATTCGCTGCTAGAGGCACCTTCTGTATTACCTGTTTCTTGTAGATTCGTAAATAATTTTTGATATTCTTGAGGTACTCTTCCTTCAACAAGTACTTCCAACCTTCTTATTTCGTCAGATTTTTCAACATGATTACCTACCGGACATACCTCGGTACAAGCCTGGCATGTGGTGCACTCCCACCCCGCTTCAACATTGATCTGATCTAGAACAGCCACATCTTTATTTTCCAGAAGGGGTTCTCTCATATCTAGTATAAAATGGTGTTTTGGGTCTAAGATCCCGCCACCCCTATTTGCAGGGCAAACGTCTGTGCAACGACCACATTCTACGCATGAAAAAATATCCAAGGCCTGGTTCTGTGTTAATTTTGTGAGATCAGTAAGCATCGCATCCAATTCGTCTTCATCTCCTTCAAGATCTATGTTCACTGGAGTATGTTCTGGCTGATCAAATGGTTTAAAGAAAATATTAAAAGGACCAAGCACAAGGTGTAGATGCTTACTTCTTGGAATCAGAAAAAGAAAAGCCAAAATGATCATTGAATGGATCCACCAATTGACTTTCCATAGAAAAGGTGAGATATTCATTTCTCCAATCAAATAGGTTGCCATAAGAGCAACAATAAAAAAAGCAACCACTCCAGAGGATGGAGATGTTTTACCTAGTGCTTTAGGTTTGGTAATAAATCTCCTATAGGTCAATGAGAGAATCCCAAAAATAACCAAGATCGAGAAAGGAATAACTATGTATGAATACTTTTTGTGAGCAGATTCAGACAAGATCGATTTATAGAAACCAATAGAAAAATGATCTAATGTAATAATACCAAAGACAAGGAAACCCCAGAACACAAGAGCATGCATGATACCGGGCCAGGGACGTTCTCGAATCACTTTTTCATGGAGAATGACCTCTCTAAATACTCTAGACAATCTTTCTGGAAATCTATCAAATGGAAGTGACCCTGTTCCTTTTAATACAATGACCAAACGTTGGTAAACTTCATAAGTAAAGGATGCTAGTGCTACTAGAGTTAATCCAGCAAGAATGAATTTTTCAAAAAATGAAAAAGAAATAGAGTCCATTAGCCCTATAACTAATTATTTAGGGCTTCAATTAATTTGGGAATGATCTCTAGAACATTCCCAATTACAGCATAGTCAGCCAATTCAAATATAGGAGCATCAGGGTCTTTATTGATCGCAATAATGTTCTTTGAGCCTTTGATCCCTACCACATGCTGGATAGCACCAGATACACCTAGTGAGAAATAAAGTTTTGGTGCGACATTGAGCCCCGAACTTCCAACCTGACGAAAGGAATCTACCCATCCAGAGTCCACTACTGGTCTACTTGCAGATACCTCAGCACCCATTGCTTTGGCCAATTCAAAGGCAAGATGAACGTTCTCCTCTTTCTCTATGCCACGACCCACTGATACAAGTACCTCAGCACTATCTAGATCAACATCTCCTTCTGCTTCTTGGAATGGCTCTTCTGACATGGAGCGTACATTATTGACATCAAGGGTCGCTTCAAAAACCTCCATGGAGCATGACCCAGACCTTAATTCATCCTCGCTGAAGGCAGCAGATTGGAAACTAAGGATCATCTTATCCGATGTGGATGACATTTCAGCATTGAATTTGGCATTGAGTACCTGTTTGACGAATCCCTCATCAGATATGGAAACAATGTCTGGGATGAAAGGGATTGCAAGTTTCGCACTTACCCTTGGCATGAAGTCTCTGGTCTGGTAGGTATGACCTGCTAAAATGATCTTTGGAGAACAGGATTCAGCAACTTGCATTACGACCTCTGAGTATCCATCGGCATTGTATGATGATACAAGTTCGTGGCTGACCGTGATCACTTTCTCCAGATCATAACCCGTCAATTGATCTGCGATCTCATTCGCACCTTTTCCAATGACCAATGCAGATATGGAATCACCCAATCTTTGAGCCCCAACGATCGCCTCCTTGCTTAGACGGTGTAATGACCCATGATTGTTTTCAAGTACGACTAAAATATCCATGGCTTAGATGACCTTTATCTCTGATCTTAATATCTCAACAATTTTCTCAACAACTTGGTCCACCTCACCCTCTATCACCTCTGTCTTCTTGGACGTTGTTGGAAGAAAAATACTATTCATCAACTGGCTCTTTGTTCCATTATAAAGTTCTGAAGCATGGATGGCCTTGATCTCTTTTTTCTTTGCACCCATGATTCCCTTAAGAGAAGGATATCGAGGAGTATTCAATCCAGATTGTATGCTGATGGATGCTGGGAGTGGTAGTTGGACCCATTGAAACCAGCCAGACTCCAATTCCCTCTTTACCTTTATCTGTCCATCCATGACATCGGTCTCTATCGCTAGAGTCGCCGTTGATATTCCAAGCATCTCTCCGATCAATACCCCCGTCTGCCCCATACCCGTATCATCGGACTGTAAGCCCGTTAGAATGAGATCGAAATTCTCTTCTTTTAATACAGCAGTGAATCTTTGGGCTATGGTAAGAGGGTCTATCTCGATCG
>Ga0208766_1001085_pt1 | contig 14737 bp, 14 predicted proteins | sample ETN01SmetaG_3_FD_185792 | JGI IMG/M metagenome (GOLD analysis project Ga0208766, IMG submission 185792) | Marine microbial and viral communities from oxygen minimum zone, Eastern Pacific Ocean - ETNP2014F12-01SV263 (SPAdes) (version 2) | ecosystem: Environmental > Aquatic > Marine > Oceanic ... | reverse complement strand
GTAAGTCTATCATGTTAGACTGGCGACATAATTAATATTAGTAGTAGTTTTTACACGAGGAAAGGAATGGTAAATAAAAATATTGATCAAAGTAGGCGGCGATTTTTGACTACCGCCGCCACAGTGGTGGGCGGAGTTGGCGCAGTTGCAGCAGCAGTTCCCTTTGTGTCAAATATGAACCCTAGCGCTAAAACCAAGGCTATTGGCGCCCCTGTAGAAGTTGATATAAGTAAATTAGAGCCGGGTGATCGCATGATCGAAAAATGGCAGGGGAAACCAGTCTGGATACTCAGACGAACCGGAGAAATGCTGAAAGATATTTCTTCTTTAAATGATAAGGTTAGTGATCCGACATCAGACAATAGCGCACAACCAGATTATGCTAAAAATGAGTTTCGTGCTCGTGAAGACGAATTTTTAGTGGTAATTGGGATTTGCACACATCTTGGATGTTCTCCTAATTTTGTTATGAAAGAAGAAGGCGATAGTATTGACGCAGACTGGAAAGGCGGATTTTTTTGCCCTTGTCATGGTTCGCGATTTGACTTAGCCGGGCGTGTATTTAAAGGTGTTCCTGCCCCGAGTAATTTAGTAATACCGCCTTATAAATTTATTTCATCGACTCGTTTGCTGATTGGCGATGACAGCGAGGCTGTTTGATGGCTAAACCAATAAAAACTTTAGTTAATGGATTGTACAATTTAAGAGATTGGGTGGACTCTCGTTTTCCACTAATGAAAATATGGAATGAGCATCTTGCCCAATATTATTGCCCTAAGAATTTTAATTTCTGGTATTTTTTTGGCTCTTTAGCATTACTAGTTCTCGTAATTCAAATATTAACCGGTATTTGGCTAACAATGAATTATAAACCTTCTGCTGAAGAGGCCTTTGCTTCAGTTGAATATATCATGCGTGATGTTAATTGGGGTTGGTTGATTCGGTATATGCACTCAACAGGGGCTTCCGCATTTTTTATCGTAATTTATTTGCATATGTTCCGTGCTTTACTCTATGGATCGTATAAAAAGCCTCGTGAATTATTATGGTTATCAGGTATGGCAATTTATCTAGTACTTATGGGAGAAGCGTTTTTTGGTTATTTATTACCATGGGGACAAATGTCATATTGGGGTGCACAGGTAATTATTTCATTGTTTGGGGCTTTACCAATAATTGGAGATGATCTTTCTTTATGGATTCGTGGTGATTTTGTCGTTTCGGATGTGACCCTTAATCGTTTTTTCTCACTTCATGTGATTGCATTTCCATTATTAATTTTAGGCCTGGTCGGATTTCATATTCTTGCGCTACACGAAGTTGGTTCAAATAATCCTGATGGTGTTGAAATTAAACAGAACAAAAATGCAGAAGGAATTCCACTAGACGGTATTCCATTTCATCCTTATTACACAGTTAAAGATATAGTTGGCGCTGCCGTTTTCTTAATCTTCTTTTTTGCTGTTGTTTTCTTTATGCCAGAAATGAAAGTTCCTGGAACACAAGGCCTGTTTTTAGAGAGCGCTAATTTTATACAAGCAAATTCCTTACAAACACCAGAACACATTGCGCCAGTTTGGTACTTTACCCCGTTCTATGCAATATTAAGGGCAGTCCCAAGCCAGCTTGGTGGCGTAATTGCTATGGGGTTAGCAGTAAATTTATTCCTACTTTTACCATGGTTAGATCGAAGTGCCGTTAAATCATTTCGCTATCGCGGTAGAAATTATCGTATTGCTTTATCGTTATTTGTAATTAGTTTTTTATTCCTTGGGTGGCTTGGACTGCAAGTTGTAACACCTTTTTATACATGGATGGCGCGTTTCTTTTCTGTTGTTTATTTTTCATTTTTTTTCTTAATGCCTTTTTATACCGCATCAGATAAAGATAAAACTGTACCAGATCGAGTAACCACTTAGTGAAAGTATATAAATTATTAAATAGTGTAATATCAATTTTGTTTTTGATATTTTTTATGGATGTTTCGGCGACAAGCGAATCGAAATTAATGCATATGGATGTTGATCTTTCTGACCAGCAATCACTACAACGCGGAGCAAAAATATTTGTTAATTATTGTTTGAGCTGTCATTCGGCTGCGTATATGCGATATAACCGTATGGGAGAAGATTTAAAGATAAGTGATGATATTTTAAAAGAGAACTTAATGTTTGGAGCAGATAAAGTCGGGGATGTGATGAACATTTCGATGAGGCATGAAGATTCTATTAACTATTTTGGTGTAGCCCCCCCAGATCTGTCGGTTATTGCCCGTTCGCGTGGTCCTGATTGGCTATATACTTATTTCCAAACATTTTACGTAGATGATTCTCGGCCTTTTGGCATTAACAATCTTGTGTATAAGGATGTTGCGATGCCTCATGTTTTATGGGAGTTACAAGGCATGCAGCGTTTGGTCCACTTAGAAGAAACAGGGTCAGTGTACTATAACCCAAATTATAAGAATTCGTTAGAATTGGTAACGACGGGGAAACAAACCGAAAAAGAGTATGATAGAACGGTGCGTGATCTGGTTAATTATCTTGTCTATATTGGAGAGCCAATCAAGTTAAAACGAACAAAAATTGGAGTTTGGGTTATGTTTTATCTGTTTATTTTTCTTGTAGTTGCTTATATGTTAAAGAAAGATTACTGGCAGGACATCCATTAGAGTATACTGATTAAGCGTTTTTGTACTCCACAATATAATCACCTATTTTTTTAAATTTTTCTGGAGAAGAATATGGCAAATATAGCCAATCGTCGTTCGTTAATGGTTTTATACTCAGACAAGGTTAGTCCTATTGGGCATGCTGTTCGTATTGTCCTTGCAGAGAAGGATGTCAATGTTGAAATAAACTACATTGAAGATAATGATAGACCGGAAATTCTAAATGATCTTAATCCGTATAATTCAGTCTTAACATTAATTGATCGGGATTTAGTTCTGTTTGACGCACAAATAATAATGGAATATCTTGATGAACGTTTCCCTCACCCACCACTAATGCCGGTTGACCCTGTCAGTCGGGCAGCTATACGCCAGTTACGCTATAGAGTAATGACCGATTTATACTCGGTTCTTGATGAACTTGATGGGGATAATGAAATTGCAGCGGCAAATGCAAAAAAAATTCTTCGGGATAATCTAACTGCAATAGCCCCAGCTTTTGCTCAGACACCTTATTTTATGTCCGAAGTTTATACACTTGTTGATTGTTGTTTAGCCCCATTGATGTGGCGTTTAACTCAGTATGGTATAAAACTACCAATATCAGGTAAACCACTACAGCAATACGCTGATCGATTATTTGAAAGACAAGCATTCAACACTAGCTTATCAGCAGTAGAAAAAGAATATCATGCAGCTTGAGCAGTATTTAGTTTTTCTGGCTAAAGCCCTTTAAATAGGATTTTTAGTATTTTTTTATAAATAAATTATATAAATAACATTTAGTCAATATATTGAAATAACTTAACGACTTTTTGGACTCCACCAGTTTCTCTAGCAATATTAGTTGCTATTTCTGCTTCTTTACGACTAACAAGCCCCATTAAATAAATTACACCTTTTTCAGTAACAACTTTTATTGTTAATCCATTTAGTATTTTATCGGCGAACAGTTTGGTTTTTACTTTAGCTGTTATGTAAGTATCGCCACTTCTTGAAACCATTGAGCTAGGTGCAGCGACAGTTATTTCATTATATACATGCGTTACTTTCTCAACCGCAGTAACTAACGATATAATTTCTTGTCTCATTTCATCTAATGGAGATTCTCCTGTTATTAATACAACAGTATTATAACTAGTGATATTTATATGTGTTTTTTTAGACAGTTCTTCATTAGCTTGTATACTTCTGTATGCTTTTAATTCGATTGTTTGGTCTTCTATTACGGTTCCAGTCGTTCTTCTTTCTAAAGTTGCTGCACCTGCTGCTACAGCACCACCACCAGCCGTAATTGCACATCCCAGTAAATACGGAATCATAAAGAATAAAATAAGCCATCGAGATTTTTTATAAAGAGTCATATAATTAACCATCCTGTCCGAGTAATTGTAGATCAATTAAATCACATAGGGAATGAATTATCATAATGTGAACCTCTTGAATCCTCGCAGTAGATTTGGTAGGCACACATATTTCAAAATCATTATCATTTATTAAGTTCCTAATTTGTCCGCCATCCCTTCCCGTTAATGCAATTACAGACATATCCTTGTCATGGGCAGCATCTATAGCATGAATAATATTATGCGATTCCCCGCTAGTGCTAATTGCAAGTAGCACGTCATCTGCTTGTCCTAGTGCGCGTATTTGCTTTGAATATATTTCAGCGTACTGATAGTCGTTTGCAATTGAGGTTAATGTTGACGAATCTGTAGTAAGTGCGATTGCCGGTAAGCCAGGACGCTCCATTTCAAAACGATTAAGCATTTCTGCCGAAAAATGTTGCGCATCAGCAGCAGACCCTCCATTACCACAAGCCAAAATTTTATGATTATTTAGTAGAGAGTTTGCAATGCTATCTGCTGCATCTGCGATAATAGGGGCTAGTTTATCCAGAGATTCAGTTTTAACCTGAATACTCTCAAGGAAGTTATTTTTTACACGCTGAGTAGCATCCATATATATGAATTCATTAAAAATTTAAATTACATTATGCCTGAAATATGCCTTTAATTCACTCTGCTGATAACAAAGATGGCGATAGCATTTAATTCAATAATACTGGTTTTCCTTCAATAAATTTAGCTTTACGCAAATTACGCTTGATAATATTATCCCGAACTATTGTTAAGTCACCTGTTTTTCCAGTCATGAAGCTATCTTCCTCATGATTGAGACGATTTATATCTGGGATTAAATTATAGGCATCAATACCAAAAGCATATAGGCGGCGGTACCTAGATTTTTCTTGCGACCAATTCTTGTTCAGAGCAGTCTGGATAATTGACAATTGTTGTTTAGTATCAAGTATCCATGGCATATCAATGAAAATTACATCATTTAAATCAATATCCTTAGCGCTATCGATAATACCCGTAAAAATATGTGAAGTAGAATATACAGGTAAATTATCAGCATAGTGAAAACGAAGTTGTGGAATCAATTGACGCGCATCCTCCGGTATAGCAGCTGTAAATATGAAATCTGCATCTTGTCTGCGCCGTTCAATATTATGAATTTTTATTTTGAGCTTATTGCGAAGATCTCGAGCACGTTGTTCACTTTTGTCAATATTTAGGAGTTCTTTGACTGGCGATGAAAAATCTGTAGTGTTATTTATAAAACGCGTATGTTTTGAAACCTCACCACCAAGTTTTAGCCAATGGTTCACAAATGCATCTGCAAGTCGATTACCCCAAGGCGTATCAGGCGTTAATACTAAGGCATGTTTATGTCCATCAGATACTGCAATTTCTGCTACTTGCCTAGCTTCATCTTCCGGGGATAAACTAAATTGAAATAAATTTTTATTGCCACTTTGATCATTTTTTAGATCCTGACGATTGAGGGCGAGTATTTTTATAGATGTATTAGTATCATTGTATAATTGATTTGTTGCTTCTTTTTCAAGTGGTCCAACAATGTAGTCAACACCATCATTCAATGCTTTTTGATAAATTTCAACAATATTCGAACTGTTTGCATTATATATCTCAATATCTGCTTTTTTTTGTGTATCTAAATACCAAGCGGCTAGAAATCCATCACGGACAGCAACAGATGATTTTTTATATTGTCCTGTTAGGGGTAATAGTAAGCCAATTTTTGATGGGCGTTGAGCAAATTGTACACTTCTATTAATAAGTTCTTTAGTTATAGAATCATACGCATCATGGTTTTGATGGTGCTGCGCCCAACTATCAATTGTATTTTCAAGTTTTTTGGGTTGGTATTTATATTTTTGATTAATTAATGCTAGTTCGAGCCAACTTAATAATTCGTCAGGCACAACAAGACGTAAATCTTCAAGCTCTGATTTCGGTATTAATTCAAATATTTCCCAAACTTTTCGGCTATTATCTTCAATAATTTCTGGCGAACTTAGGTATTTTGTCAGTTTCAATTGCTCCACTGCAGCTTTTATATAATTGCCATGAGTGAGATTAGATTTAGCATAGATTTCATGAAAAGCAATTTTGAAACTTTTTGGTATTTCATCTTCAGTTATTTCGCTAAGTAAATTTAATGTTTTTCCAGGTTTTCCAGATTCAAGATCCATATACGCGTTCAAAATTCTAGTTCTTATATGCACTTCTACATCTTGATTATTGAGAGTATTTTTTATTAATATTTCGTATGCCTTGTCGTAGTTCCTTCCTTCAGTAAAAGCATCAATTGCTTTTATAATATAAAACGTAAATCGCTTCTCATTCTTTTGAGATAGATTCAGGTATTCTCGAGCAGCTTCTGAATAATCACCAGACTGTATTAATGAAAGAGCATTTTCTTCTATTTCTTTTATTTCAGAATTTAATTGTATATCTGCTTCTTTAGAGGTTGTTGTGACACAGGCCGATAAAAAGGGCAATAAAAAGAGCAAAATTATTAAAATTCTCATGCATATATTGTGTAACATTAAGCGGAGAATTTCGACAATGATTTTGAAAAAAAATTAGGAGTAATCAGTTGGTAGGTTATCTTTACATAGTAGCTACGCCCATTGGCAACTTAGGAGATATTACAAGGCGTGCAATTAACATCCTTGAGCAGGTAGATCTTATTGCCGCTGAAGATACGAGGCATAGCAAAATATTGTTAGATTATCTTGGTATTGACAATAAGATTATTGCTTATCACGAGCATAACGAAGAGAAAGTGACTCCACAGTTGATTGAAAAATTGATTAATAAGGAATCAATTGCGCTCATATCAGATGCAGGCACACCATTGATTAATGATCCCGGTTATAGGCTAGTTGTAGCTGCACATGAAAATAATATAGATGTCATTCCTATACCTGGGGCTTCTGCTGTAATTGCAGGATTATCTGCTTCTGGCTTACCTTGTAGTAAGTTTATTTTTGAGGGCTACCTTCCAGCAAAAGCAGTTTCACGAAGAAAATACCTAAAAACTTTAATATTAGAATCAAGAACATTAATTTTTTATGAGTCTCCACATCGTATATTAGACTCAATAAACGATATATGCAGTATCTTTGGTTCTTCAAGATATGTCACAATTGCACGCGAACTTACCAAGAAGCACGAACAAATTATAAGAGATACCTTGTTAAGCATTAAGTCAAAAATTGAAACAGGAGCAATCAGAATTAGAGGTGAATTCGTTGTAATTTTAGAAGGGAATCATGATGATTTAATACTAGATTCAGAAATCTTACGGATAAATAAAATATTAGCAGAGAAGGTTTCCCATAAAGATGCTGTTTTACTTACAGCTAAAATTACTGGAAAGAAAAAAAATGAGATTTATAGACTAGCCCATAAGAACGATAGTATAGAATAATTCAGTAAATTTACTTGCAACTAATACTTATAACAATAAACTAAACATTCAGAGTCGGCTAGGCAATCGCTATTGAACATTGAGTCAGTAGAGGAAAGTCCGGGCTCCATAGGGCTAGGTGCCAGATAACATCTGGGCGACGTGAGTCGATGGAAAGTGCCACAGAAATTATACCGCCCAATTTAGTTTGGGTAAGGGTGAAATGGTGTGGTAAGAGCACACCGCGCTGTTAGTAATAACAGTGGCAAGGCAAACCCCGTCAGGAGCAAGACCAAATAGAGAAACTATGGTGTGGCCCGCACTGTTTCTGGGTAGGTTGCTAGAAGTGTGTGGTGACGCGCACTCAAGATGAATGATTGCCCATGACAGAACCCGGCTTATCGGCCGACTCGTTCTTTTAGAATTTTTTATTTGCTGTGAGGCATAATATTTTTTATAGGAGGCCATCTAAATGGATTGGAATGTTTATTTATCAGGTGAAATTCATACGGACTGGAGAGAAAAAATAAAAGAAGGCACTGAGAAATTAGGTTTACCTATCATCTATACCTCAGCAGTTACAGATCATGATTCAAGTGACGCAGCAGGAGACCATCTAGGAAAAGAAGACAATAACTTTTGGCGTGATCATAAATCATCTAAGATTAATAGTATTCGAACAAAAACATTAATTGAGAAGTGCGATGTAGCTGTAGTTCGCTTTGGCGACAAATTTAAGCAGTGGAATGCAGCATTTGATGCGGGATGTTGCGCCGCTCTTGGCAAGCCTTATATAACACTCCATGATGAAGAAATTATTCACCCATTAAAGGAAGTTGATGCGGCGGCTTTAGCTTGGGCAAAAACACCAGATCAAGTTGTAGAAACACTCCAGTATGTTATTAATGCTTAGTTTTTAAGCAAAAAAATTCAAACTTAAAGTGATTTATTATATAGATAATGGAACATTATGAAATAAATAACGTTATTGTGACGTTATTTATCAACTTTGCCCTCAAAATTTAATTTATCTAAGATAAGTCATTGTAAAATAAGGGACATTTATAAAGCAAAAACACAGTCAATCCTTGACATAGAAGCCTTGAAATCTCTATAGTTCAATATAAGTGGGGTAATGTGGGTAAAAGTGGATTTTACCAACATAAAGAGGATTATTTCTATGTTTAGAGGCTTTAGTAAAATTAGTATTGATAGTAAGGGGCGTTTAGCGATTCCAAGTCGTTATCGCGCACTTGTATTGGATCAAGCACTGAATAATTTAGTCATAACCTTAAACCCACTTGACCGATCCCTTTGGCTATATCCTTTGCCAGAATGGGAGTTGATTGAAGATAAATTAACTACTCTTTCAGACTTCGATAAACAAAGTAGAAGGACTAAGCAAATGATGCGTGGTTATGCTAATGATTGTCAATTAGATAGCCAAGGACGAATTCTTATCCCGAAAGAATTACGTGGTTATGCAGAGCTTAGTCGACAAGCCGTAATTCTAGGACAAGGTAACAAATTTGAAATCTGGAATGAAAAATCTTGGGAAAAACAACGAGACGATTGGCTGGAGTCAATGGGCAATGAATCAACCTCCTCCTCTGATTCATTGCGTTCATTGTCGTTATAAATTTAAATTTAAACTAAAAGGTGAATTTGAAAATTGCATTATGCTCATAAGCCGGTTTTATTGGATGAAGTTATCAAGGCGCTCAATATTCGTGCAGATGGTTTTTATATTGACGGCACCTTTGGCAGGGGCGGGCATAGCCGTGAAATTATTAAGAGGCTTGGAGATAAAGGACGATTACTCGCTTTTGATAAAGATCCAGATGCAGTTATGTCTGCTGGTGTCGATTTAATTCAAGATGAACGTTTCGAAATTATCAAAGGCTCATTCACAATGCTAAAGCGATATGTGAAGCAGCATGAGATCAAAAAGCAAGTTTCAGGAGTATTATTTGATTTTGGTGTTTCTTCGCCTCAGCTTGATGATATTAAACGTGGTTTTAGTTTTAGATATGATGCGCCACTTGATATGCGCATGAATCCTACAGAAGGAGAAAGCACATCTGAGTGGCTAAATAAAGCAAGTGAAAAGGAAATAGCTGATGTAATTTATAAATATGGAGAAGAAAGAGCTTCTAGAAAAATCTCAAAAGCTATTATAAAGATTCGAAAAAAAACTCCTATTCATAGAACAAAGCAACTTGCTGAAATAATTTGTAAAGTAATACCTAGTAACAAAAAAGATATACATCCAGCAACTAAAACATTCCAAGCTTTTAGAATATACATTAATCATGAGCTTGATGAAATTAGAGAAGTGCTTCCCCAGGCAACCGATGTTTTATGTAAAGGGGGTCGTCTTGCGGCTATTAGTTTTCATTCATTAGAAGATAGAATAGTTAAACGTTTTATGCGCGATCAATCAAAACCTAAAGATCAGCCGCTCGAACTTCCAGTTGCGCAAGATTATCGTGATATCAAATTAAAATTAGTTGGCAAAAAGATTAGGCCGAGCGAAGACGAAGTGTCCAAAAATCAAAGATCACGAAGCGCACTTCTCCGTGTAGCTGAGCGTTGTTGAAAGTGAAGATGCTATTAAATTTTGGACTTTATATCGCAATAATTTTATCTGCACTGCAAGTTGTTGTTTCTCGACACGATGCTCGATATTTATTCGTAGAGTTACAATCTTTACTGCAAAAACAGGATAAATTAAATGAACAGTGGGGGCGCTTACAGCTTGAGTATGGCGCATATGCTGTGAATGATAGAGTCGAAGAGTATGCGCGAACAAAATTAGGTATGACAGAACCAATACATAGTTCTGTGGTTTTAACTAAATGAAATTACGAAAGGAGAATATCCAAAGTTCTTTGCGTTGTTGGTTTGCTGTCTGTTTATTTTTACTTTGCGTGATTACCCTATCCTCGCGAGCGGTTTATTTACAACTTTTAGCAGGCGAATCTTTAAGAGAAAAAGGCGACGAAGTAGCGGTTCGTATAGTTAATGTCCCTGTGCACCGCGGCGCACTTATGGATCGAAATGGAGAGCAATTAGCTATAAGTACCCCGGCAGATTCAATTTGGGCTGAACCGAGAAAAGTGTTAATGGAAGATAAGAAGTATTTGTTGGCATTGGCAAGGCTCTTGGATATGCCGCAACAAAAACTCAAAAAGTTTTTAACTGATCGCATCAAACGTGATTTTGTTTATTTGAAGCGTCATGCACACCCAAGTTTGGTTGAAGAAATTAAAAATCTCGGAGTACAAGGCGTATCAACACAGTCTGAATACAAACGTTATTACCCCGCTGCCGAGGTTACTGCACATATTCTAGGATATACCAATGTTGATGATCAGGGCCAAGAAGGAATTGAATTAGCCTATGACAAAATTTTAAGAGGTAAGCCAGGAAAAAAACGTGTACTTAAAGACCGTCTTGGAAGAATTGTTCGTAATATTGAAAGCGTTAGGTCATCTGAACCTGGAACTGAACTAAAACTCAGCATTGATAAACGTATACAGTATTTAGCCTATCGTGAGGTTGTAGCCGCTGTCAGACATCATGAAGCAAAGAGCGGTTCATTGGTTATGCTTGACGTGAAAACTGGGGAAGTAATAGCAATGGTTGGGCAGCCATCGTTTAATCCAAATAATCGTAGTTGGTCAAAAAATACAACTCGTAATCGTATTGTTACTGATGTCTATGAGCCGGGCTCAACAATGAAAGTGTTTACGGTCATTGCTGGGTTAGAATCAGAAATTTTTACACCACGGACAATAATAGATACTTCTCCCGGCGTTTTTAAAGTAGGGAACCACTCAATTTCCGATCATCGTAATTATGGGCATATTGATGTTACAACTATTATTACAAAATCGAGCAATATAGGCGCAAGCAAAATTGCATTAGCACTAAAGCCTGAATTTTTTTATGAGGTTCTAAATAGATTTGGATTTGGTCAAACTACCGGCAGCGGTTACCCTGGTGAACAACCAGGAGTGCTTAGATTATTTAATACATGGTCTGAACAAGACATAGCGAGTTTATCTTATGGTTATGGTGTTCAGGTAACACCTCTAAAATTAGCACAAACATATTCAGTAATTGCCAATAACGGCATTATGCTACCTGTTTCTTTTATTAAAATAAATAAACCAAAGACCGGGCAAAGGGTCATATCTGAAAATATAGCAAAACAAATTAGAGACATGTTAGAAACTGTAGTTTCTTCTGAAGGTACTGCTAGTAGAGCTGCAATAAAAGGTTATAGGGTTATAGGTAAAACTGGGACGGCACATAAATATAATCCTCGTGGTGGTTATTTTGCTGATCGGTATCGCTCACTTTTTGTAGGTATTGTCCCTGCTAGTAATCCTAGATTTGTAACAGTTGTGACAATTGATGAGCCAAATAAAGAAAAGGGTCATTATGGCGGTGCAGTAGCAGCACCTCTATATTCAAAAGTTATGGAAGGCACCTTACGTATACTAAATATTCCTCCTGACAATCTGAATAGTTTTAATAAGTCAATAATCGCAAATACTATTAGTGGCGAAATATTACAAGGATATAAGTAATGATGGCAGTTGAAAAATTAAATTATATAAAATCCTTAAAGCAGCTACTAATGGGTTTGGGAGAAGTTGTTTCTACAATCGATGTAACTGGTGTTGCAATTGATAGTAGAGAAATTGAGGGGGGAAATTTATTCATAGCGTATCGCGGAACGAATCACAATGGTCTAGATTATATAGATGAAGCAATTAAATCAGGAGCAGCAGCTATTGCAATAGATGAACTTGAGGCATTTGATCCAAAATCAATTCCTATAGAAATTTTTAAGGTTGTTGAATTACGTAAAAACGCAGGTCTTATTATTAGTCGATTTTATGGGGACCCATCAAAAAATATTAAAATTACAGGTGTTACCGGAACAAATGGTAAAACAACAGTCTCATATCTTATTGCATATGCTATGCATGGGCTTAAAAAAAATAGTGCATTTATTGGAACTTTGGGCCATGGACTATTTGGCCAAATAGAAAAAAGCAAAACAACCACTCCTGACTCAGTCAAATTACATTCTTTATTTTCACTATGGGAAAATCAAGTTGATTCTGTTGTTATGGAAGTATCTTCCCATGCATTAGATCAGGGGAGAGTAGAAGGTACAGAGTTTAATATTGCCGTTTTTACTAATCTAAGTAGAGACCATATTGATTACCATAAAACTGTTGATGATTATGTTAATGCAAAATTTTCATTATTCGAAAAAGGAGGCCTAGAGGATGCCGTTATTAATATTGGCGATCCATACGGGGCTAAACTTATAGAAAATTTACCGGCAGATATAAATGTTTATGCCTACTCAACTAAAAGTAGCAATCTAAAATTTTATAAAAGAGAGAAAATTTCTTTTATTTATTGTGAGGAGATAGAAGTTGAATCTTTTAGGGCAAAAATAATAAGAGTTCAAAGCCCTTGGGGAAGAGCAATTATTAGAGTGAATTTACTTGGAGACTTTAATATAGACAATATTCTTGCAGCGTTCACAGTCTTGTGTGTTTCTGGGGAGCCTATTCAAGAGGTTGCCACTGTGTTATCTAGTTTTACTGGTCTTCCTGGCAGAATGGAAGCCTTTCCCTTGCAAGGCAAACCGTTAATTGTTGTTGACTATGCCCATACACCGGATGCACTTGAAAAAGCATTGACCGCCTTGAAACCTTATTGTAAAGGGCAATTATTTTGTATATTTGGTTGTGGTGGCGAGCGGGATGTTGGAAAACGCACCCAAATGGGTTCCATTGCTGAATCACTATCCGATCAAATTATCCTGACAAATGACAATCCACGCGATGAATTACCCGATCAAATTTTTGAAAATATTCTCGAAGGAATTAAAAATAAATCTAAGGTAATTATTAAGCACGATCGATCAGATGCGCTTATTAGCACATTTCTTGAGGCCAAAAAAGGTGATGTAATTTTATTGGCTGGGAAAGGTCATGAAGTTACGCAACAGATAGGTTCGACCATGATTCCGTTTTCTGATCGTGAATTAGCTAAACGCCTAACAGAGGAGCACTCATGATTAGTATGCTACTTTCTGAAGCAGCTAAAATACTTGGTTCGTCTCTAACGGGGGAAGATGTTGTTTTTTTAGGATGCAGTACTGATAGCCGAACTATCGAGGAAGGAAATTTGTTTATTGCATTGAAGGGGGAATATTTTGATGGACATCAGTATATTTCAGTTGCTGAGAAAAATGGAGCGTCTTCATTAATAGTTGATAGTGAAGTTGTTTATACAAAACCTTTTATTAGGGTAGAAGATACACGAAAGGCAATGGGACTGTTGGCAAAATCTTGGCGTGAAAAAATAACAATTCCTTTAATCGCAATAACCGGTAGTAACGGAAAAACTACTGTTAAGGAAATGGTTACTAGTATTTTATCTACAGTTTCAAACGTACATGCGACTTCCGGCAATTTGAATAATGATATCGGTGTTCCAAAAACATTATTCGGGCTTAATAAAAAACATAACTATGCTGTTATTGAAATGGGGGCAAATCACTTAGGAGAGATTGAATGGTTAAGTAAAATCTCATCTCCAAACATTGCAGTTATAACGCAGTGTGCCCCGGCTCATCTAGAAGGATTCAAAAATGTTGAAAGTATTGCGAAAGCAAAAGCAGAAATATTTTCAGGATTACAAACTTCAGGCACCGCAATAATAAATGCAGATGATATGTATTTTGATTTTTGGAAAAATAGTTGTAAAGAGATTAATAAACTTACATTTGGTATCAAAACAAAGAATGCTGATGTTCGGGCAGAAAACATCAAATTATCTATGGATGATTTGTTAATCAATTTTACATTAATTAGTGCTCATGGATCAGTTGGAATCTGCCTACCTATACTTGGCGAACACAATGTTATGAATGCATTGGCCGCAGCATCATGTTGTTTAAGTCTCGATATATCTTTGCAGTCAATAAAGGATGGGCTTGAGAATATAAAGTCAATTAAGGGGCGATTAGAAATTAAGACAGGAAAGAAACACGTTAAAATTATTGACGATACATACAATGCCAATCCGACATCATTTGACGCTGCCATAGAGACACTATGTGGCTTTGATGGTTTACGTTACATTGTTTTAGGCGATATGGGTGAATTGGGTGATAAAGCAAAACAATTTCATAGAGATGTAGGAAAACTTGCTAAAAGAAAAAATGTGGATGGTTTATTTACG
>Ga0208766_1001081_pt1 | contig 14815 bp, 14 predicted proteins | sample ETN01SmetaG_3_FD_185792 | JGI IMG/M metagenome (GOLD analysis project Ga0208766, IMG submission 185792) | Marine microbial and viral communities from oxygen minimum zone, Eastern Pacific Ocean - ETNP2014F12-01SV263 (SPAdes) (version 2) | ecosystem: Environmental > Aquatic > Marine > Oceanic ... | reverse complement strand
CGCAAAGACGAGGACACAGTTCTAAACGCATTTACAATGGGACTTGCTAACAATAGTATCTCAGTAGTTGCAGGTCTTGCGGTATTGAGTGCAATTTTCGCAGTTAGTAGCGACCCTCTTTCAACAGTAACTGGTGGTTCTTCAGCGATTACTTTCCTTGCTTTACCAGAGGTTTTTGCACAAGCACCAGGCGGTACAATAGGTCCATTCATTATGATGACAGGGTTCTTCCTTGCACTTTCATTCGCGGCTTTGACTTCAATGATTTCAACTGTTGAATTATGTGTTAGAAATTTCGTTGACCATGGCTATAATCGAGAAAAATCGGTTGCTATTACCGGTGCTGCAATTTTCCTATTCGGACTTCCTTCCGCAATCATGTGGATTAAACTGGATAGCGCTGGCGTAGCATTCCCTGAATTCCTTGAAGTTCAAGATCACATTTGGGGCTATGGTTTGATGTTCTCAGGCTTATTTATTGCATTCTCCATTTGGAAATATGGCTTCATGAAATGGAAAGCACAAGCCGCGGCTGGAGAAGCACCTGGCGGTTTGAAAGGCTACTTAGGAGTAGGAGTTTCAGCATTTAGAGATGATTTCATCAATACAGGGGACAATGATATCATAGTTGGTCGATGGTGGGATATTCTTCTTTACATCGCGTTCCCAATTCTCTTCGCAATTTTGATGCTCTCATACTTCGGTGATATGATTGCAAATACCGAGGATGTTTGGAATCCAGCAAACCCCAAGGGGCTTGGAATTATTCTAACATTCTGGGGCGTAGTAGCAGCATTATTCATATTCCTCAATAAGTATCTAATTCAAAGGCCTATCTTTAGAAACATACCTGAAGGCGCTGATGTTGACATTTCTTCACTACCTGGTGGTGAAGATGAGTTAATCGGTGCAAGAGGAGATGTCATTGTTGGATTTGAACATCTAACACCTGAAGCAGCGATAGAAGCAACGATAGAAGCCGAACTTGCTTGATAGTAAGTCAAAACCATTTGGAGTTCAAGCTTCATCACTAGTGGGTACCCACGTATCCGCATGCCTACACAACGGCTCTCCTTAGAAACAACTTTCCATATAATCGTCTAGAAATTTTATTTGACCATTAAAGTGCATTTTGAACTAAACGTAATGATGATTAAAGTTGAATACCATTGCCTTGCACGTAAAACCATGCAGCCCGGTATTGACCCTGCCTCACAAAATCAACCTCAACTATATGGCCAACCGCAACATTTCAATCAACAAACTCAAGGAGGTTTTCCTCAACAACAGGTAATTATTATCAATGCAAAATTTAAGCCTGATTTTAATTTTAGGTATCTTTCTTACCTAGTATTTGGCCTGGGTGTTGCGATATCTTTTATTTTATCCACTGTGAATTCTGGCGATGATACCAGCCAATATTTGGCATTTCTAAGTGAGGGTGCTTGTTGTCTATCAATAATTTTGACTTTTATTTTCGATGCTGTTTTTTACAAAGGAAAAGCAGATTGGCAATCTTCAACTGGACAGTCCAACACAGGCTCTATAACTGGTATGATTTTTGATATTCTATTTGCGGGCCTTGTTATGATTTTTGGATTCTTATGGTTCATCGGTAATTAAGCATGATGGCTCTTTAACTTAGCCGAAATCAAATCTAAATTCGAAGAATTAGATGAATAGTTAATCGGAAAAGCCGATTAGGCAGATTATCTAAAGATAATCTAGTTTAAACTTCACTCTACTTTACGAACACTGACAGCGTTAGGACCCTTTGGACCTTCGCCGATTTCGAACTCGACGGTGTCTCCGTCGGTTATTTCTCCCTCTACTTGGGAGACGTGAACGAATAGATCTTCGCCACCTTCTTGTTCTATAAATCCGAATCCTTTCACTTGGTTAAACCACTTTACTGTACCTTGAGGCATGAACCGTTCAAAATGTTTTCATTATTGAGTACTTCGCACAAAATCTGTAACTTTTATCGTTTTTCAATATCTAAATCGATACGCATTATGATTTTTGTCAGTCGAAAAATTATTGCAATAATTTAGAAATGTCAATAATTGGTGAAACTCTTTGCTTAATTAAATTCAAGATTGAGGAGAGTTCTAATTGGTTAACAGCCTCAACCCTCATTACAAGAATTGGTTCCGTGTTGGACTTTCTTGCGAGGAACCAACCCTTTTGTTCATCCTGTGTTTGATTCAAGAAACGTACTCTTACGCCATCGATTGTAGATGATTCAAAGTCTGTGAAGGCCTGACGTATTGCTTCAACAGTCTCAAGTTTCTTTTCTTCAGGACATGGAATTTTGACTTCACCTGTTGTAGGAAGATTTGGCGCTAAGCGATTTAGAACTCCACTAAATGTACAGTCAGTTTTACGAGACCAAAGTTCCAGAATTCTTGCCGCGTTGTAAAGGGAACAATCAAAGCCGTACCAACCTCGGTCAGCCATGAAAATATGACCGCTCATTTCTGCTGCCATCAAAGCATCTGGATTTTCAGCCAATACTCGCTTCATGAAAGAATGCCCAGTCTTGGCCATCATTGGTCTGCCGCCTGCTGCAAGGATCGCTTTCTCGACATTCATTGAACATTTGACGTCATAGATTAGTAGGTCTTTTCCTTGCTCTGAACCAACTACATCATCGGCAAGTAAAGCGATTAATCGGTCAGGATAAACAAAATCTCCATTTTCATCAACTGCACCTAATCGGTCACCATCGCCATCTGCACCAAGACCAAATTCACAGCCATTATCAACAACTGCCTTTCCAAGATCTATCATGTTCTTCGGTCTTGTTGGGTCTGCTCCATGATTTGGTTCACTTGAATCCCAATCACAATACAAATCAATATGTTCGCACCCTAGCATGTCAAGCAATTTACTCATTGCTGGACCTGGAACGGCATTACCACAATCAACAGCCACTTTGACATTGCGCGATAGTTTTCCTGTAGACTGAATTATTGCTTCGAGATAATTATCCAAATGAGGAGTATCGACTATCTTGCCTTCTCCTTGGATAAAATTCCCCTCGAGGAAGACTTGTTTCAATTCTTGAATTTCTTCACCAGCTAGAGGAAGAGTTCCTCTGCACATCTTGAATCCATTATGAGTAGGCATTGGTAAATGGCTTGCTGTGACCATTACTCCCCCGTCAACTGGTAAGGTCCAACAAGCGTGATAAACGCATCCTGTTGAAACAATTCCAAGGTCCAAGACTTGAACTCCTGAGTCAACCAAACCGCGCATTAATTCGTTTGCTAAAGCGGGAGTGGATTCACGAATGTCACGACCGACTGCAAATGTTTGGCATTCAAGGTAAGTTGCCATTGCACGGCCTAAGCGATAAGCAAATTTTGGAGTCAATTCTCCAGTACCATCACCGTTTGCAAGGCCACGTATATCATACGCCTTGAAACACTGTTGTGGCCACTCGTCCATGACAATGGTAAAGCATAATCCCTTTCTATTTATCCGAAATGAGAGCACATTATTTTCTTAAGATTCCAAGTACGATTAGTGAAAGCGCTAAAATTCCAAAAGTTTCCAATAATAATTCATATTTAGACGCTAAAAATAATGTTAAAATTAGTGGTGGAGTAGAATAAGTCAGCAACTTTGGCCATGTCAAAATCCCTTTGGGGGTTTCGTCAAAATATGGCGAACCAGGCATTATATCACTTATCTTGTTCCTTGAACGACAATTTCAACTAGTGCGCCTGCTGGAAGTGCAGCAGCAGCAAAAGCAGCTCTTGCTGGTTTGATATTCACTGAATCAATCCAAGCCCCATAGACCTCATTCATTGCTGCAAAGTCATCGATGTCTGCTAAAAGAATTTGAGCAAAGCAAATGTTCTCTCTAGTCAGATTTGCAGCATCAAGTAAAGCATCTATCTTATCCAATGCTCCTTGAGTTTGTGATTTGATATCATCGAATTCGACTGCGATCTGTCCAGAAAGCCAGAACATATCTCCAGACTGTACTCCTGCAGAATATGGCCCATACTTTGCTGCTCCGGGAAGTTCGATACCCTGTTTGTCCATGGTGAGGCGTTGAGGTGGAAGACCATCAACTTGGCGAATAGCCGATGGTTTGAGGGAAGGGGATTAATTGGCCTGTACATGCGCACATGTTGGGTACTGGACCATCCCGCTCATGTGCGCTTACTTGCTCCGTTTATGCGCGCAGGTCAAAGTAATGATGTCATTATTGCAACAAACCGAGTTGAAGTCAAGAATCTAATCGACCAAGGCGACGGTCATATTCCTCGTCGTCAAATTCACTGGGTTGATAGGCCGGTTGGACAATCCAAGCGTCAAAAAGCATTAGCAAGATTGCGTTCAAGTCATAGGTTTCTTGCAGGTTGTTGTAATTCATCTAAACCGATTGAGAGGATCGTAAGTATTGGCGCTCCGATCGAACTTATGGCTTGGCGTTCTCCTTTTTTGAAAAGAAAAATCAAATCAATTTCACAGAGATGGTACATCAGTGATACTGAAGTAAATCATCTAGCACATCGTCTTTCAAAGAAAGATACAACTCACTATGTTCTTCCAACACACTGGGATACAAGCCTAGATGATGGTTTTTCTAATAGCATAAAGGGGAAAATAATTCATCGCCTTAATGGATTACATGGCCATGTTCACCTACGCCCTTCAATGCGCCCAACCAGTGTTAGTGACCCTCCACGAATCATGGCTAGATTACTCAAAGGTGGTGGAATTCATGATGAAGATGAAATTATTGAAATTCCAGAATCAGTATTTGAGGGCCTACTTGTGTCCCATGCTGATGAAGACCAGTACAAAGGCAAAGCATGGCTTCTTGATAGAGAGGCTGGCGCACATGATGGAGTGATTACTCAATCTGTCACATTCGCCAGCGAGGCTGCTTTAATGGGCACTCCTACACTACTTGTAAGTCGTGCTAAACGTGGATTTCTAAAACGCCTCGAGGATGAAGGCTATCCGATTTTTCATTGGCAAGAAAAATGTGAAGGAGATGATTGGAAAAATATCCAGGCTCAATTCTTGGCGGGGCTGCATCTTACCGATGCAATAGAAACTGCCATCTGGCCAGATGCAAGAAAACAATTAGCGGATTGGCTCTCTATTGAACTGATAGATTGAACCAGTTTTTGATAATCTGCATGTGGTCTCCGGCTAATTCTAAATCGCCAGATAAAACATAATCAAGTGGCCAAAATTTAGCGTCTTGAGCATCATCACCAGCAATTGGTTGCTGGTCTTCACTAACTGAAATAGAATATACAACACTGACAATGTGCTTACGAGGGTCTCGATTAGGGTTGCCCATTACCATCAATAATTCAGGATTCTCTCCTTCAAGTCCTGTCTCTTCGAGTAATTCTCTAACGGCTGCAACTTCAGGGGCTTCACCTCGTTCGACAAATCCTCCCGGAAGAGCCCAAGCGCCCTGCATGGGTGGATGTTTTCGCTGAATTAGTAGAATGTCCTCACCGCGCTTAACCGCAGCGTCTGCTGCCAAAGCAGGGTTTAGCCAGCCATGGCATTCATCACATTTTGTCAAGATATCATTCCCCGTATCTTCGCTTTCTTTCTTGGAAAGTTCTTACCGCTTTTAGCAAGTCTTTCTTTTGAAATGATGGCCAATATACATCGGTGAAATATAATTCGGAGTAAGCCATCTGCCAAAGTAAGAAATTAGAGATTCTTTCTTCCCCACTTGTTCTAATAACTAAATCTGGGTCAGGCATCTCACCTGTGTAAAGCCTTTCAGAAACTGCTTTCTCATCTATCTTTTTCAATGGTAAATCACCTGCAGCATGCTCCTCGGCAATAGACTTGATTGCATTTAGCATCTCTTCTCGACTGCCATAAGCCAGGCAAACTGTGAAAACGAAGTCTTCATAATCAGCAGTTTTTTGTTCAGCGTAATCTATTGCATCTGTGACAATCTTTGGAAGTAGTTCTCTTCGCCCAATAACTTGAACCTTGACTTTATTTTTGTGGATTCTCTCATCGTCTGCGATATCTCTTAGGCCTTCATTATAGAGTTTGAATAAAAGGTCTAACTCTTCTTTTGGACGGGTAAGATTCTCGGTTGAAAGAGCATATACTGTCAACCAAGGAATTCCTAATTCAAGTACCCAATCAAGAACGGTTTCAAGTTTCTGTTTCCCGATTCTATGACCAAGGCCTGTGGCGATTTTATTGCGCCAAGCAAATCTGCGATTTCCATCCATAATAATGGCAAGGTGGTCAACCTTGATTGGGTGGTCCATGACCTCTTTGAATAGTTTTGACTCGACCGCTTGGCCAAGTACATCACCCATTCTCTCAGAGATTCCCATGTCTGCCCCGCCCAATCCACGGGGGGGGAGTGTATCATTTCATCCCTTAGGGATTTGAAACCATCACTATGATGAACCACGAGCACTAGCACTATCTATGCGCCTATATCACAACCCACGTTGCTCAAAGTCTCGCCAGGCTGTCGCTCTCTTGAGTGAAAGTGGAGTGGATTTTGAAGAATATCGCTACCTTGAACTTGGAATTGCAGAAGAGGATTTGGAAGTATTATCTACGCTTTCGGGAATTATTCGTACTAATGAACAAGAATTCAAGTCTGCAAAATTTGACATAAATGACATCGAACTAGTCAAAAAAGCCTTGAAAAATACACCTAAATTACTTCAAAGACCGGTTTTGATTAAATCTCAAAAAGCCGTTATCGGCCGTCCACCAGAAGATATTCTAGGACTGGTTTGAAAATTTAAAGATAAATTATAGCAATTCGGGATTATATATTGGAAATTGTTGATAGGATAGACCGGTATCCGATATTATGAATTGGGCTTCTTTAATAGGCAAAGGATTGTTCAGCGGGGCTATAATTGTAACCGCTAGTGAAATTGCAAAGAAATCAACAATTTATGGTGCGATAATCATATCCATTCCATTAGCCAGTATAATGTCAATGATATGGTTATACAATGATTCCAAAGACGCCTCTAAGGTCGCAGATTATGCTGATAGCATTTTGTGGTTAGTGATTCCATCTTTACTACTTTTCATAATCACTCCCTATCTTCTAAGAAAAGACTGGAGTTTTGAGGCTGCTATGGGAGTAGGAATCTTAGCAACAATAATTGCATATCTTATTGGCGTATATTTTGCTAGTAATTATTCAAGTAATGCTTGAATTAAATCCAAACATCATTTTGTGCAGTTAGATTGCCGTCATTTTCTCCGGTATTTACAACACCTTTAGGCTCGACAATCATTACTTTGCATTCATTTTTCGCAAATGGTTTGTGCTGAACTCCTTTGGGAACAACATACATTTCACCTTGATTTAATTCGACTGTTTCATTTTCAAATTCAATAAACATTTTTCCTTCTATGACGATAAAAACTTCATCGGTATCATCGTGATTATGCCAAACAAATTCGCCTTCAATCTTGACTAACTTGAACTGATAATCATTCATTTCTGCGATCACCTTTGGAGTCCAGTGCTCTGAAAATTTAGAAAATTTATCTTGGAGATTTATCTTCACCATACCTCTCCGATGAGAACTATACTTTTCTTTCTGTCGAATCTAACTAATTGTCTTCTCTTCAACTTGAATCTCATTAATTCTAACCTCAACCCATTCGATTCGTTTTGCTTTGACTGCATCTCTAACTCTTCTTTGATTCTTGTTAAGTTTTGATTTACCACTCTTTACCTCAATGAATTTTATCTCAACTTCACCCTCACCATCAAGTCCCTTAAAACCTACAAAATCAATGGGATTGCCAAGAAAATTCAATTCTTTGACACTATTTACCGCGTTCATTGACCAAGGTGCCAGAGTTTCACTAATTTGGCCTTTTATCGTACTTCTTTGACGGTCGTTAGAGTCTTTTCTTGCAGCACGTATTTCTCCTTCATGCTCTAATTTAAGGCGCGAAATTTCGCTAATTTTCCTAATCAATTCACGAACTAGCAGACCGATTATTCCAACCGCCACTATCAAAATCAAAATTGATTCTATCTCCAGTTTAGCCATGATTGTCGATTATGCCAACCGTTTGTAAAGTTGTTTAAAACTAATAATTTCAACATTGATAATTAATAGTAAGTTAATTGAAGAGCGCCAAAGTGGTCAGTTCATGCGAGTCAAGGCTATCTCTATGGTTGTCCTAATGATTACCTTTTCATTAGCCGGTTGTTTTGGTGATGACGAAGTTGAGGAAGAACCGGTCATAGAAGTCACTGAAGACCCTCGAGTATTTGTCACCGACAAAACAGGTAATGATACTGGCCTATCGCCAATTGAAATGACTTTCCAATTCAGCGATGTTGGCGAAACTGGAAAGGAACCTAGTATTGGAATTACCTCAACCGGTTGTATTTTCTTCATCGCTATGGAGAAAGTAATGCGTTCATGTGATTATGGAGAAGCATGGGAAGAAACCCAAGACCCTGTTCAATGCTCGCCAACAACAAGTGACCCTTATGGATGGGTCGACCCAATCACTGATAGAATCTTCAATGTCCAAATGATTGGCCTTGAAACTTCATGGATTTGTTGGAGCGATGATGATGGTGAAAGTTGGTTAGGAAATCCTCACGATTCAGGAACTACTCCAATCAATGACCACATCAAACTAGCAAGTGGGCCTTGGACAAATACTGGTCCATATGCAATTGCCGGCGCCTTGTCTACAAATTTATACGAAACCGCTGTTTACTACTGCTACAATAAATTAGCAGGAATCTTCTGTTTCACAAGTTTTGATGGTGGAGCGACCTTTGAGGCAGGTGGCCAAATTATTGGCCTAGCAACAACAAATGGTGGCCTACACGGTGCTATTTCTACCGCTGCTGATGGAACAGTATACGTCACTCCTCGTGTAGCAACTCCAACTGTAATCATCTCAAAAGACAATGGCTTTTCGTGGTTTGAAAGGTCGATGGGAACTGATGTAGGAACGCCAAACCCAAGAAAGAATTCCGAAGTCTCTGCAGATACCGCGTCAAATGCCTATCATATTTGGACTGGGGCTGATGAAGGAGTCTACATGTCTCGTTCAACCGACTCTGGCGATTCTTGGGAGCAAGAAAGTATCAGAATTTCACCCAATCAAGTTATTTCAACTGTATTTCCTCAAACCGATGCTGGAGACCCAGGAAGAATTGCAGTCACTTATCTTGGAAGCGAAGATTCAGAAATGCTTGGACAACCTGACATCGATGGAAATGCTTGGAATGGAAATGCTCACTATGCGGTAAATAACATAACTTATCATTTATACATCACATACAGTCTAAACGCTCTTGATGAAAATCCAATTTTCCATACTTACCGAGTGACTGATGACCCTGTACAAGTTGGTTCAATCTGTCTAAATTCTGGCGACTGTCGTGATATTGGTGGATCTAATAGAAACCTACTAGATTTCAACGACCTACATATTGACAGAGAAGGAAGAGTCTATGTCGCATTTGCTGATGGATGCACAGGTGATTGTGCAGCAAGCAACAACTCTACTGCTGCTGATTCAAGAGATGGAAGAGGTTCGGTTTACTATCTTGCAAGTGGACCTAGTCTGCTTGAGGCTTTTGACCAAATGTCTCCTCTACTAGCAACTACAAGTAATGCTGAACCACATCAACCATGTCAAGCTGATACCTGTAATAGAACAAGAGAAAATGAATCAGAAGAATAATTCTATTCTATATCGCCAATGTCAAAGAAAGGTGCTATAGAATAATCATAAACGATTAGTTCAATCTTGTAAGATACTTCTTCGCCATCATCTGAACGTGAACAAGTTGGCCCGGGTGTATTTCCTGCTTCAGCATCAACTGTAATTTCTAATGAATATGCTCCAAGTCCTGCACCATCCGCATCAATTTCTGCAATAATTTCGGACTCTGATAAGAATACTATTTCACCGTTCATTGAGTCATTATACCATAGAGATTCTACTGTGTGTGAGGCTGGAGCATCGTCATTATTTCCATTGGCGGAAGCATTGTATTGACCGTGCATAATAGTTCCACTGATTGTATCTGCTGCAGGTTGACCTCCAGCAAGACCTCCACAACCTCCAGGAAGGTTTGGACTGGTTGTTTCGTCTTCATCGTAAGAGAGAGTCACTAATACGCCAACGATATTCATATCATCAGCGCCATCTATTGCATCGGTGTGTAAATCATCGATTGTCCAAGTATCTCCACTGGCAACATATTCCATGCCACTGTCCAGTTCAACAAAGGTGATTTCTCCCCCAACTTCATACAATCCCGTACTGCCCAAGCCACTGCTAGAAGAACCTTCAGCCACGGAATTGAAATAAAGAGGGAATGCAAGAAGGAAAAACACGATGCCAAAAGCCAGAATTTGCTTTTCTCTGTCTCTCTTAAAGTCATCAACAGTCCACATTTCTTTAGCCTCCTGTAGTCAACCCTATGGGCATGTAGTCTCTATCATTTACGGTTAGATGTTTATTCTTTGCCTTCGTTTTCAACTGCATCATTAGGAGACTCTGAAAGTTCCACATCATCTTCTTTATTTCTTAGATTGTAAATCATGGCGAATAACCAAAGACAGAAAATCAGGAATATCGGACATAACCAGTATGCAATATTGCTTGGTTCTGGTTCAGGAGTTGGCTCAAGGTCGGTTGGTATTTCAGTTGATGAATTATTTGTGTTATTCATAGGTTGGATGGTAGGTTCAACGTATTCTTCTAAGATTTCAATCATCAAGAAGAATGTTGCTGGAACCATTTCTCCCGATACTGTCACAGTATATGTGGAAAGGTTTTGTGCCTTGGTTGGGGTTCCTGAAATTGCTCCATCAATGAAGAATAAGCCATCAGGTAGTTCTGGTGAAATAGTCCAAGTAGGCTCTTGGTCTTCATCAAAGTAGTAAATCGGTTCAAGTACTGGCATGTTTTCACTGATATTCAAAACAAGTAATGTAATTGGATAACGCGCAACATAGAATGGTTGGTTGATTGTCAGTTCAATAGTTGCAGAAGAAACACCACCGGTATTGTTAGCCCAAATTGTATAAGTTGTAGTTGTTAGGTTTTCAGTTGGAATACCTGAAAATACACCATTCGTGAAAGTAATGCCATCAGGTAACTCTGGTTCAAATTCCCAAGTTTCGGGATTGCCGCCCAAAATTTCTGGGATGACGAAAAGAGTGTCTTGACCGTTAATCAAAGTGAATATAATCGTTGGATAAGATATGTTTGCGGCTGGCTCAAATATCTTGATGTTAATTGTGATATTTGTCGAGCCACCTGAATTATTAGCGAATATCTTGTATGTTGCCAATGAGGCATTAACTGTTGGCACACCAGTAATTGTACCATTACCAAAGACTAGACCAGCTGGAAGGTCAGGATATACAGTCCAAGTCTCGACCATTCCACCTGTGTTATTGATGGTTAAATTCATCTCACTCTCACCACGTATTAATTCGTAGTAATCTGGATCTGCGGCTAAAATCGCCACTGGCTCAACAATTGTAATATTGAGTAGGAAGTAATCACTACCACCGTTATTGAACGCCGATATGTTATACTGAATTATCGTGGAGTTAACCAATGGTATGCCTGAAATAGTACCGTTAGTGAAATTAAGACCGGTTGGAAGTTCTGGGTCAATAGTGAATGAAGAAATTGCTCCACCGCCAAATATCGCATTCAATGGTAGTTCAGAAGATGATTCACCTCTAGTCAATGTAATGCTGTCTACCGCATATTCAATAGTTGGCGCCGGTTCAAGAATTGTTATACTAATTGCAGTAAATGCTGAACCGCCACTATTGTTAGCATATATCAAGTAAGTTTGAGTCGTCATATTGACTGTTGGTGTTCCGCTAATTGTTCCATTGTCAAAGGTCAAACCTGCTGGTAGTTCAGGGTCAATCTCCCAAGCCTCAATACTGCCGCCATCTACTTCAGGAACTGCTGGAACCATCACTTCGCCTCTAGTTAGCACCAAGTTGGTTGGGTCATAGACAATATTTGCACTTGGCTCAAGCACTGTGATATTGAGACTGATATTTGTTGAACCACCAGTATTGTTAGCCCAAATTGTGTACATAATTCTAGTTGAGTTAACTAGTGGAGTTCCCCAAATCATACCATCAGTGAAGTTGATACCATTAGGTAAGTCTGGAGATATTTCCCATGTTTCAGCATTACCGCCGGTTAATTGTGGCATCAGTGGCGCCATTGTGACATTTCTAATCAAGGTCAATTCATAGTTTGGATAAGATAATTGCACTACCGGCTCGACCACTGTCAGATTGATCATTGTTGAAGCAGAACCACCGGTATTGTTAGCCCAAACTGTGTAATTGGTTCGTGTAGAATTAACTGTCGGAGTACCTGAAATCACACCATCAACAAAGGTTAGTCCTAATGGTAAGTCTGGATATATTTCCCATGTCTCAACCATTCCACCAGTCACTTGTGGGAACCAAGGGGTCATACTGATGGTTCGTGTTTCATTACGCTCGTCTGGTACATAAATTATCGAAGAGACTGGTTCGTTAATTGTAATACTGATTATTGCAGTTGCTGAACCACCACTATTGTTAGCATATACGGTGTAATTAACCTTAGTTGAGTTGACTGTTGGAGTTCCGCTAATCGTTCCATTCTCGAATATTAGGCCGGTTGGTAGGTCAGGATAGATACTCCAATTCTCAATTGCGCCACCATTGTAATTAGGTGACATTGGACTAATTGCTTGTCCACGTGTTAGATTCACATCGTCTGGAATATATGCGAAAGAACCAGTTGGCTCAACAATCGTGATGTTGAAGGTTGCAAAGGCAGAGCCACCTGAATTATTAGCCCATACAGTATACTCAATCTTTGTTGAATTCACAGTAGGAGTACCACTAATTGTACCATTCTCAAAGGTCAAACCAAGCGGTACACCAGGACTTATTTCCCAACTATCAATCAAATTGAGTGGTGTATAATTTGGTACAATGTCACCAATCGTCACATTACGTGTGAAGTTGTAATCATCTGGATTGTAATCAAGAGTTGGTGCAACTTCGAGGATTGTGATATTGATTATTGCTGAGATTGAACCACCAGTATTGTTGGCCCAAATTGTATAAGGTACAGGAGTCAATTGAAGCACTGTTGGAATACCCCAAATTGTTCCATTATTATTACCGAAGTTGAGGCCTGTCGGTAGGCTTGCATTGATTTGCCATCCAGTGATTTCACCTGGACCGGTCAATGTAGGCGTTAGAGGTAATTCTGGATTGACTGTATTATTGGTCAAAGTCAGATTCTCTGGAGAATATGAGAAGTCTGTTGGCAACTGGTCAACTACGGTGATATTGAATTCAATCTCTACTGAGCCGCCGGTGTTGTTAGCCCATACAGTGTAATTAGTGGTAGGCCACAACTCAGTTGGAATACCTGAAATCTCACCAGTATTGCTGTCAAAGGTCAAACCTTGTGGTAGTGCGCCGCTAATTTCCCAAGAGATGATTGAGCCCGGACCGGTGATTTGCGGAGTAAGTGGCAAGTCTGGACTTGCAGTATTATTGGTTAGGTTGAGATTAATTACTGGATAGTTGATTGAGGTTGGAATCTCATCAACGACTGTAATGTTGAGATAAGCCTCGACTGAACCACCAGTATTGTTTGCCCAAACTGTATAAGCAGTAGTTGGCCACAGTTCAGTTGGTGTGCCGTAGAATGTTCCATTGCTAGAACCGAATAGAATACCGCTTGGCAGGGTTGCATTGATTTCCCATGTGAGTATCTCTCCAGGTCCAGTTAATTGTGGAACAAGTGGCAAATCAACACTTGCTGTATTATTAGTCAATTGCAAATCATCTGGGCTGTAAGTGAAATCGGTTGGAACTTCATCGACAACTGTGATGTTGAGATATGCCTCGACTGAACCACCGGTATTGTTTGCCCAAACCTTGTAGGCTGTTGTTGTCCAAAGTTCAGTTGGAGTTCCATAGAATGTTCCATTGCTTGCGCCAAACAAGATTCCTGATGGTAAGTTAGTGTTGTTTAATTCCCAAGAAGTGATTGCTCCAGAACCGGTTATAGTTGGCGTAAGTGGCAAGTCAACACTTGCTGTATTATTGGTTAATTGTAGATCGTCTGGTGAATAGGAAAGTGTTGGAACCTCATCAATCACAGTGATGTTGAGATAAGCCTCGACTGAACCACCGGTATTGTTTGCCCAAACTGTGTAGGCAGTAGTTGGCCACAACTCAGTTGGAGTTCCATAGAATGTTCCATTGTTGGAACCGAACAATATACCACTTGGCAATGTTGCATTGATTTCCCATGTGAGTATCTCACCAGGTCCGGTTAGTTGTGGAACAAGTGGCAAATCAACACTTGCTGTATTGTTAGTCAATTGCAAATCATCTGGGCTGTAAGTGAAATCGGTTGGAACTTCATCGACAACTGTGATGTTGATTTGAGCAGAAACTGAACCACCGGTATTGTTTGCCCAAACTGTGTAGGCAGTAGTTGGCCACAACTCAGTTGGAGTTCCATAGAATGTTCCATTGTTGGAGCCGAACAATATGCCGCTTGGTAAGGTTGCATTGATTTCCCATGTGAGTATCTCGCCAGGTCCAGTTAGTTGTGGAACAAGTGGCAAGTCGACACTCGCTGTATTATTGGTCAAGGTTAGATTCTCTGGAGAGTATGAGAAGTCTGTTGGAACTTGATCAACAATAGTAATTGTCACTGTTGCTTGAGTTGAACCGCCTGTATTGTTCGCCCAAACTGTGTATACAGTTGTTGG
>Ga0208766_1001080_pt1 | contig 14818 bp, 13 predicted proteins | sample ETN01SmetaG_3_FD_185792 | JGI IMG/M metagenome (GOLD analysis project Ga0208766, IMG submission 185792) | Marine microbial and viral communities from oxygen minimum zone, Eastern Pacific Ocean - ETNP2014F12-01SV263 (SPAdes) (version 2) | ecosystem: Environmental > Aquatic > Marine > Oceanic ... | reverse complement strand
GGTAACGGATTAACCAACGGTAACGGATTAACCAACGGTAACGGATTAACCAACGGTAACGGATTAACCAACGGTAATGGATTAACCAACGGTAACGGATTAACCAACGGTAACGGTCTCACAAACGGAGCTGGAATTGGAGGTTACTCAAGAGTTCCTCTCATTAAAACTGCAAACAGAAATGCAATGGCTGCAACTGTTTCAGCTTTCTTGTTAATTTTTGCTGGTGTTTCTTTACTTCTTCTTTGGGATTCAAACGAAAGTTCACAAATTACAATAGATGGAGTTGCTGAAGATTGGAAAGGAATTGAATCTAATGAACATGAACAAGGAAATGTTGACAATGCAAATATTGATATAGTCTCAACCTCCATTTTAATAGATTCGGTGTACATATCTATACTTACAGTAACTGATGAACCTATGTTTTATTCTTCTGAAGGATATACCCTAAGGATATTTATTGATTCTGACGATAATTCTGAGACTGGATATATTTTCCCTGGTTTTGGAGCTGATCAAATGGTTGAAATTTATGGTAAAAGTCAAGCTATTCTAAGTTCCATATTATACACTTTTAATAACAATAGAGATAACAGTGATTGGAATGGGTTCAACGCTTTATCTACAGTTAATGCAAGAACTTTAGGTAATAATATAGAAACTCAAGTGCCTCTGTTCGATTTAGGGGCTTTAGCAACTGATGAAATGAAAATAATTTGGCAGACTACAGATAATAAACAAACTACCGATTTAGCCGATAAAATTGTCAGCGTAAACGGAAATAACTTTGCCATGTCGCAGATTATTGATAATTTAGTCACAGAATCAAATTCTGCAAATACGGGTGAAGGAATTGTAATAGATGGTTACTTTGGCGACTGGAATGGAGTTGAAAAACAATTCAATATAATTTCATCTGCTGAATCTGAACATGTTGATTTACAAAATTATGCTGCAATAGAACAAAATGATGACTCATTCATGTATATGAGTGTAAATGGAAATATTCTGAATGGAATTTCTGTTCCATCAAATAATGCAAAATCTATGCCTGACTTGAAAACCGGATCCACTGGTTCTAATGAACCCGTTAATGGAGTATCTAATCAAGAATCAGCGCCATTACCTGTATTGAGCAGTGAAGATACAATTTATGTTTTAATTGACACTGACAATAATTACAACACTGGTTATTCATCAATAGGTATGGATATTGGTGCTGAGAAAATGGTTGAACTCAAAGGTCACTATGGCATCATAACTAAAAGAGTAATTAAAGAATGGACTGGTTCAAATCCAAGCGACTGGGGATGGACTAATGGAGAATTGATTGATGCTGCAGCAAGCGGTAGCGAATTAGAATTAGAAGTCGTTGAAGGTGATTATTGGATTCACATTATTGGTTGGGATGGGGATGGAGATTCATCTAAATCTTTTACAACTATAAATGATGATGGAAGATATATTGAATCTACTGGTTGTGTTTTCTATTTTAATTTCAATAGCGATGCAAATGATGATTGTGATGATGTAAGTAATAACCTGGGACTTACTGGAATAACAACAGGGTCTGGTGGAAAAATGGGTAATGGCCTTCTCCCTGATGGTAGTGGTTACGCATCTGGTTCTGATAGTGGCATAGATATCTCAAATGCTTGGAGTTTTGAAGCTTGGATTAAACCAACTACCACCGATGAAGGTGTTATAATGTGTATTTGTGATAGTGATGGTGACAAAAGTGAAGATGAATTAATGATACAACTTTACACTGGTGACGAATTAAGTATGAAATATGATGCAGGAGGAGTAGGAAAGAAATATGCAAGTACATCTCCATCAATTGGATTCAGTAGTGGCGTTTGGGAACACATCGCTATAACTTACAATGGCGGTGGCACTATTGATGTTTATCATAATGGATTACGTATAAAGGATAATTGGAATCTTAACATCGATGCAAATGTTGGTAGTGCAGATATCTATATTGGAGGACATCCTTCAGATCCATATAGTAGTGCAGACTTTAATGGAGTTATAGATGATGTAAGGTTTGTTAACTATGAAAGGCAAGCATTTGCCGGTGGATTAATGATTAGTGAAGTAATTCCTGGAAGTAATACTATAAGGGTTTACAATGCTGGAAGTGCTCAAATGACACTTACTGGAGTCGAAGTATGGAATGATGGAACTAGATGCGCAACTCTATCAGGAACTTTAGATGCTGCCACTGAAAGTTCAACAGTATCTTGTACCATCGGATCTGACGATGCTATTTACTTAGTAGATTCTGACGGAGATAATGGCGGAAGTTCAGATATAGGATTCGATGAGAATGACAAAGAATGGGTCATTGATGGTGTATGCTGGAATGATGATGGTAGCTCTATAGATGGTGAATGTAATTCTTCGAGTGACCCTATGATTGCAGCTGGTGTTTGGGGAATAAATACGGCTATTGAAGATATTGGTCAAGGTGTTGAGCTAATCGCTAATGGAAACAATGATGACGCAGTAAGCGATTGGAAAGCAATACCTGAATTCGGAACTTTGTTAATGCCAATAGCATCAGTATTATTGATTGTCGGATACAACTACAACAGAAAAAGAAATAATTTAGAAGCTTAACCCTAAATTCGGCGCCACTTAGTGCCATCAGGAGTATCTTGAATTTCTATGCTCATAGCCTTTAATTTGTCTCTTATCAAATCTGATTGAGCCCAATCTTTAGCTTCACGTGCTAATTTGCGTTCTTCAATTAAAGCTTCGATCTCATCTATTAAATTAGTATCTATTTTTTCTGAACTAAATAGACCTAAAACATCATTGCCATATATTTTAAAAGTATCAATCAAATCTTTTACTAATTTAGAATCAAGCTCAGAAACTTCATAATTATTAGAAACCCGTGCTAATTGAAATAAAGCAGCTATACCTTCTCTTGTATTGAAATCATCATTCATAGCACTAACAAAATCTTTACGGCAAACTTCTAAAGTATTTAATAAATTTTCTGGTCTTTGAGACCCATTAGATTCCTCTTTTATCAATCTATTATAAGTTCCCTCAAGACGTCTATACGCAGACATTGATTCCTTCAAATTATCTTCACTAAAATCAATTGGGGAACGATAATGCCCATTAAGTAAGTAAAAACGTAAAATTGGTGCATTATATTCTTTCATTACATCTCTAACTAAGAAGAAATTGTCTAAAGATTTTGACATTTTTTCTTTATTTATTGTAAGATGTCCTGAATGAAGCCAATAATTTGACATGGGAGAATTGCCTGTATGACATTCAGATTGCAAAATTTCAGATTCATGGTGTGGAAATCTAAGATCTATTCCGCCACCGTGAATATCAAAATGTTTGCCTAAATGGCTTAAGGACATCGCAGAACATTCAATATGCCAACCTGGTCTACCCAAACCCCACGGACTCTCCCAACTAGGCTCATCTGGCTTAGTTCCTTTCCATAGAACAAAATCTGAAGGATGCCTTTTACGGCTATCAACAGCAACCCTGGCACCTGCTTCCATATCTTCGATTTTTTGACCCGTTAAAGTTCCAAAATTTTCAGAAGCTGAAATTACATCGAAATACACATCTGAAGCTAAGGCCCCTGGTGCGGGTTCAGTTACATAAGCATGATTTTTATCAATCAAATCCGAGATTATTTTTATCATCTCAGGAATAAAATCTGTAGCTTTAGGCATATGAATTGGTGGACGAACTTGTAAACTTTCTAAATCTTCGGTAGTTCTATCAATATATTTGTTCGCTAAATCTCTAGAAGATATTTTTTCTTCATTTGCTCTATTAATAATCTTATCATCAATATCAGTGTGGTTCTGAACAAAATTGACATCATAACCGAGATATTCTAGCCATCTACGGATAACATCAAAGGCAATATATGTCCTAGCATGCCCCAAATGCATATCGTTATAGACCGTTAAACCACAAACGTACATTCCAACTTTATTTTTCTCTATCGGATTGAAATCTTCGACTTTGCGTGTTGCTGTATTATACAACCTAAGCACATGTTTGCAAGGACAGGAGATTAAAACCATCTCGCCCTAAACAATTGATGCCTGAATTACCTGAAGTCGATTCGTATAGAACTGGATTAGCTAAGACTATGAAAGGATGGAGAGTTAGTGGAGGTAATGTAATCTGGAACAATGCTTCAGATACAAATTTTAACAACATTAAGGGACAAAGGATTACTAGCTTTGATCGAAGAGGGAAATACTTAATAATTAATTTAGACATCGATATTATAATTATTCATTTAAGGATGACTGGAAGAATAGATGTAACTTCTAATGGAACGCCGAAATACACTACTGTAGAAGTTAATTTTGATAATGGGCAAAAATTGTGCCTTGTAGATTACCGGAAATTTGGACGTGTATGGACCGTCAAGAATATCAACGAAATAGTAGGACATTTAGGAATAGAACCATTAAGCAAAGAATTCACTGCAAAAAAGCTTGAAAAACTACTAGAAAAAAGAAGCGGTAGAATGAAACCTTTGCTATTAAATCAACAATTCATAGCAGGTATAGGCAATTATTTAGCTGATGAAATCCTATTTAGGGCATCTATACACCCTCTAAGGAAAGCAAATACACTAAATAAAAGTGAGAAACAAAAATTGCATGAATCTATAAGACATATAATAAAAAAATCAATTGATTATGGAGGTACAACATTTCTCACTTTTAGAGGGCCAGAAGGAAAGAAAGGAGAATTCTGGAAAAAATTGCAAGTTTTCAGAAAGACTGGGGAACCATGTCCCCACTGCAAAAAACCTATAACTAGAATAATAGTAGGTCAAAGAAGTACTCACATTTGTGAAAATAAACAAAAAATGTTGATTAATATTAAATAGAGTGGCAATACTGTTTAATTCTCGAGGTAGAGAACCATGATGGCTGCTAAAAAGGTATCAAAGAAAATTGTTGTACTAGGCGACCCTGCTGTAGGTAAGACTAGTTTAATTCGTCGTTTTGTTATTAACGCTTTTGATGACAAATATTTAACTACAATTGGAGCTAAGATTGTAAAGAAGGAAGTCCAATTAAGATCTGGTGGAGCTAAACCAGATATTGATGTTACCCTAATGATTTGGGATGTTGCTGGACAAAAAACCCTTGGTAATGTTAAGCAGGCATATTACCGTGGTTCCGAAGGTGCAATGATTGTTTGCGATATAACACGCAGAGAAACTTTACTTTCTACCATCGACTGGATTAAGACTCTTATGCAAGTAACTGGAGATATACCAGTTATACTCCTAGCTAACAAAGCTGATTTGATGGACAAAGCATTGTTTGGCGAAAAGGAAATGGGAGAAGTATCTAAGAAACTCAACGCAGAATTCTTATTGACCTCAGCTAAAGATGGCCGTAATGTTGGTGAAGCTTTCCAAAGTATTGCGGAAAAGATGGTTGAAGGAATGTCATAGAAGGGCTGAGCCCTATGGATGACTTCTACGACACCGACGTTGGCGTTCAAACATCTGATATTTTAGTACTACCTAGTACTTTCCTAGGAACTCTATGGACTGAATTACAAGACATCGGTTCTGAAAAAGCTAGAAGAATTTTATTCAATTGTGGGCATACTGTTGGAAGTAGCTTATCTGTTAATTATGTAGGAATGGGGACTGATGATTTAGATATGGTTCTTAATCAGGCATGGGCTGAAGCAGGATTAGGACACTTATTTGTTATCGATTCAAATAAAGAACACATAGTAGTTAAATTAGAAAACTTGCTTGAAGTAGGTATAATTGGTGCTGAAAATCATTGTGACTTTACGGCAGGTTGTCTATCTGGAGTGCTAGAAGGACTCCTACAACAACCTTATAGCGTGGTAGAAGAAATGGTAGGAGAAGAGACAAGACTCTTCAAATTCGACAAAAAATAAATATGGCAGCAAAGTGGCAAAAAACATTAGATGATTTACTCTACAATGGAGACTTAGATGGTGCATACAACTTACTAGAAGGTATACTTAGAGATAACTCAAGTGATATTGCTGCAAGAATTGCTTTTGGACGTGTACAATATGAATTAGGAGATCCTGATAATGCAAGAACCACCTTTGAAACTGCACTAAAAAAGAGTCCAAATAACTCAGAGGCTCTAAAAGGACGTGCTGAAGTTTGTGAATTATTAGGTGAATATGAAGAGGCTATTCGATCATACCACATGGCAACACAGGCTAAACCAAAAGATATTGATGCATGGAAATTAATGGGTATTCTTCTAACAAAATTGAAAAAATTTGGTAAAGCTGATAAATGCTGGAATGCAATTTTAAGATTAAATGCAAAAGATGCTGAAGCTTGGTACAATAAAGGATACGCAAAATTGCTTGTTCAGAAGTATGACGATGCCGAAAAATGTCTTAAAAATGCTATTAAATTTAAACCAGATATGAAAGAAGCCCATAACGATTTAATTAGGGTTCTTAGGAAGAAAGATGATAACGAAAGTGCTCTAAAAGTTTGTAACCATGCTTTAAAATCACATGATAACGATGATACTCTTTATCGAAATAAAGGAAACATCCTATACGCTTTAGATAAACCTGAAGAGGCACTGGAAGCATTCGAAAAAGCACTTAGTCTGAATCCTCATGTTGTTGATACTTGGGTTAACAAAGGAACTGTCCTTTGGAAAGCAATGGGGAATCGAGAAGAAGCGTTAGCAGCTTTTGATAAAGCGCTAGGAATAAATCCTAATTTTATGGCTGCTCAAGATTCAAGGATAAATCTGGAAGCTGAAATTAAAGCTAATAGACCAAGTTTCTTCAAAAGACTTTTTGGCGGATAAATAACAAAGGCACCCCTTAGATATTTAATGAGGACTCTGATGGGGTTGGTCCTTGCCAAATGATATACCCTTAGATGAGCTTATGGAGCTTTGGAGATCCTTCTTTCAAGACTCCAGAAACCGCCCTGCTGATAAGTTTGGAAAAGAAGCTTCAGCACCAAAATGTAGTGCATGTAATGGTGAAGGTGCGGGCGAAGATGGAACTATATGTTCTAAATGTAAAGGCGAAAGAATAGATTCAGAAAACATACCTACCTATAGTGATGAAATCCAAAAAGTTTCTAGAGAATATCCTGATGGTGATAGAGCAATAAGTGTTACATGGGAGGCTGTTGCAGATTTCAATGCAAGATTATCAAGCAACTTACGATGGAATCTTGATGAAACCCTAGATGCTGCCAAAAAAGTTGTTCAAGAATTTATTGATGAAGATACTAAAAAACGTGTTAAAGAAGAACACCGAACCAAGGTAGACTTAGATGTAGTTCCCGTAGGAATACCTGATGAATTATATGAAGTTGAAATCAGTGGACTCAGAAAGGAGCATCTCTATAGAACTGTGAAATTAAAGGGATTAGTTCGCAAAGCTACACCTGTAAGACCTAGAATGGAAATTGGATTATTCGAATGTGACTGGGAAAGACACAAGAATTCATACATACAAGATTTTTTTACATTAAAAGAACCTAATAGGTGCACATCAGAAGGATGTAAATGCGCTGATTTTAAGCTAAGAGATGATTTATCCCAATTTATTGATTCTCAGAAAGTAGAAATACAAGAATATCCTGAGGATTTACCTCCAGGAGCTCAACCTGAACGATTAACTGCCTATTTTGAGAGCTCATTAGCTCACAAAATTCAACCTGGCGACAGAGTTGCCATTGTTGGAATTATTAAACCTAAATCACAATTTCAAGGTAGAAGACAAAAAAGTGAATTTGATATTTATCTCTACTCACATAGCATTGATGAGAAAGTGGGAGAAGATGAAGACATAGAACCTACTGCAAGTGAACTAATAGAAATCAAAGAGTTGGCACTTCAGGAGGATGTTGCTGAAAGAATAAGGGATTCTATTTCACCTACTATTTTTGGAATGGAATTAGAAAAAAGGGCAATTGCACTCCAACAATTTGGTGGTGTTAACAAAGAATTACCAGATGGCACTCGAATTAGAGGTGATATTCACATGCTGATGATGGGAGACCCCGGTCTGGCTAAATCTCAATTACTTCGCTCAGCTTCGAGAATTGCTCCCAGAGGTGTAATGGCTACAGGAAAGTCTACTTCTGCTGCAGGACTAACTGCTGCCGCTGTAAGAGATGAATTTGGTGAAGGAAGGTGGAGTTTAGAGGCTGGAACACTTGTCTTAGCGTCAGGAGGCATTGCTTGTATTGATGAAATTGACAAAATGTCTGAAGAAGATCGTTCCTCGATGCATGAAGCAATGGAACAACAAACAATTAGTATTGCCAAGGCAGGAATTAATGCTCAATTAAAATCAAAATGTTCTGTACTTGCTGCTGCAAATCCAAAAAGAAGTAGATTCGATATGACTATGCCATTACCTCCTCAAGTCAACATGCCAGTCTCATTACTAAGTAGATTTGACATTTTTTTCATAATTACAGACACCCCAAATCCTGAAAGAGATAATTTATTAGCTGACAGAATTTTAGAAAGTCACCGAGCTGGAGAAGTATTAACTCCTGGAGAAGCGACTAGTGATGACCAACTAGAAATTAGATCCTTAGAAGGACCTATAAATTCAAGGTTATTGAAATTATACATAGGATATGCAAAACAACTAAGACCTGTAATGACATCAGAAGCTCAATACAAAATTAAAGAATATTATACGGGACTACGCAGAAGATATCATAACGTAGACGATCAAGATAAGACAATGCCAATTACTCCAAGACAATTGGAATCTATAATAAGATTAGCAGAAGCAGAAGCAAAAATGTATTTGTCTGAGACTGTTGATGTAAAACATGCAGATCGTGCTATAGATTTGATGAATTTATTCCTAAGTGTAACTCTTGGAGGTGATGTTGACTTTGCATTCTTTGGAGCTGATGCAGCTCAAAGAAAGAAGGATACCGACCCAAGAATGAGAGTATTATCTATAATCGATGATCAAGGAAAAGAAGGTGTCAGTGAACAAGAAATATATGATATAATGCAAGAAGAAGGATATCCTCAATCTAAAATTCAAAAAACAATAGAAAAAATGAGAAGTGACGGAGAAATTCTCGAAAATAATTATAAATTTGTAAGAAATGTATGAACTCGAAAATATTGTTCAATTCTCCTGATTTCAACCAACCTATACCTGAGCTTGAACAATATTCTACTCCTGTAGATATTGTTTCAGAAATAATCAAACTGGCAAGCGCACAAGGACATTTATCAGGAAATGTAGCTGATTTAGGATGTGGAACTGGAAGGTTAGCTATTGGAGCTGCACTTTTAGGTGCAAAAGTTACAGGATATGAAATAGATGATAGCGCATTAGAATTAGCAAAGAATTATTCCAAAAAACATAATTTAAATATAAAATGGGTAAATCTCGCAATTGAAAATATTGACAAAAAATATGATACAGTAATAATGAATCCGCCCTTCGGCTCACAGCGGCCTGGGGCTGATCGAGCTTTTCTAAACAAAGCTCTCGAAATTTCAACTAACATATGGACAATACACATGGCTGAGACAAATAATTTCATTAAAGAATTTGTGGAAATAAAATCAGGTAAAATTATTTCAGCTTATGAATTCAATTTTCCAATTAAGAATACAATGCCATTCCATACCAAGGATGTTGGCAACCAGAAAGCAATCCTTTATCATATAGCTTCTTTGCGATAGACATATGAAACAACCAGGTGATAAATTGGCAAGCGCCATGGAATATATGCCCGGGAAAGGCGTTTATGAAGATAATGGAGAACTTTTTGCAGGTGTCTGTGGTGAAGTTAAAGAAGATAATGAGAACATGAAAATAAGTATAGTGCCTTCCGTTTCCGTTCCCTTAGAAATCAAAGAAGGTGATACTGTGTTTGGGAGAATTCAAATGACTAGAGATAGTATGGCCTCTGTAGAAGTCTTGAAAGTTAAAGGAAAAAAGAGATCTATCGGAAATTATACTGTAGGTACATTACATGTCGCAAAAATGTCAAAAGATTATGTCTCAAATGTTAGTGAAGTTTACCAATCTAATGATTTAATTCAGGCAACTGTAATCAAAGCCTCTCCTGCAATAGAATTAGCTACTAATTCTGACAAGGATGGTGTAGTCTTTGCAAGATGCAGCATAACGCATGATGTTCTAAAAGTAGTTGATGGGGAACTATGGTCAGAAGAATTAAGAAGAAGAATCCCAAGAAAAATATCTAGTATGTATGGTAAAGTTCAGGTTTAATTTAGTTCTAATATTTTTTATTTTTTTACTGCCTTCAGTCGCAAGTGAAATTGAAATAAATGCTAGTGCGACTGAAATAAACTATGGAGCTCCAGGAATTGCATTCGTTGGAGCTGGACAGAATGTGACTTTCAATTCTACAGGTACTGAAAATGCTGAATCTGTACTTTGGGATTTTGGAAGAGATATTAGTGGACCTAATACTAGATATTCAAATCTTACTAGTGTATCTCATATTATTTATGCTGAAGGAAGATATGATCTAATTTTCACCGCTTTTTATGATAATGATTATTATGAAATAAGAGAATACACTCTTTTCGTAGATTATGAAGAAAGAGAAACTAATATTGTAAACAATGAAGCTCTATTCTTTGCCATAGCGGGATCTGAACTAATAATGAGTTTAGTTCTTGGCTACTGGACGCAACAAATACGTAAAGATAAAATCTATCTCTGACGTCTATTGATAGCTACCAACGAAGTTACGATGAGTGCAACAAACATTGACAAAGAAGGTAAACCTGCATCTTCTTCAGGAGCTTTAGGAGCACCACCATCATCTGAATTATCTTCTGAATCATCAACTCCAACATAAATTGTAGGGCCATACCAATCAGATAAACCACCTTGTGGAACTCCATCTGCCCAAATGACTGTAATATCTAAAGCATATGTTCCTTTCTTATCAAATATCAAGGTATAGGATACAGTAGTTGTTTCATAAATTTTCTTGCTTCCATCAGGATTGTTGACTATTATTTCAAAATAATCTACTGTACCTGTTGTATTAGAGAAGTCCATCGTAAATGACTCGCTAGGGTTTAAAGTCTTAGAGCTAAAATGAGCTACAAAATTTTTCTGCTCTATAATTTTAAATTCAACTGTCTTGGTTACTTCAGAAGACATACCGCCGTCATCTGTAGCTCTAAATGTGATACTATATGTTCCAGGTTCATCTGGAGTCCATGTGAAATTTTCTTCGGTTGAAAAGGTAGAAAGATCTTCATAATTCCACCATAGATAATTTGCTATGTATCCTTCTGAATCACTCGATGTTGAATTAAAAACAAAGGTATTTCCTATTTGAACAAAAGTAAAATCGACGGTAGGTGCTGTGTTTTCAATTATTTTGAAATTTGTGGATACTTTAGAACTCCAAACACCATTATCATCCTGCACTTCTAACTTTACTTGATGAATTCCGGTCTGCCAAAATGAATATACCCAATTAGCAGATGTTGAAACAATCTCGTTATTAAACCACCAATTGAATGCTACAAGATTTCCATCAGGATCATTAGAATTAGCTGAACTGAAAGTCATATTAAAATACTGATAATATTCTGGTGTTAAACCACCCAACGAATCTGGATGAATAGTAATTGCAGCAGAAGGACCTTCGTTAGGAAGATTTACTGTAACAAAAACATGAGCCCATTGTGAATAAGTGCCTGTATCATCTGCACCTCTAACCATAACATCATACTTGTTAATTTCATTAGTTAAATCACTAAGAGAAATATCTTGTGTATCATATGTAAACAACAAATCACCATTATCTTTATTTTCCCAAATTTCCCAATCATAAGTACATTCTAGCTCTTCTTGATTATTATCATAACAACTAGCAGTCAAATCTAATGCTTCACCTTCTTTGATAGTAATTTCACCAGGGCCTGAAATAGCTACACTAGGAATAGGTGGTAAAATTGTAATTTCCGCTGTATCTGATGCTTCACTACCATCTGAATTGTCAGTTATAGTCAATCGTACTGTATGATCGCCTTCTTCAAAATTAACATAATCAAAAGCTTCTTGATTGCCCAAATATGACCAGTTAGTTTCGCCTTCCCACTGAATTTCCCAATTAAAAGATAAATCAGGATTAATATCGCTAACACAAGGCTGTGGCTCAGGTTGCATTTCACTACAAGCTTCAAAGCGTGCTGTTTCACCAAGATGTAACGATGGAGGGGTTATTGCAAAATTAACTGAAATATCACTGCTGCCATCATCATCTCGACCTGCTACATTTAAAACAAAAGTAGATTCTGCATTAATCAAACTCCAAGTACCATTATTGTCCCTAACTTGTAATGTTACATTATGTTCACCTGTATGAAACGTAGATGATGACAATACAAAATTAATATTCAGAGGATTTGAACCTTCATGTAACTTACCATCTATTGAAGAATTCCAATAAAAATAAGATAATTCGTTCTCATTACAGATATTACAATCCCCGTCAAAATTAATCTCCTCATCTTGCTGATTATCCACGTTATCAGGATTAATATTTACCATCAAGACTTCAGGTTCTCCTTCAACATTAGAAAGAAAAACAACTGTTATTGCAAACAAAAATAATGAAAATAGTGCTTTTTGCATAAATTGCAATGTATTTACTTAGTATAAAAAGGTATTATTTTCTAAATTAAGATTTACCCTTTCTATGTCTCTTATCAATCTTTGAATCCTTATGATGCATAGGAAACATTAATTCTCCAATTCCAGGAAAAGGTTTACCCATTTTACGAGATATATATCCAATTAAAACATAGCCTACCAAAATACCCAAACCTACACTGATGGGGGCTAAAAGGGGATAAATATTCATTCAAAATCAGGTTCAAATTCAGCCTGTAACTCAGTCATGAGTTGTGTAAGAAGCCTATCAAAGCGCTTACTTTGATACTCACGAGGGCCACCCATGTCTGTTTGAACCTTAGCTATGAACGTTTTATCCTCAATTTCCAATTCAATACGGCAAATAGACTCTTCCATTATTTTGAGATTGTATAAGGGTTGTATTTAACACTTACATTCTAAATACGCCAAATTTAGACTCATCTAATGGTGCATTAAGAGACGTAGAAATACCTAAAGCAAGAATCATTCTAGTATCCATAGGATCTATAATCCCGTCATCCCACAGCCGCGCTGTTGAATAATAGGGATTACCTTCGGCTTCATATTTCTCAAGAATAGGATCTCTTAATTTTTTAACTTCGGCTTTGGTCATCTTTTTGCCTTTAGCTTCCAATTGATCCTCTTTAATTGTTGCTAAAACATCTGCTGCTTGTTCCCCACCCATTACTGAGATTCGGGCATTAGGCCACATCCAAAGTTGACGGGGTTGGTATGCTCTTCCACACATACCATAATTTCCAGCTCCAAAAGAACCTCCTATCACAACTGTAAATTTTGGAACTTTAGCATTAGAAACAGCCATCACCATTTTTGCCCCATCTTTAGCAATCCCCCCTGATTCATAGTCCTTTCCAACCATAAACCCCACTATATTTTGGAGGAAAACAAGGGGTGTATTACGCTGACAACACATTTCAATAAAATGTGTTGCTTTAAGTGAAGATTCTGAAAAAAGAACCCCATTATTAGCTATAATTCCCACTGGATATCCCATTATTTTTGCAAACCCGCAAACTATAGTTTTGCCATAATTAGATTTAAATTCATGAAACTTTGAACCATCTACTATCCTTGCTATAACCTCCTTAACATCATAAGGTAATTTTGAATCATGAGGTATTATTTCATATAATTCAGATGGATCATATAGAGGTTCATCAGGTTCAGTAATATTTAACTTCGATTTTGCACTTCGATTTAGATTTGAAACAATATCTCTTGCTATCTCTATAGCATGAGAATCATTGAGAGCATAGTGATCCGCCACGCCACTCTTTCTTGTATGTACATCAGCACCACCTAATTCTTCAGAATTAACCTCTTCACCTGTTGCAGCCTTAACCAATGGAGGCCCTCCAAGAAAGATAGTTCCTTGCTCCTTAACAATAATAGTCTCATCCGACATTGCTGGAACATAGGCACCCCCTGCTGTGCATGACCCCATAACAACAGCAATCTGTGCAATCCCTTGTGAAGACATATGTGCTTGATTGTAGAATATTCTACCAAAATGTTCTTTATCTGGAAAAACTTCATCTTGCATAGGTAAAAACGCACCACCTGAATCAACCAAATATATACAAGGTAGATGATTTTCCTGTGCTATTTCTTGGGCTCTTAAATGTTTTTTAACAGTTAAAGGATAATAAGTTCCGCCTTTAACTGTTGCATCATTAGCAATAATCATAACCTCTCGTCCATGAATTACTCCTATTCCTGTAACTATTCCTGCAGAAGGAACTTCACCATTGTATAACCCATGAGCTGCGAGAGTTGAAAATTCAAGGAAAGGCGTATCTGAATCTATAAGCTCATCAATTCTTTCCCTAGCAAGAAGTTTACCTCTCTCTTTATGGCGATTAACCATCTCAGGTCTGCCGCCCTTACTATTAGCAGTAATTTTGCTTCTTAATTCTTTTATTATTTTTTGATTAAACTCCCTGTTTTGAATCGACTCTGAAGTTGAAGAATTGTGTTTACTTTGTATTACGCTCATTCTTCCTCCAACTCAAACATTAACTCACCTTCTTTAATCTGTCCGCCAATTTCTGCAGAAGTAAGCTTAGACAAGGTTCCATCCCTCGGAGCTTTTAATCTA
>Ga0208766_1001078_pt1 | contig 14835 bp, 17 predicted proteins | sample ETN01SmetaG_3_FD_185792 | JGI IMG/M metagenome (GOLD analysis project Ga0208766, IMG submission 185792) | Marine microbial and viral communities from oxygen minimum zone, Eastern Pacific Ocean - ETNP2014F12-01SV263 (SPAdes) (version 2) | ecosystem: Environmental > Aquatic > Marine > Oceanic ... | reverse complement strand
ATGGCGCATCAAGAAAATCTTCGGCAAGTTTGATTCTGCATGACTTTGACACAACATTCGCAAAAACCATGTCAAGACGATCTACAAAACTTTGGGGATACACCAGAGCAGGTACGTGATACAGATCATTACCAACAGGAATACGTTGAGGAATTTACCGACCGTTGGGATCGGCTGATTGATTGGAAAGCAAGGGCTGAAGCTGAAGGCGATTTTTATATTCGAATCCTTCGTGAGCACGGAGCAAAATCAGTTCTTGATGTTGCCACTGGTACGGGATTTCATTCGGTTAGTTTGTTGAAGGAAGCGTTCGACGTAATCAGTGCTGATGGAAGCCCTAATATGTTAGCCAGAGCGTTTCAGAATGCTCGTGATCATGGTCAGTTATTGCGTACTGCCCAAGCCGACTGGCGTTTCCTAAATAGAGATATTCATGGTGAGTTTGATGCTGTGATCTGTTTGGGTAATTCCTTTACTCATCTGTTCAGAGAGAGTGATAGACGTAAGTCCTTGGCTGAGTATTATGCTGTCCTTAAACATAATGGGATCTTAATACTGGACCATCGTAACTATGATCGACTTCTAGATCAAGGTGTTGCGGTTCGTTCTGGGAAGGGAAATGTTTATTGCGGAAAGGATGTCAATGTAAGTCCTGAACATGTTGATGAAGGATTAGCGAGATTCCAATATGCCTTTAGTGATGGCAGTACTTATCACTTGAATATGTTCCCTCTACGGCATGGCTATGTTCGCCGACTTATGAATGAAGTTGGATTCCAGAAGATTACTTCTTATGGAGATTATCTCCCTGGTCACCATGACCCTGACTTCTATGTACACGTAGCCGAGAAGGAATACAAGTTTGATATTGATAAAACTGCTATGTGAGTTCACTTAGAACATCAACAATACATTCCTATTTAATTATGACTTCATCATCAGCAACTGTTGCCGCAAGTTATTACGACAGCAGTGACGCAGATCGCTTTTATGCCGAGATTTGGGGAGGGGAAGATATCCATATCGGCCTTTACCAGAGCGCAGATCAAGCCATTGCTTCTGCTAGTGAGCGCACCGTGCAAGCGCTTATAGAGCTCGCCGGCCCTCCGCCAGTCGAAGGTTGCGTAGTAGACCTTGGCTCGGGCTACGGCGGAGCTTCACGGCAGATAGCAAAGCAGTGGCAGGTCAATGTTCATGCTGTCAATATTTCAGCCGTTGAGAATATTCGCCACCGAGATCTCAATAAGGCTGCTGGATTGTCGAGTCAAATAAAGGTGCATGACGCATCATTCGAGGCGGTGCCACTTTCTGATGGCATAGCTGATGTGGTTTGGAGTCAGGATGCCATTCTTCATTCTGGAAATCGCCTTCAGGTGATGCAAGAGGTTTCCAGGCTTCTCAAGCCTGGAGGTGTATTTGTACTCACTGATCCAATGGCATGTGATGGCATTGAAGCTCAGGCTCTGCAACCGATTCTTGATCGTATTCACCTTTCGGATCTTGCCTCTCCCGATCGTTACCGTCTCTGGGCAGAGTCTTCAGGGATGACCAGGGAAACATGGCAGGACCGCACAGAGATGCTTGTGAGGCATTACACGCGGGTTCGAGAGGAACTGCGCAGACGCCATCAGGAGCTTGCGAATGTGATCAGTCCTGATTACTTGAGTCGCATGGATGTAGGCCTAGGGCATTGGATCGAGGGTGGCACTCAGGGGCGGCTTTGCTGGGGGCTTATGCGCTTTGTTAAGGCATAAAAGAGCTTTGAGGGCCTTGGCATCAGAGCACTACAGCCAACTATCTCTTAAAAGGCTTCGATCTAAGTGCAACCTGCACACAGAGCGCTAGCTTATTGTCAATAGAGTGATTTATTGAGAATATGGCTGTTGTATTGGCGCTCAGCTGCCTTTTCTCGCCAGCTCATCTCTTAGCTGTTTAACTTTTTAAATCTCTACCGCATTGATGCTTCTTGTTAACTTGCAGCATCACTGCCGGTATGACTGCTGGTGCCATTTTTAGTCAGTGCATTGCTCAACATGCTGGACTTGGTCTCAGAAGCACGATTTGCCCTTAGTATGCCTACTCTTCTGGCCTATGCCACAGCAGCTGATGCGGCCAACGCCCAGGTGCTTGGCCTGAACATGGACACCTGGATAATCCTGACGTTGATCCTTTTAGCCATCTCTTCTTTCTTATTCGTTAGTCACTGGTTCAATATTGCAAGGCACGGCAAATGATTTTTAGGTATTGTTTATTGGCATGGCTTTGAATTTACGATATTTTGCAGGTAATTGCTTAAGCTATGTATGTGATTTTACCGCTTCATTGTTTAGCATTGATATGTTTACCAGAGTTCTGCTATGTTGAACACTAATATTTTTGACATTGCTCTGGTTAATTATTTGCCCTAAATACTAAGCATAGTATTAATCAACTTTGTTTTTCATTTCTATGCTTTCGTATGAATGAATACAATAATTCTTTGCTTACTTTAATCTCAACCAAAGCGGTAGTGCTTACGAACAGCTTTGTCAATCTTCCATGTGCAGGACATTCCGGATGGAAAAATCACCAGATCTCCTGCTCCAAATTTTACTGGCTCACCTTGCTCGGGGGTAACAGTCACTTCACCTTCAAGCAGCAGGCAGGTTTCCTGCTCTGCGTAGGTCCATGGAAAGGTGCTGGGCTCGCAGGTCCAGATTGGCCAATCCTTTATGCCAAGTTCGTTGATAGTGCTTTCTGGGCAAGGCGAGGTAACGCTGATCATTACGAGGAAATTGCTCACTTCTTTGTAGAACCTAGTGCCTAGCCCTAAATTCCACTAAATGGCAACACGGGTAATGCCTGCCTCACCGCACCCAATCGAGCTGACAATTGTTGTCGCTAATGGCCTGATGCGGTTTTTGCGCCCCCTGTGGCTGGCTTCTCGGCCCATGAGGGTTTATCTGCAGCCCTTGTGGCTGAAGCTTCAGCCATTGCTCTTAAATCTGCAAATCTTATTTGTACACACGATCGCTTTTGCAATAGCTTTGAGTGAATTGCTGCAAAGATCTCTATCTATTCCTATCAGCAAAGAAGATTCGAGTTTTAGCTCTGCGCCTCAGCCAGGGAATACCCCCTCAGCGAATGCTCCTCTTGCAGATCTCTCGCATATAAACCCACAGGAATCTTTTGATTGCCAAGGTGATCTGGTTAACAATGCTGAAGAGAACCAACTATCTTCTAGTTCAGATTATCCTAGGAGGAAGTCCTTTTTCCTGAATTTGGAAATCAAGAGAAATGGGCGTACTATTATCAATATAAAAAGCTAAGGCTAATCTTCAGGGAGTATCTAGTTTTTTGCTCGAATTGAATTATTACTCAATAACTAGCATTAGATGAGGCCGCGTTAGTTCTTTTGCCTTTTTTTGTTATTTAGATATGGAGAAATTTGCCTAACAGTTCTTCCTCTGCGAATGCAAAATAATAGATTGTGGCGATTCTATATGTTGTTCCCAGATAGTTCTATTCTGGAAAATAAAATATATTTAGGGCCAACATCTAAAACATTATTGGAGCTCTTTGGCCCTTGTTACTTAGTGCGGCTATTTGAGGCTGTGTTCAGTTTACATTATTTACAAACCTCTCGAATGTTCAAGGTTTACTATTCTATATGCTTTGTTTCGACTGATAGCTAATATTTATATACGTCAGAGTATAACCTAGCGTCTCCGCAATTATTGAATATCTGATTTAATGCTACTCCGATCGAACTATGGAATGGCTTTTTCATCCAAGCAGCGAGGAGTACTTCTGGTAATGATCTCGGGTGCTGCAATATCTTTATTTCTAATTGCCTTTGGAACTTTGCTAAATCCTTTTAACTTTGGATCTAACCTTACTCTTGAGGCGAAATTCTCTGTACTATTTATATCCTACAGTCTGCTTGCAATCTGCCTCACCTTTTCTATTGTCCGTATTGCTAAGCAACGCTTCTTTTCGGCGCAGGATATCGACGTAGGCGGACCAAGCACTGGCTCTGAAAGAGTTGTCTTGCTTCACTCCTTACTTCAGAACACCCTTGAACAGTCTTTCTTGGCGACCTTGGTCTATGCCGCATGGACGATCCTTATGCCCTCAACATGGTTGTCCGTTGTGCCTTTGGCTGCACTAACTTTCTTTTTAGGAAGAGTTCTTTTCTTTATCGGTTATAGACGTGGTGCTGTAGGAAGAGCTTTGGGCTTTGCTATTTGTTTTTATCCATCAATTGTAATGTTGATACTTATATGCTTCGTCAATCTAACTTCCTAAGTAGGGGTAGCGTTTAAAACCCATACTACTTGATTTCTACTTTTATAAGATATCTAGGTTTTGTATCTGTTGATTCATTCCCATGAAAATCCCACTCAACTTATATTGAGTTCATATGCCTTTTTTAAGACCACATCTTTATGTTGTCTGATTCAAGCTCTGTCAACCAATCGATTTTAATAATTGAACATACGCTTTGCAGGAAATATTTTCGGAAATTGATCCAATGCTTTTTCTGTATAATATTCTATTTATTTTTAGGATTATGGCTCTTGTGAAACCAGTTGATCAGCTTAGCTTCCCCCTTGAGGTTCTCTGCATCAAGAATCTGAAACGCCCGAATACAATAAGAACTGAGCATTTTTCATGATTCAGCTCTTTACTTGCTCCTGTCAAAGGGGAAAATGAAAAGATGACAGTAAAACAGCTTAGATTCGCCCGTTTTGGACTTCGCGCATTAGCTGTAACTGCAAGCACAGTCGCGATCCTAGACATCATCAAACAGCAATGGATCCCTGCAGCCTCCTGCACTCTTGCTTGGATGTTGATTGCCTGGGTGGAGAGAGATCTTATCAACAGTTCTAAAGATTCCCCCGAGCCTTGAGAATCACAGCCACTGGTATCAAAAACGTAGTTGAATTTTCGACAATTTCGGAATGATCCGCACCATCCTGATCAGTGGAGCCAATCGTGGCATTGGTCGAGCAATTGCGCAACAGATGCTGGCTGATGGTCATCGTCTCAGCCTTGGGCTACGCGATCCTGAATCTATTGTTGGTACTTCCCTTGATCCAAGCATTGCCGGATACGACAGAGTTTTAATACACCCTTATCAAGCAACAGAAATCGGCGCTGCAGATGCCTGGGTGACAGCTAGCCTTCAACAATTCAATGGTTTTGACAGCCTTATTCACTGCGCTGGTGTATTTCAACGCACTCCTTTGCTTTTTGCAGATAGTCAGCAGCAGGAGATCGATCAGCTTTGGCAGGTCAATGTGATGGGCCCATGGTGGCTTACTCGCGCAGCATGGTCACAATTGGTAAGCCATGGAGAGGCTCGGATCATTGTATTGGTGTCAATGAGTGGCAAGCGTTCTAAGGGCAGATTGGCTGGCTACACCGTGAGCAAATTTGCATTAATGGGCTTGTGTCAGACCATGCGCAATGAGGGTTGGGAGCATGGCATTCGAGTTACTGCGATATGTCCAAGCTGGGTTAATACAGATATGTCTTCTGCAGTGAAAGTTGTAGCTAAAGATGCGATGACGCAACCTGAAGATATCGCATCTTTGAGTTCTCAGCTCCTGCAATTACCTAACAGCTGTATACCATTCGAGCTTGGCATTAATTTCGCGCTTGAGATTTGAAACTGCAAACCTCTACAGATCTTAAATAGCTTTTGAATGCCCTGTCAATTTTCATGCTTTAGTAAAGTAATGGCTTGATTAAAATAATTAATAATATTACTCGATGGAATAAGTGTTTTTCTACACTTTAGATTTAGCTCATATGATTTGAGCCTCATGCTGATTGCCATTCAGGAAACGGCGTAAGTTAACCCCAGCCGCTAATGATGCATCTAATAGCTCAGCTCTCTGTATTTCATCAAGGCCATCCCAGAAGGCATTGAATAGTTCGATCGATGCCATGCTCATTCCCACCAACCCAAGGATTGAAAGTGGTGCGCTTAGCCAAGGGAACACCAGCAGGAGTACACCCAGTAGGACGCTTACGGCCGCACCCTGCTTTACCGACTCCCAGACTGTGGCACCTATCATGCGCACTTGCATAGCGCGGCTTATTGCCCCTCTCTTGCATAGAGCTTCTGTTCTCAACCCACTTAGAAGGGTTTGATAGATGGCATAGACGGCCATCCCTCCAAGTGTTGATTCGGCTACGAATTCACCTCCACTAAGGCTTCCAGCATTGAGGTTTGCGTCAATCGAGGCTAGGCCAGCTATTGCTGCGACTTCTAGACCGGCCCTGGGAATACGGAAGGGATCGCGTTCGCGGGTCATGTTCGTAGAAATGTCTTACCAAATGATAGAAGCAGATTAGGATTCTGGCCCTAAGCAAGAAGCATTCCTTTGTACATATATTCAGGATCATATTACTTAGGCAATTGCACTGTGATCACAGTTGGAGGCTATTAAACCAGAGATGTTTGCTAAACATATTTACGTTGTGATTCACATTGCCAATTTCTTAACTGCTAATCTTTTTCTTGAAAGTGCACTTCAAGTTTTATTGATACGCCTGAGTATTATCACTAGTAATAGCTATGAGTGCAAAACTTCCTATTTACAACTTTGATGCTTAGACACTCTATCCATAATATTTCTTGCATGTATTTATGTTTTTAAGTCAATCGCAGTATAGCCAGTCTTGAAGTTGTTTTGATATTGTGATTTCCTATTAAAATAAAGTTAAGTGTATATTGCTAAAGGTAAGTACATTGTATCTAATGCTTAACAGCTCATGCTAAATCATTCCACTCGGAATGTTACACCCATAACCGCAGTAATGTCTTTTTTAATAGTGCTAGTGTCATAGGAACCATAGCTGCTCATTTCTGTTGAATTGGGAACTGTGATCTGGAATGTGCCTGTGTCGGCATTAGTGATAGCACCTATATTCGATCCCGCCTCTTGGGCTATTGCCTTTGCTCGTTTTCGTGCGTCACCAGTAGCTTTTGCAAGCATATCAACGCGTTTTGCTGCGAGCTTTGTATAGGTGTAGGAGGGCCTATTAATTGAAAGAGGCACCCCTTCACCGATTAGAGAGCTGATCTTGCCGGAGATAGCACTGATTTTTTCAACATCCCAGCTACCGATCAAAATAGCTTGAGTTGTAGTCCATGTAGTCGATATGAGCACACCTGATTTTGGATTGCGAATCTGATTTTTATGAGATCTAATCATGCCGAGCTCAATCTCGTTGTCTTTGATGTTATTTGCTTTTAGGAATGTTAAGGTTTTGTCTACAGCAGGCTTAAGCTTCTGATAAGAACTTTGCTGTGTAGCACCTGTTTGTTTGATATTGACAGACCAGTCGGCGTAGTCGCTGCTGATTCTCTCTGTACTGGCACCGGTAACTGTAATAGTGTCATTGCTACTTCGAATTCCTTTTACTAAAATTGATGAGGATGTTGCAAGACCTCCTACAAATACAACTGTGGCAAAAACTATTGGTGGTGTACGTCTAAGCAGTTGCCAACCCTCTTCACACCAATCGCTCAGCCCTGCACGAATTTTAGGTAGGGGCATGCTGGTAGGTGAATCAATGCCTAATTTAAACCCATTGCCTCTGATGGTTAAAGATTAGTAATTTTAAGTTAGGGGCAATGGGCATTTCTTACTTTAGCGGCGATGCTCTATCCACATTAAGCATTTCACTTGCTTCGCTACATGGCACTCTTGCTTAACATCATAAATAATCTTTTTCACAACATTGTCTATCTTTTATCTGTTTACCCATCAGTTCATGCTGATATTTTTCAAACCCCTTTACACAGCCTTTACCATAAGGTAAGTCCTGGTTGATAGAAAATCAATATTACTGAACAGTTAAACCGATAAATCCGGCACACAATGTTGGCACCTTGATCACAGTTGTTTTTCTGTCTAGATGCGAGATTATCAATGGACGATGTCCAATCCCCTGGGTCCGGAACTCAAGGGGATTTTTTATTGCCAATTCTTAAAACTCTTCACTTTATATCTTCAGCTCTTAAGAATATATAACTACTCATCTACCTTCTGATCTTTATGTCTTATAGCCTGCTGTCACAGTAAATAGGTAGCTTTAGTGCTTACTAAACCTAAGGATTTCGGACGGTCTTCTTTATGTGCATTGTGTTTTGATTCAACTCGTGAGGCTTTGCTGAGGTTCCTATTTAGCTTTCTCGCTCAGTCAAGTTCCACCTTGAGCATGGCCTACGCCCTCAAGCGGCGCTGAAAGTTAAGTAATGTGGCAGCCGCTGGACTTAGCGCGAGCTCATCGGATTTGGCGACATTTCAAAAAAATGAGCATGCTTTGTTGCTCTAACTAGGTTTTTTCTGTTTTGACTTGACGCTTCATGTGACAAGGCTAGGCAGTTGCGTTTTTTTGTATCCGCCTGAACTACATCCAGCGCTGACGCATGTGCATAATCAATATGTAGCAACAGCTACTAAACGTTCACCCTGCTACTCGCAGGACGCAGTTCGAGCCAAGCCATGGAACGGGGACTTGGACATCCATTCGGACGCAAAGCCATGACCAAACTTCTCTATCGCGGTCAACAGTATGTGCAGCACAAGGATGCTGCCGACGCACAAACCATAGAGCTGACCTATCGTCGCAGCGTTTACGCAAGCAAAAAACAACAAGCAGCAAATTCTCATCCAGATTTGACCTACCGCGGCAATCACTATCAAAAGTGAGCTAGCAAGAGACAACTCTTTAGCCATCACTTGCTATTTGCCCCGCTAGCCGGGGCTTTTTAGTGAACTGATGTCTCCTTCTTCGCTTGTTTCAACTATTCTCAGCCAATCTAAACAAGCTTTTTGTTCTCGAGATTTTCCAGCTTTCACCTTATGCTTTTATCGCAGTAGCCAAGATCTTTCAGCACGAGCCTGAAGCCGGAAACTGTGAGTGCCATCTGAACCTGCTATCTCCTTTGGGCAACCCCACGAAGTCATGAGTCGTCAAGTCGCCGCAGTCCTCACCGTAATATCTCTGATCGCATTGTTGGTTGCTAATCCTGAATTGAGCAGTGTCCCTCTATATGGCGACACATCATTGCTTCAGTTCTGGGTTGCCAACATCGCTAAGGCCATGCCTCCGGCCTTCACCCTTGGCTTGTGTACGGTCCTCCTTTACAAGGCCTGGCGTTATCCAAGAGGAACTGCATTTACGGTTATTGGCCTTCTCCAACTTGTCTTTGTGGGATGGCTCATCTGGTTGACGTCACAAGCAGGTTCAGGATTTATTTGGCTTTCGTTGCCAATTCTGTTTGCGGCAGCCTTTGTGGGTCCGAAATCTGCTAAGGCCACTTGGAAGTTGCTTGATGTTGACCGTTACTACAGAAAAAAGAGCTGAGATTGATCAAGAGAATTGACTTTGTTGGCTTTTTTAGTTTGCAAAATTTTTAAAGCTCCTTAAGCCAACGCGATCTCCTATGCATTGGTGCCAAGACCTATGTATTAATTACCTAGTAGCATGGCTTGCTGTTCAGTAGATCACAGTCATCATCAAGTCAAAGTAATGAGTATTTCTTACGATATCTCAGGCTTGCGTAGCACGTTTCTATTTAAATGAGCAAGAAAAAATTACCTCCAGAGCAACTCCTGGAGGTTTTTTTGACTAACCGCTACAGCTAGTGGCTAATGGGCAGGTAAATGGGTTATGACTGTAGCTGACTAAGTAATTGACGAAATGCTGTTTGGCTTTTCGAAAAAGCAGTTAATAGGCTGGTGGCTCTTGGCGACGGGGGCCAAGCTTACCTTTGGAATATGGCTATTTAGTCGCATGGGCTGGGACCTGCCTTGGTGAACCTACGTTGAACTGACAACCAGGTGGGCTGTGGTGCTTTTAAAGGGTCATACAGATTCCTAGGGTTTTTTTGCTGGGGTTGATCAGACACCCTTTCCTTAAGCAGTCATTTGTTTGAGCCCTACGAATTTATATAGTTTCTCGGCAATGCGACTCTGACTAATCAGACAAACTTTGATCAAACCTGAGCCCTCTTGCCTAAGGCATTGGATTTATATCTTTAGTACAGACTTTGTTTCATTTAAACTGAATAGTTTCAACAATCCAAATAAACAAAACTTATCTCAACAAGGCATCTCGTACTTCTTTGGCACTCATGCCATAAACACGTAACCATTTATTATGAGATCTCGATCCCCGCACTATATATACATTCCTTTGCGCCACGCCAAGTTGTTTTGCTAAAAACTTTAGCAGTGCATCATTAGCTTCTCCATTAACTGGTGCTGCCCTTAGTTTAATGACAACGACACCTTCCTGTTCACCTACAATTTGGGTGCTACGGGCGCGAGTTGTTACCCGAATTGGAATGTCTTTGTCAGCCACGCTGCGAACTGATTTTAGCAGTTTATTATGCCTAGTTTGTCTATTGATGGGCTTTTTGCTTATTAGTAATGAACAACTTTGATCAAAAGCCTTTGAATTGATCTTTGCGACAAGAAAACTACTCTAGAGCCCGTACAAGAGGGGAAATAAGTTAAACTTATCAAGCTAACTATGTTTTTAGTGTTTCATGTATTAGTTTTTTTAGCAGACCGCACAGACAATTCTTATCATCAAATAATTGCCATTGCTTTCTAGTAGAAAAACAGCCGCTCCTAAGCCTGGGCTGTTTCTTTGTGTCTACTTAAAAAAAAACTTCGTAGAAGTTCAAAGCAGCAGCCGTTGTCTATGGTGTTATTGTAAACATATAATGAATGCATCACTTTCTCGGCTGATGGGGTGAGGCTGTCCCTAAGTGGCATCACTGGTATTCAGGTATGAGCAAGCAATTCTTATTTTCTTTGTTGCTGTTTATCATTGCACCTGCATATGCAATTCAGTTTCCATACGAAGTGCCTGGTGCACTTATTGATGAAACTGCTTCAAATCTTCAAGGCCCTTTTGACGATTGGAAGATATGGTGTCACCCAGTCATCATGTCTAATGAGCCTGATGATAATCAGGATGAGGTTGAACCAGGATTTATTAGCTACCCTATGACTTGCAAAGAGGATCAAAGAAAGTTTGAACTATGGGTCAATTGCAAAGACAAGCAGATCTGGGGAAGAATGGGATGGTACTCCTATGAGCATGGTTGTGGGCAGATACTTTCAGGCCAGTGGAGGATAAATTCACAACTTTAGACAGCCTCTACTATAACGCTGGCCGTACTGGAGGATACAGCCTGTTCTATGTCAACTACCTTGCATACGTCAGTCACGCAGTATTCCAGCCAATTTATCAAGCAATTTGCTTGAGCAAGTGAAGGAGCTTCTCCAAAGTGGAAAGCGGCGGCGATTTCAGCAACCGATGTGAAAGCAGCTGTGTATATTAAAAGATGCAGATCAAGTTTGTAGTTAGTTTTCCTCCTTTTGACTTAGATACCAATATCTGCCTTTTTGCCACTTTACCTATAGTATTTAGATGAATAAATACAACGACAACAAATCATCAATGCACATCTGAAAATTCATAAGCAATTGTATCGATTGCTTGTAAACAGTTGCTTTATACTAGGATAATTGTATGAATTCTGATTAGTCTTTTATTGTTAGCTCTTGCTTTCAACGATATCATAGTATTCACGCTCATCTTCATCAGCGCCGCAAAGATCTGCATAATACCTTTCAAGAACTGTATGAGCTTCCTCGTAGCTGGAGAAGCTCTTATTGGTCATTTCATCTGATTGGCCGTCGCTGCGGATGATTTCATACGTTTTGTTCAGCTTGGCTTCATGAGCTGACTCTGCAATCAGCGCTCTACACTCAGCTTCGGCACCTTTTATTGTTGCCCAATGGGCTATAGCACTTTTCTTTTCGTGAAGTCGCAGTAATTCCATTGCGATATTCCTTAGTGTTTCAATATTGCTGCATTCCTGAATCGTACGGCTCAACTTCTCAGTCTGAAACTGAATCTCGGCACTCGGTTTGATCGGCTTCTCTAATGACAATGCAAGTCCTTTAAGCTAGGAATACATGGCTATTGTTACACCTTGATATCAAAACCACATCTCAACCTTGAGTTATGTATCTATTCCCTTTGTGATAATTGTGCTAGTGCGTTTTCATTAATTCTTCCCACAGAAGCAGTTCTTCTCTAGGTATAATATGAATAATTTGTCAATGTGATAATGCTTGATTGTGCATCTTGAAACTTGTATGACATCTATCTCGTGGATTTAATGGCTTTGTTCCCTTGCATTTATAGGCTTAAGAACTTCAGCTCAATTCAATTAAGGATCTACCCTTCTCTTTACATATTCTTTTGATGATGATTCTTTGTAGTTGCCAAATTAAATTGCTTTGCTGATCTTTACCTGGATTTCGATTTTCTTATCTGCAGGCGCTGTGCTGGGGCTATTGGTGATGCTTTTAGGTCTTATGCGTGTGTTTGCGCATGCTCCAATCCTCAGGGCTTTACCAATTCAGCTTGGTAAAGCGCCAACGATGGCGGCTTCCCCTGATACAGAACTCACAATTGTTGTGCCTGCTTATAACGAGGAAATTAACATTACTGGTTGTTTGGCAAGGCTTTTTGCCAGTAGTCCACCCTGCATGAGCTGGAAAGTGCTCTTGGTTGATGATGGATCTACTGATGACACCGTAAAGCTTGCAAAGCAGGTTGCCCCTGCTGCTACTGATCGATTTGCACTTCTAACTGCCGGCCCAAGGCCACAGGGTGAACGTTGGGTAGGAAAAAACTGGGCCTGTGCGCGAGCTATGCAGCAAGTAAATAGTGATTGGGTTCTGTTTATGGATGCAGATGTGCATCTCCAACCTGACACCTTGCAGCGAGCTCTTTCTCAGGCGATCGAAGAGGAGGCTGATCTGCTCAGCTTGGTCCCTCGGATCACTTGTGGCTGTCTTTCTGAATGGATGGTTCAGCCGATTATGGCTTGTCTATTGGCGCTTGGCTTTCCCATTAAAGCGGCTAATGACCCTCACGATGCAACAGCTTTTGCGGCTGGCCCGTTCATGCTTTTTCGTCGATCCACCTATCAGGCCATTGGCGGTCACCGAGCAGTGGCTGGTGTTGTAGTTGAGGACTTAGCTCTGGCACGCCGTGTTAAGTCATCAGGATTTCGTCTTCTTTATTTGCTTGGTCTTGATGCCTTGCAATTACGTATGTATGCCAACTTTTCTGCTTTATGGGAAGGCTGGAGCAAGAATTGGTTTCTTGGGCTAGATCGAAGTTTGATCAGGGCGCTCAGCGCATCCGCGGTTGTGTTTTGGCTGTTTGCTAGCCCCTGGTTACTGTTTTTCTCTGTTGCTATAGGTTCTATTCTTCTGCCGCTTGATGGGCAGATGCTGTTGACTTTGCCATTATCTATTTTAGCGGTTGCACTGCAGTTCTTGTTGCGTGTTTGGACGCGCTGGAAATTTCAGGTACCACTTACAAACTGGTGGCTGATGGGTGCAGGCGGCATCCTTATTGGCTTACTTGGCCCCACCTCTGTATGGAGAACTCTTACCGGAAGAGGATGGACATGGAAAGGTCGTTCTTTGGCTTAAGTTTGCCCAATTAAACTACTTTAAACCTTCCGAATATTTCTAGAGGCTATTTACCAGTGGCCTTACTATTATTCATTTAAATTATTTAAACTATAATCAACCCTTTCATTTTGGTTTTTAAATTGTTGAGCAGCTCACTCTTTCCCCTCTCTTGTAAATCTTTTTATTTCATAAGTATGTGATTCCCTATATGGATTAATATTTGAGCTAATTTCATTGCAAATCATGTCACAAAGACGATATAACCCAATTGTTAAAAAGAGGAATTGCCTTTGTGATTTTATTAACATTCGTTGTTTTTGCAGCGTTCTTTTTCCTGTTGCCGAATTCTGATCAAGAGCCTGGACAACCCAATCGCTTTAAGCTTGCAATCGAGTGCTTGGTTTTTCCCGCTCTATTTTTCTTGATATTGATCATTCGCATTGGATCTGAAAGATTTGGAAATCCAGCAGAAGATCCAACCACTGTTCTTGCAAGCTCACATGCTATGGATGTTGATCTGCGTGTATTGGCTAATACTCATGAACAGTTGATTGTCTTCATCGTTAATACCATGGCTTTGGCTGTTCTTTTGCCTTTTGCATACTTGAAGCTGTTGCCTATCTATTCTGGCACTTTCGTCTTCGGTCGCTTGCTCTTCTGGGTTGGATATCGATACCATGTACTGCTGCGAGCACCAGGTTTTGCGCTTAATATTTTTACTGCACTCGCAGCACTTATCTATTCTTCAATAGCATTGCTCCGACGCCCTACTTGAGATTGGTGTGATCTATAACTTTTGCATTTTAATGTCGATATCTTGGCTAGTAAGGCTAAGGGATAATCCAATACAGCTTGATCCATAGCTCATCCTTTCTTGATATTAGATCGCTGTTGCTAGCGGTACATTTGCTTGGTTATTGTCGCGATGTAATTAGTTGTTTTATTAAAATTACTATTTAAAGTTATTTTCAATGTACTTCACTCTCTGTGAGATGAACTTAGTAGTTCTTGAAATTTGTCTCTAATTTCCTTTGATAAAAAATCAGAATAGCCTACAAGTGCTCGATGGCTTATCTCTTATTCCCTCTATAGATGTAAATACATACCGTAATCCTTTTTTTAACTTACATGATTACGTTCCCAACGTCCGTAGCTAATCGAAAGCCAATTGGCTGTAATCCCATGTGCAATCACACTGAGCAAAATCGCGATTGTTGTAGTTGTTAGGATGATCTGAGAGTTAGGTATGGCTGCATCCACAACCATTACAACAAAAACAATGCTTGCTAAACCTCTTGGCCCAAACCAGCCTACAAAA